>Ga0208953_1000121_pt1 | contig 78116 bp, 81 predicted proteins | sample RifOxyB2_FD_184033 | JGI IMG/M metagenome (GOLD analysis project Ga0208953, IMG submission 184033) | Groundwater microbial communities from Rifle, Colorado - Rifle Oxygen_injection B2 (SPAdes) | ecosystem: Environmental > Aquatic > Deep subsurface > Groundwater | place: USA: Rifle, Colorado...
AAATCCCGCAATCAGGAAGGCACCGAGATGTGCCCGATCAACACGATGAAGGACATGTACGATATCATAAAAGAGAGCGATAAGGTTGTAACTTTCTAAAGGAATAGTTGATGGAATATTTAATTGTTTGCACTGTCGCATTATTGGCTTCTGGTCTGACGTTTTTCTCAGGGTTTGGGCTGGGAACTATCCTTATGCCCGTGCTGGCTTTGTTTTTTCCTGTCACGATCGCGATTGCCGCGACAGCAATCGTTCATTTTGCCAATAACCTGTTCAAGCTGGCGCTTGTCGGACGGTCGGCGAACAGGGATGTTTTGATCCGTTTTGGCGTACCGGCGGTTGTTGCCGCGCTAATCGGCGCATGGTTGCTTTCGTATGCATCGGTTTTACCTGTCATTACCAAGTACCAATTTTGGGGAAAGGCTCATGAGGTCACCGTTATTAAGTTAATTATCGGTATAATTATCGTAGTGTTCTCATGCCTTGAGCTTATTCCAAGAATTGCGAATATGGCCATTGATAAGAAATATATGCCGTGGGGAGGTTTATTGTCCGGGTTCTTTGGCGGTCTTTCAGGGAATCAGGGGGCATTACGTTCAATGTTCTTAATCAAAGCAGGGTTGGATAAAGAAGAGTTTATCAGCACAGGTGTTGTGACGGCCGTGATGGTAGATATTGCCAGACTTCTGGTTTATGGTATAGGGATTGTTACGGTTCAGTTCCAGGTTGTTTCAGATATGAAGTGGTTAATTTTAGCGGCAACGGTATCGGCATTTGCAGGAGCTTTTTTAGGCCGGGAGTTATTAAAAAAGATCACCTTGAGAACTGTTCAGGCAGTGGTTGGTGTTATGCTTATTCTTCTGGGTGTTGCTTTAAGTATTGGTCTGGTTTAGCAAATTCTTAATGCGAGACTGGCGTTCACGCCTTGTTGCAAAATTATTTTAGTTATACGTTTTTCGGCGGAATACCATCAGGTGCAGGCCCTTCAAGAATTTGCACTTGCCGTAACTTATTGTATGCAATATGGATAGGGGCTTTGATGCCGAAGAACAAAGGTGTTCGTTCTGTTAATGGATTCGGGGAGATTATTTTGCATAAGCCGTTGTGAGTTAATTACTTGCACCGGCTTTTTTATTATTGAACTATGTTATAATTAAAGAATGATAGCCAATAATTCATATCTAATTATGTCGGGAATTTTTTCCCTGTTAGGTATATTTTCCAATCAGAATAGTAATTTAACAATCGCAGTCATTTTATTCTGGGCTTCAAGTGTTTTTTTCTTTTTCTGGTTGTTACATTTTTTCAAAACCAGCCAGTTTAAAGATTATGCACCATTAATTGTGCGGGATTCATTTTCTAAACAATGTGTGTTCGGTGTTATTTTTCTGCCATTTTATGCATTTAGGTATTTATCTCTCACTTTACAATCTTTCGGTATGGAAGAACCAATTTCTCAAGTGACTGATAAGATTTTTATTGGTCAGCAGTTACTATGGTTTCATAAGAAGGTGTTCAGTGATAAGAAAATAGGTGCAGTTTTAGATATTACGATCGAAAATAGAGAGCCTTTTTTTATTGTTTGGGATAGATCAATTCAGTATTTAAGGATGCCTGTATTGGATAAGACAAGCCCCTCAGAAGAACAGCTGGAAAATGGGGTGAAGTGGGGCTTAGAGCAAGTAGCTCAAGGAAAAATATTATATGTTCATTGCAGTGCTGGTCATGAGCGCAGTGCAACATTTGTTGCGGCATTGCTTTTAAAATCTGGCGATTGCAACACTCTGTCTGAGGCGGTTGAGAAAATAAGATGTGCCAGACCTAAAACAAGATTTGTAGGCGATCAACAAGAGATATTGGAAAAGTGGTTTAAAGGTTGAGGATCTAAAATTAACCAGTTGCAAAACTCGTTCACTTCAGGGAAGGAAGAAAACGAAAAAGATTTATTCAGATCTGATGAATAGAAAAAAGGCAGGTCTAAATGGATTCCAAACCCAAAAAACGACGAAAAGGAATGATCGATTGGGAAAACATGAAGGTGACGTTTATCCCTGCTGATCCCAATAACCTTAATCCAAGGAATCCATATTCCAACATGACCTCGGAGCAAAGAGAACGTGAAATAATCAAACTGGCAACGAAGAATATTGCGGGAGCATTGTGAAGAAGTGTTGGAGAAATTAAAGAGATTTAAAACAGAATAAGCGATTACGATTATGAAATAATGGTTTACGGAGGTTAACTTTATGATACAATAATTATCAATAAGAGTTGAATTTCTGCCGGGAAAATATTCACGTGGCAGAAAGCGGGGAATCCTTCGAAGATTCGTTTCGAATCTTGGGGCTAATATCCAAATAGGATAGGTGGCGCTCACCTCCAGCCCGACAGCTAACCTCGTAAACTAAATTGAGAGAGCTTAACCAGAGAAGACTCTCTGGTTATTTTATTTTCGGTAATATATGAAAAGGAAAATTTATGATGAATTGGACAGAAACAAAAGAAACAGCAGTATGCAGGCGTTTTAAATGACCGGATTGACATTTCTTACCATGTTCATGTTCTTAATGGCGCTGACCGCTATTGTGCCGGGCTTATTGAGGAGGTTTCATATCCCTTCTGTAGTCTCAATGATGCTGGTCGGTATTGTTATCGGCCCTAATATGATGGACTTGGTGCGAAGATTGAATCATTTTTTAGGCAGAGGGTATCCAACTGCTGATATTTATCTTGTTTTGAATGTTTTGGGCCTTTTGGGGCTGGTGTTTCTTATGGTTTTGGCGGGAATGGAGGTTAATTTCAAAGTTCTGCGGCTGGAGCGGCGTGCAGTCGGATGGCTTAGTGTTTTGACCTTTACGATACCGGCGTCTATCGGATATCTTGTTTACGCGTTTTTTGAGCCGGGGCACACGATTGGCAAACTGGTGTATGCATCTCTTTTTGCGTCTCATTCTGTGGGTATAGTTTTTCCAGTGATCCGGGAACTGAAAGTCACACGCACGCGTTTTGGTGTCGCTGTGCTGGCTTCAACCGTTATAACAGATCTTGCCAGCTTGGTTTTGCTTGCTGTTTGCATTCAGATGAGCCGACATGTCACGATGCTGAGCGTTCCGGGGAGTATTTCAGTTTTTGATCATATGGATCTTGCTTCTTGGGGCCCATGGTTTTTTGTGTTATTTATTACAGCTATTCTTGCCTATATTAGTTTATCGATGTGGCTGATCCCTGTTGCCGCTCAGAAAGTATTTTCGCGCATTCATCACAGTGATGACTCAAGGCTGACGTTTTTTCTGGTTGGCGTGCTTGCGGTGGTGTTGATAGGAGAATTTATCGGGATCAGTGTTATTGTTGGGGCGTTTGTGGCTGGAATGGCGATTGTCCGTGCTCCCGGTTTTCATGATAATGACCAGATCCTTCACCAAAAAATTGAAGGGATGGGTTACGGTTTTCTAATACCGTTTCTTTTTTTGACAATCGGAATGAACACTGATTTAAAAATTTTATTCAATGCTTGGGAGAACGTCGCGATTGTCATATTGACTTTTCTTGGCCTTGTTTCAAGTAAAGTTATCTCAGGATGGCTGGCCATGCGCTTATCCGGATTTAACCATAAAAAAGGAATATGCGCGGGCCTTATGACTGTGCCTCAGCTTTCGGCGACTTTGGCAGCTGCCAATGTAGCGCTTCATCTTAAGATGCTGAGTCCAGAGTTTTTTAATGCAATTGTTTGTCTTTCGGTTCTTACAACCATACCGGTTCCAACATTGGTTAAATATCTGATCGTTAAATGGAAAATTCGCTTTGACCAGATCGAAGATCAATTGTTGCCGGATGTAGATAATGGGACAGAGAAAATTATTTAGTAATGCCTATATTGAAAAATATTTCGAGAGAATTTTTATTTAATTTTGTTTTAGGCGAATTCCTTAGGCTTCGTTCAGTAATAATTCTTTCTTTGCCATATTGCAAGATTTCATGTTGTCGGTCTTTTGGAAATTTTAGGAGGGAGAGGTACTGATTGATCCGAACTCTTGAAATTCCGAGCTTTTTTGCAAGCGCGCTTTGGCTCAAAATTTCTGCTTTCATGATCCGCTCAAACTCGATTGTTTTTTCTAAAGGATTCTGATAGGATCCAACATAATCAATGTGGCGCTGTTCTTTCTTTGTGATAATCTTGTTTTTAGGAAAATTGTCAGGTTTAGGCCCCGAAACAAAGTTTTCGTTTTGTTCTGCCATTTGTAAAAGTATGGCAGTACTTCACTTACAACCTTTGAATTTGTTCGCTTCGAGTCACGATCGGGGAGTTTATTTTGCATAAGCCGTTGTGAGTTAATTACTTGCACCGGCTTTTTTGTTTTAATTGTAAATATTCAATTCTTCATATTGCTTGTAATTCTTCGGTGGTATACTAGGTAAAAAGGAGGAGGAGATGGGAAATAAAATTTTAATCATTTTAGCTGTCTTTTCATTTTTATGCTTATTTTTAGGAAGTGAGGTTAGGGCATGTATGGCAATCGACTCGCAATTCACACTAAATGTCGGAAACTTAAAAATTGATACAAAAAAGTTAGAGAATTTATGCTCCCAGGAAACGTGTGTAGTTAGCGATGATTATATAACATTAAGGTCTCATTTTGATGAAAGAGTTGAGGTTATCATAGGAAAAACATCTTCGATTCTTGGATTTAAAGGCATTACGGTAAGACTGCCGTATATTATGAGAGAAGAGAATTATCCTGTCGTATCTGAAATTAAGCCAGAAGAATATGACTGGAAAGGATCTGTAAGAAAAGATTTATATTTTTTGATGGAAGTTGGCGTTTTGCAGATATCAGGATCAGATATTGAAATAATATCAAGCTTATCATCGAGTTCTTCAAATCTGCGATACTGTGGGGATAAGTGGAAGCAGCTTAGCAGTAATTGTGATTGTGAAGGTAATTGTGCTAGGTGTATGGGTGGGCCAGCATTAAAAACACATCTTCCCGAACGTTTGTTAGGAGTAAGCACTACTTCAAAATAATAGAACAACTAGAACAATAGAAAGATAAAGAAATGAAAAAAGGAATTATAATGGCTGGAATTTTATCATCATTTTTAGGATTGTTTGGTTTTGGCGATCAGGTTGCAAAGGCATATGAGCCTGTTGATGTTTATATTGGCCTTCGTCAGCAAGTATTAGAATTAAACCCATCAAAAATTGGGCTTGATCCATTGTCTGGAAATAAGGTATGGGCGGTTTTAATGGAAACAGGTGATAATGATGCTGTGATCACTCTTTCAGCTATAGCAGATGGAACAGTAAGCCTTTATTTTAGTAATGGTGGTGGGATGATTGGTCTTGGGGAATATGAAGAAGTGAGAAATGTCTCGGATGATTATATTAAATCGGCATCCTCGTTTCTTGAATATGCAGAATTAACTGATTCTTTTCCTTTGCCTTCAAGAGGCAATACTCGCTTCTATTTTTTAACGTACAGCGGTATTTATGCGGTTGAAATAAAAGAGAATGATTTAGGAAACAATAAATCGCCTCTTTCGCCGCTATTTCATAAGGCGCATGAAGTAATAGGGCAGGCTAGAATGGCATATGAAAAGCGAACAATGGAAGCACAACAACTTATCAGTGCGTCTGCTAAGGGAGACATTCAGGAAATTAAGAGACTGCTTGATTCTGGAGTGAGCGTTGACTCAGCGGATGAAATGGGATTAACGCCTCTTATGGCTGCAGCATACAGTGGTAAAGATGAGAGCGTTAAAGTTCTTCTTGATGCTAATTCTGAGATTGAGGATAGAGATGCGGAGGGATATACCGCTCTCATATTTGCGTCTAACCTAGGGAAAATTGATTGTGCTGAATTGCTTATAGCTAAGGGAGCGGATGTTAATGCAAAGGCAAATGATGGATCTACGCCAATTATGTTTGCTGCTCAGCATGGATATAATGAAATTGTAAGATTATTGCTTCAAAAGGGAGCAGATCCAAGTGTAAAAGGGGATCATGGATTATCAGCGATAGACTTTGCAGTACAAAATGAGCGTAAAGATACAGAAAAAATATTAATAGGCGGATAGTAAGAATTTTAAAGTGTTCTAAGTTGTTGTGTTTAACCAGTTGTAAAACTCGTTTTCGCGGGGGATTTTTTTTGAAGATCCGAGATCTTTGTTTTCGGGTTCAATAATAAAACCCCAGTTGTATAAAATGTGGCTGGGAATTTTTGTGTTTTGTGATAATGTGATCATTGTTATAGATGGATTCATATAGTAAATGAGTGTTTCAGGTAATCAATTATGCATACAGATGATTTAAAAAATTGGAAGCATCTGCACACATTTGGGCAGGATAAAAAAAGGTCGGGTGAGCTGCGAACTGCTTTAGTTATTGGTTTTACCGGCGTAACAATGTTTGTTGAGATTGTTGCTGGTTTTGTTTTCGGTTCTATGGCTTTGCTTGCCGATGGCTTGCATATGGCTTCACATGCGACAGCGCTGATCATCAATCTTTATGCTTATGTTTATGCCAGGAGGCATGCAAATGATAGGCGGTACAGTTTTGGCACAGGAAAAGTTAATTCATTAGGGGGATTTACTGGCGCAATTCTCCTTGCGGTTTTTGCCCTTATGATGGCGTGGGGTAGTGTTGAAAGAATTTTTAATCCTGTGTCTATAGCCTTTAATCAAGCAATCTTTGTTGCGACTGTAGGCCTTATTATTAATGGCCTGTCAGTTCTTATCCTTGAACAGAAAAGTGAGCATGATGAGCACGGGCATGAACATCACCATGACCATAATTTAAGGTCTGCATATTTACACGTCTTAGCGGATGCCCTTACATCTGTTTTAGCTATAGCTGCTTTATTGATGGCCAAGTATTTTGGCCTTATTTGGATAGACCCTGTTATTGGAATGTTAGGGTCATTATTAGTGTTCCGGTGGTCAGTTGGGTTATTGCGAACAGCTAGCTCTGTCCTGCTTGATAGGCAGGGGGATAATGAAGTTGTCGAGAAAATAAAGAAAAGTATAGAATGTGTTTCAGACAACCGGGTTTCAGATATCCATTTGTGGATCGTTGGACCTAATATGTTCAGTACGATTATATCGGTTGTTTCATCAGAGCCTCAACAGCCAGATTATTATAAAGAATTGCTGCCAAAGAACATTGGGCTAGAACATGTTTCAATAGAAGTTCATAAATGTACGAACCGCAATAAAGAATAACTAGGAATGAATAACTAGAATAACTAGTATCAGAACTCCGCAAGACTTTTTGTTGCAATGTTTTATAGATTAATTGTCCGTCTATTCCAATCAATTTCCCAATTATTCTTTTGACCCAGTTACTAAAATAAGAATTGACAAAATATCGTTGCGTTGATATTATTGGCATATGCCAATAATAGAAGTGAGCCAATATGCCCAGACCTTGTAAGCGCAGGAAAATATGCCTCGATCTTAAGTCGGCTTATTTTAAGCCTCGCGGTATTCCTATGGATGCATTGGATGAGGTGGTTCTTGAGGTTGACGAAATGGAAGCTGTCCGCCTTGCAGACCTTGATGGGATGTACCAGGAAGATGCTGCTAAAGAGATGAAGATCTCTCGGCAGACATTCGGGAACACTATTGCCAGGGCTCACGCCAAGATCGCAGAAGCCCTTATCCGGGGGAAAGCGTTAAAGATAAATTGTCCGAAACTTCGGGCATTACAACAAAAGGGTTTAATTAAAGGAGAAAAGCAATGAATATATGTGTGCCGACACTAACAAAAGAAGGATTGAAAGCGCAGGTTCACGACCATTTTGGTAGTGCACCGTTCTTTACAGTATGTAACATTACAACTGGGGACATCCAGGTCATTGACAATACGAACGCTCATCATGTGCACGGAATTTGCCAGCCCTTAAAGGTGTTGGGCTCTGTCGCAGTAGGTGCGGTGGTTTGCCGAGGTATGGGAGCTGGCGCGGTGCACAAACTGAACGCATCTGGCATTAAGGCCTATCAGATCGAGGGGAAAACTGTAAGTGAGGTTTTGGAAAAGTATAAGGCTGGCAATCTGCGGGAGATCACGATTGAAGGTTCTTGTGCAGGACACGGATGTCATTAAAATGATCGGAAAGCGGTTAGGATGTGTGCGAGGGACATTGTAGGTATGAAAAACAACAAAAAGAGAGATTTTGACAAGGAGGCTGACTCTTGGGACGATAAGCCTATGCGGGTCAACCTGGCGAACGATGTTTCCAAGAGCATTTTGCGCGAGATCGTGCTGACGAAGGACATGGATGTTCTGGACTTTGGTTGCGGAACAGGTCTCGTGTCACTTCAGTTGCAGCCGCTGGTTCGTTCAGTAAGCGGCTTCGACAGCTCCCGGGGGATGTTGAATGTCTTTAAGAAGAAGATTGCTCAACAGAGGATTTCCGGGGTAGAAGTTCACCATCTTGATCTTGATAACGGCGATTGTCTAGACGGTCAGTTTCATCTGGCCGTGAGTAGTATGACGCTCCATCATATTAAGGACATTAGGCCACTCATTGATCAATTCTATAAAGTGTTATTACCGTCGGGTTATCTTTGCCTTGCGGACCTTGATCCTGACAACGGAAGATTCCACGACACGGATGATGGTATCATTCACTACGGGTTCGACCGAGAAGCCCTGAGAAGTGTTTTAAAGCAGGCTGGGTTTACTTATGTTCGTGATGTTCAGGCAGCAGAGGTGTTTAAGACCGGGGCTGATGGGGTCGCACGGAAATTTTCCGTATTCCTTATGATAGGCCGTAAAAATGAGGAGGTGTCTGAGGTATGAATAAGATCGTGCTTATTGATGAAGAGTTATGTATCGGCTGCAGCGAATGCGTGTCACTTTGCCCGAAAAAGATCCTGTATATCGATAAACAGGGCGGCAAATGCAAGGTAACAGACGAATCGAAATGCGATAAACTTTCAGGGTGTGAAAGGGTCTGTCCGGTTCAAGCAATACGGATAAATAAATGAAATTAACTTTAATTGCAGAGGGTTCAACAAAATGGCAACGCCTCATGAGACGATGGGGCGTTTCTTATTTAATAGGAGAAGACGTCCTTTTTGACACCTTCGGTGCTGCCAAAGTCTTTATGGCTAACTTGTCTCGGATGAAGATCAACACTTCAAAAATTCAGCACATTGTGATCTCCCATGATCATTGGGATCACCTGTCGGGGTTGTGGCCTTTTTTAGAGAAACATAAGAGTGTGACGGTTTATATTTGTCCCGGATCCGGAAAAGCAATAAAGGAAAAGCTTACGGCAACAGGTGCTGAGGTTGTTGAGGTCAATGCCCCAAGAGAGATCGGAGACGGGATTTATACGACCGGGCTGGTTCGTGGAATCTACAATAATGAGGCCGTTGAAGAGCAAGCGATCGTTGTCAAGACAAGGCAAGGGTTGGTGCTCGTGACAGGCTGTGCGCATCCAGGGATCATAAATATTCTTGATAAGGTTGCGAAAGATTTTGGCCAGCCGGTCTTCTGGGTCATGGGAGGCATGCACTTAAAGGACAGCACGGCGTCGGATATCAAAATTGTGGTTGACGAGCTTAAACGGGTGGGAGTAGAACGCGTGAGCCCGATGCATTGTACTGGTATAGCCGCAACCGGTTTTATAAAAGAAAGCTTTGGCAAGAATTGTATCTTGGTCCAGGAGGGGAGTTCGGTTGATCTGTAAGTAATGTGTGAAGAAATAAAGATGAAAGTAAAATAAACAGTTAAGAAGAATGGCTCTTCATTTATAAGCCCTTGCTCGCGAAAGGGCTTTTTTTATTGACAGGGCAGGAAAATTTGATAGAATACTCAAAATACTAAACGAGTATTATGGAGGCCAATTATGAAAAAGATCGATCCTGTAGCTGATAAGATTCTGACTGCTGCCCAGAACCGCATGGTTCGTTTCGGATACCGCAAGGTCACAATGGATGAGATTGCCACTGATCTAAGAATGAGCAAGAATACAATCTATCTGCATTTTTCTAGCAAAATAGATATCGCCAAAGGTCTGGTTGCGAGAATAAAAAATAAGATCAATGATTATCAGCTCAAAATTGAAAAAACAGAAAAAGAACCGCTCAAAATCATTTCGTTAAATGTCCTGTTCTTGCAGCAGGAACTAGCACCGTGGTTTGAGCATTTCTTAAAAGACATTCAGCTTGAGTTGCCGGAATTATGGCAGGAGTTTGTTGATTTCCGTTCTGAGAAGGTCATGGATCTGGAAAAACTCGTTAGCGCAGGTATCAAAAAAGGAAAATTCCGATCGATCAACCCTGCATTAGCGGTTCGGGCGTATTTGGGTGCGGTAAATAATATTATTGATCCGGAGATTTTGCAGCAGGAAGGTGTGAGTTTTCAGCAGGCGCTGGAAACTGTTATGGATATTTGGTCAAAAGGCATCGTTAAATAGGAGAAGAATAATGAAAGTTTTATTTTTGACACCGCAGTTGGGTTCTTGGGCAACACATGGTCATCATGTTGCTCCTAATCAAATGCACGCTCAGTGGGCTGCCTATGCTCGAGAGAAGGGGACAATTCAAGCGGAAGTTTTGGATTGTAAAGCGCTTGAGATCCCCTTTGACGCGATGCTGAATCAAGTAAAAGCGAAGAATCCCGAAGTTGTTGTTTTAGGGGATATTCTGCATTCGTATGGGGGATTTGCGGTGCAGAAATATTTTAATGATACGGCTAAGGCTGTAAAGAAGGTCCTTCCCAGGACGAAAATTGTTGTCGGTGGTCTGTGGTATTCATTTTTTGGAAAGGAAACACTCGAAAAGAATCTGGCCATTGATTTCGTTGTTATGGGTGAAGGCGAACTCACATTTAATGATTTAATGGAGGCGCTAAATAAAGGGAAAGCCGATCTTAGCGATATTCCGGGGTTATCCTCGCGGCTTAATGGTTCGGTCGTTTTTGGCCCGGTTCGGGGACTTATTAAGGATTTGGACAGCTTACCTTTACCTGCCTACGACCTTTTCCCAATGGACAAATATGTGGGGCACACTTATTGGAAGCCGTTTGCGGAGATCGTGACTTCACGAGGTTGCACCCATGGATGTACTTTTTGTTACGAGTGGAGCGAGCATGATCCAAGGGCGCTTAAGCATTTTAAGCTCTGGAGGGCAAAATCCGCGCAAAAAGTTGTTGATGAGGTCGAGCTTTTGGAGAAAAAATCCGGGACCAAGGTTGTGGTCATCCAGGAAGATAATTTCAACCTGAACCCTAAACGGGTACGGGAATTCTGTGAAGAAAAGTTAAAACGCAATCTTAATATGAAATGGGTGAGTTTAGGGTGTGCCAGTGATTGGGTGAGAATGGAAAAAGACATTCCGCTTATGAAGAAGGCGGGTTTGTTTATGGCAGTTTTTGGAATTGAAGTTGCGAGCGACGATGAATTACGCAAGCTTGACAAAGGGATAACGGTCGAACAAATATTCAAGACCATCGAGATCCTCCGCAGAAATGACATTGCCATTGTCGGAGATATCATGATCGGGTTCGATTATGATACCGAAGCGATCATTAAGAAACGTTTTGAATTTGCTGAGCAGGTTGACCCGGATGTGATGTGGGTCGGGTATCTAACCCCACCGCCGGGTTCTCCAATTTGGGCTGATGGCATTAAACGAGGGTGGATCGACCCTGACAATCTCGACATGCTTAAGTGGGATTTTCTTCATCCCGTTATCCCGACGGAACATTTGAGCATTGAAGAGCTCGGGCGGCTTGGTGCCTGGGGCATGAGGGAGTTCTATTCAAAGCCGGGCCGCATTCAGAGAATTCTTGAAAGTAACTTTGACGAACTGGCCAAGTTGTGCTTTAAGGATGTCATGGATGGTATCGGGAAATGGGAAGCTGCCGCGGTGAAGGGAGAGAAACATATTTGAAATTTAATTTGAATAACTAGAATAAATGGTATCAGGAATGACTAGTATCAGAACTCCCCAAGGCTTTTTGTCGCAATGTTTTATAGATTAATTGTTCGCATCTAGGATGTTCGGGAAGAGTTTTGATATAAGTAATTGAGAAATAAGTAGTAATGGAGTTCTGATACTATTTATTTCTATTTATTCCTATTTATTCTCAAATTAATGAATAAAATTATAGTTAAAAACATTGACTTGTTAGATCGAAGGTGATATGTTTTTAAAATAATAAGCTTAATTCTCTAATGTCATTAGAATAATAAGAGAGAAGCGGAGGAACCAACTAGCCAGCAATGGCTTGGGGTAAGTCTCCAGAAATGGAATAGGGCTACCCGGCCCGAACCCGACAGCTAACTTCGTAAGCGTAATAGGGAGGATATACCAGAGGAATGCAGGTAACCCCTGGTATTATTTTTATGCACAAAAGATTTGTTTTTAATTTTGTATGCAGGATACTCTTTCTTGTATCTCTCGTTATGATCTTTCCACTGCTTTGGGCTCTTTCTGATGAAGATCCAAATCAAGGGATAAGAGCCTTTGGTTTTACAATTCTGCTCGGTTTAATCTTTTCTGTCTTTATTATTTCTATATTTAAAGTTAAAAAATTACAAATAGAACAAGCAACATATAAAGATACTTTAAGTATTGTTGGCCTGAGTTGGGTTTTACTTTCATTATGGGGTGCTCTTCCTTTATATTTGATGGAAGTTGTCCCTAATTACACTGATGCGGTTTTTGAGATAGTTAGCGGATTTACAACAACAGGATCAAGTATATTTAAGGATGTGGAGATCTTGCCAAGAAGTATATTGTTTTGGCGTAGCTTGACTCATTGGCTAGGTGGTCTTGGCGTTATTTCATTTTTTATTGCGCTCTTTCCCAGTTTCGGGATTACTTCAATGCGACTTTATAATTTTGAGTCATCAGGGATAGACTCATCTAAAATGAGTAGCCAGATCCGTAAGACAGCCAGTTTATTGTGGATAATTTATATTTTTTTGACAGTCATATCTGTTTTATTGCTTTATTTCAATGGTATGCCAATATTTGATGCCATCTGTCATGCATTTGGTGCTATTGCAACAGGAGGATATTCAACAAAAAACGCCAGCATAGGTGCTTATGGGCGGAATATCCAATGGATTATTATATTTATTATGGTTTCGGGTGGGGTCAACTTTTCCTTTTATATAAAATTATTGAGAGGTCAATTTAGAAATATTTTTAAAAGTGAGGAAATATGGCTATATTTTGCACTGTTATTTGGAGGTTCTGTGATATGTGCAATTTTATTATCATCTCATGGAAAAATATTTGATAATATTCTAGATTCAGTATTTCAGGTTGTTTCAATAATGACAGCAACTGGTTATGCTACAACAGATTTTGCTCAATGGCCGTATGGAGCGCAATGCATTCTTTTGATTCTGATGTTTGTGGGGGGTTGTGTAGGGTCAACTAGCGGAGGTTTTAAAGTTGTTAGGGTCCTAGTTTCTTTTAAGAAATCGTTTCAGACAATCAAACAATATATTTATCCACATGCAATAATCTCTGTTAGGCTTAATGGAGTAGCTTTATCAGAAAAAATAATACTTTCTGTTATGAGCTATTTTATTATTTATATTGTATTATTTGTATTTGGAGCAATGTTATTGTTAATTTTTGAATCTTGTGACATTGTGACAGCCATCAGCGCTTCTATTTCTGCTTTAAGCAGTGTAGGCCCTGGTTTAGGAGCAGTTGGACCAATGCAGAATTACGCTTGGATGACAATTTGGAGTAAATGGACATTAATATTCCTTATGCTTGCCGGAAGGATGGAGCTACATGCTATTCTTTTATTATTTATTCCTGCGACCTGGCGGAAATAGTGCCTTTATTGGACTACTATTCGTTTTAGGATAGAATTAATGAGGAGAGGTCTATGAAAGATTATTTTAATATTTTTCTTTGCCGCCTTAGAGCGGTTAATTCTGTGCGTTTGGTAGTATTGGGTTATATGTCTTATATTTTTATAGGTTTTATTTTGTTGTGCCTTCCGATTATGCACAAAAACGTTGTCCATCCGTTGGACAATCTTTTTATCGCTACATCCGCAGTTTCAACAACAGGACTAACTACGGTCACGATAAATAACGATTATAACTTTTGGGGTCAACTGGTCATTCTCATCCTTATTCAATTGGGTGGTATCGGATATATGACTTTTAGCTCATTTGTAATACTATCTAACAAGAAGTATCTTGATGACAGCTCAAAGAATATTGCCCAAATTGTATTCAGCATACCCAAGAATTTCAAGATCGAAAAGTTTATTTTGAGCGTCATTTGTTTCTCAGTAACAGTAGAAATTATCGGGGCAATAGGATTATTTTTTGTTTTTTGGCATGCTGGAGTTGAGAATCCTGTTTGGAATGCAATATTTCACAGTATTTCTGCTTTCTGTACTGCAGGGTTCAGCTTATTTCCTAATAGTTTCGAAGGATTGGCAAATAATTTCAGCCTTAATGCCATAATTTCTATATTGAGCATATTAGGTGCGATGGGATTTATTGTTTTTGTTGATGTCTGGCGACTCGTAAGAGGAAAAGAAAAACATGTTACTTTAACGACAAAGGTTATTTTTTCAATAACATTTTGGCTTCTTTTGATTGGTTCCGCATTGATGTTTCTTACGGAGATTTATGGTGGCGGTGTTGCTAATGAAAATAGGCTTATGTATTCATTTTTTCAAGCAATGACTGCATTTACGACAGTAGGATTTAATACTGTTGCCATCAGTACAATGTCGAAATCAGCTATTATGTTGATTTGCATTCTAATGATAATCGGAGCTTCGCCATCAGGAACAGGAGGGGGGCTGAAGACAACTACTTTCTCAGCTATCTGGGGATTGATGAAGAGTGCTATCAAGGGGGATAGAAAGGTACGTATTTTTGGCGCGACAGTACCGGATGATCGCGTCAGGATGGCAGTGGCAACACTGAGTTTTTATATTTCGACACTGGTCATCGGGACATATCTATTGATGCTGTCAGAACAAGGTTTGTTTCTGGACATTATTTTTGAAGCAGCGTCAGCATTAGGAACGGTAGGATTAAGTATGGGTATTACTGCAACGTTAACCGTGCTGGGTAAACTGATAATAATTTTGATGATGTATATCGGCCGTGTTGGGCCTTTGACATTTGGTATGGCTTTTTATGTAAAGCCCGAACTTATATTTGATGACGAAAAAACAGATTTAGCAATTTAGGTGGGGATTATATTTAATCATTTTGCTTTAGTCGAATTCCTTAGGCTTCGTTATGTTATAATTTCGTATTTGCCATATTTTAGAATGTATTTGATTTTTTCTTGCGGCAGTTTCAGCAGGCTCAAATACTGGCTTATCCTCACCCGCGAGATTCCAAGCTTTTCTGCAAGGGCAGTTTGAGTTAGGTTTTCGGACTTCATGATTTGTTCGCTTCGAGTCACGATCGGGGTGAGCGAATTTTAAATAGATATTAATTCTCAATATCTATTTCCTCAAAAAATTTCCTAATTTTTAAATTTTGCTCTTTTTTGTCCTTAATGACAGCAATTTTTCTGAGATTTCTTTCAGTAAAATAATTGTGTTTTATCGGATCTTCGATTGAAAGCAGGTACTCCCTAATACGTTCATCAAGATTAATAAGATTGAGCATTTGAGAGACTCTGGCTCTGTTGACATAAATGCGTAAGCCTACTTAAGCCATTGTGTCTACAGATGCTTCATTCAAAACATCTGCATATCTTAAGGTTTCAGCTATAGGGCTGAGCCTCTATTCTATTGGTGTATTTTTCATAATATTTGCTTTGACAAGTCTGCAATTTGCGGGAAGTGTGACAGGAAGGATGCCAGGTTTTATAGCGAGTTTCGTTCCCGTGAACATGAAATACATGGGCAAACAGATGATCGCGGCATTAATTGTGCGCTTAAATTTCTGAACGGGGAGGGTTTTAGTGTAAAATACTTGTCATAATATACCTTAAAGGGTATATATTAAGAGTTAATTTTTGTTTGTATACCCTTTAGGGTACGTATTATTTATTATTACACCTTAAAGGGTATATAATTTAAAAATATGTGTTGAAAATATACCCGATAGGTGATATATTTATAACATCATGGACAATATAAACAAACAAATTAAACAGTTACGTAAGAAAGCTAGATTAACTCAAGTTGAATTTTCTAAGAGATCAGGAGTAGGCTTAAGATTTCTCAGAGAACTAGAACAGGGTAAGGCTACTGTTCGTCTAGATAAGGTGAATACGGTTTTAGAATTTTTAGGTTATCATTTAGAAATTAAGCCTACAAACAGGGAAGATCGACAGAAGGATTGATTCCCGTGAGCGAATTATTGTGAAACGGAATTGAAAAGAAATGAATCAGCGCTTCTTGAAAAAGTTAGTGCTAGGAAAATTCAATGAAGAAATTAAGACATGCAAAAGTTTATTATAAAGATGAATTAGCCGGAATTTTAAAAGAAATAGAGGATGGATATTTTTTCCAATATGATAAAGGTTTTGTAAAGAAAAATATATCTATATCTGTATCGTTGCCTGTTCAGGAAGAACCATTTGAATCCGAAAAGTTGTTTTCGTTCTTTAAAGGGCTCCTTCCCGAGGGATGGTACTTAAATATAGTAAGTAAAACACAGCATGTTGATAGTAGGGATTTGTTTGGTATTCTTTTATCAACAACAAATGTGGATACTATTGGTGCAGTCACTGTTCAAAAAGATGATCGAGGAAATGAAAATGGATGATAAATTATTAAAGAAAATATTTAATATGCCTGATTGGCCTAAGATAGATTTCAGCTTGTCGGAAGTATCTTTAGAAGCACAGGAATTAACGGGCAAACTTTCTATATCGGGAGTGCAACCAAAATTATCTGTAAAACTTGATAGAAAGAAGAACATGTTAGTTTCGGTTGCTAGAGGAGGAGAATATATATTGAAACCTCAAACACTGGCTTATGCGAATATTCCAGAGAATGAGCAGTGTTGCATGGATATTGCAGAGGCCGTTGGTATCTCTGTGCCTGAACATTGTATTTTACCATTAAAAGATAACAGCTTGGCTTATATTGTGAAACGCTATGACAGGAATAAGGGGCAGAAATATAATCAAGAGGATTTTCAACAAGCATTGGAGAAGGATGATAAATATGTTGGGTCTGTGGAAGAAATTTGCCGAAAATTAAATGCTGTTTCTGCGGTCCCTGGTTTAGATGTCCAACTTTTATATGAGATAGTTGTGTTAAACTTTTTGTTGGGTAATGGGGATGCTCATTTTAAAAATTATTCCTTAATCACGTATGATGATGTTGAGAGACGGTTAGCTCCTGCTTATGACATAGTTTGTTCAAAGTTAGTTATCCCTAAAGGCAAGGATTCTGCGTTAACTATTAATGGAAAACAAAATAATCTTGAGAGAAAAGATTTTGATATACTTGCTGAATATTGCAAAATTCCAGAAAAAGTTAGATATGTGAAATTTGAGAATAAGTTCAATCTAATGAAAAAAATGATAGAGTCTTCTTTTATTGATGAAGAAAAACAAGGGCGATTTATTGGGATTGTTAAGGAGCGTTTTAGTCGTTTAAAATTGTCTGAGTAAACTTTTCAAAAGACAGTTCTTCACTTTCATGAAGTATGTAAATTGAAGGTATAACTTTCAATTTGTATAGATCGTGACCTTTCCTCGGTTCGAAAAAAATGTAAAAATGTTTAGTAGTTTTGGTACCCGCTGGCGCTTTGTTGCAAAATTCTTTTAGTAATGCGTTTGTTTGTCGAAATACCATAAGGCCCAGGTCCTGCACTTGCCATAACTTATTGTATGCAATATGGATAGGAACTTCAATGCCAAAGACTAAAGGTGTTCGTTTAGTTAATGGATCGGGGATGTGCTGCGACCGCGGCGCTGGTACATCTTCACAAGTATACGTATTTCCTTGCACTTAGAGGGCTTTACCCAATTACGCCTCGAGTCCAACGTGGGGAGTCTCTGTGACTAAATTAAAGTTATTTTACAAACGCTTAAGGTGTTATGAAATAACTTCTAACTGCAGAAAGTTGTTTTTAGATTTAAAAAGGATTGAAAAACAGATAATTAAGGATTATAGTTAATCTGTATTTTTGAAAGTATTTTGTGAAAATTATAAATTTAAAAAAATGTATATTAAGAATTCTTAGAGGTTTACTGCGATGAGTTCTCTTGTTTCAAATAAACATACGGCTTTATTTTATGAATCCGAAGAAGAGTATTTGGATATTGTAATTCCTTTTTTAAAATCCGGATTAGAGAATAATGAATTTGTTTTATGGGCTCTTCCAGAATTTATGAAAGCAGAAGATGCAAACGGCTATTTACTTAAATCCTTTGAAAATCCAGTTTATTCTATTAACAATGAACAAATATTAATACAGGATTATAAAACTACGTATATAAAAGAAGGAACATTTTTTTCAAGGGGAATGATAGATAGTTGGGAGGAGCTTGAGAATAAAGTTTTGGAAAAAGGATTTAATGGAATTTGTGCTGTCGGGGATGGTAGCTGGGCACTGGAAGCCTATTGGATGAATTTCCTTATGTATGAGTCTGAAATAAATAGCATTATAGAAGACCATAAAATGAGAGCTATTTGCACATATTATAAGAAGAATATGGAGCTAAGGATAATTTGCGATATAGGAAAGAATCATCAAGAGACCTTTGTTAAGCAAAATGGGGATTGGAACAGGCTTTCACCTGGAGATTTTCAATGGTAAATGTGGCATTTTAGTTAATGCTCTATCGGTGATAATTCGGCCGCTTAATTTTCAACCAATTCGAAAGTGGTTTAAGCCGTTATAAATGCTTGTGAGAAGACATTTAAATAAATCAGTTTCTTTAGATTTGTGATATTTTACAACCGCTTTAAACTGATCCTCGATCGGTAAGTAGAGAAGACCCCGTAGTTGTCTTTCCATGCAGTTCTCGCCAGTTTTATCTTGTAGTAGATACTATAAAATCTTTTCATCAAGTTTCAGCAGATATAACATTTGGTGAACCCGGTTTTTCTATACTCCGATAATTTCAGCTGTTTCTCGGATAGTCGGTTTGGCAAGGCTTTGGTTTGTTTTCTTGTACATGAGCGCTGTTTTGATCGGATTTATTTTCTCTTTGTTAGGAATGTCCGCGAAAATGCTTTGAGGCATAGCATTTCCTTTTAGCGCTAAACAATATTGTTTAGCGCTTTGTTGCAAAATTCTTTTAGTTATGCGTTTTTCGGTGGAAATACCATAAGGCGCAGGCCCTTCAAAGATTTGCACTTGACGCAACTTATTGTATGCAATATGGATAGGAATTTCGATGCCAAAGACTAAAGGTGTTCGTTCAGTTAATGGATTGGGGAGGTTGTAACTATTGATATACAGTTGCAACTCCTTTTTTATTGCTGTAATATATACAAGTAGTTGCGAGTAGCTAACATTTAATATTAACCTGATAAAAAGGAGCTTCTAATGGCAACTTATGAATGTTCAAAATGTGGTATGGGTGTAAATGCAACTTGTGCAAAATGTGATGCACCGCTTGTTGATAGCAGCTTGAAGCTTGACGATGGAAAAGTTATGCAGATATCTGAATGTCCTAATGGACACGGAAAGATCAAATCTCCAATTTGTTGCGGTGAGGATATGAGCTGTAAGATCTAATAGTATGGGACGGCAAAAGCCGGTTTGATTACCAATTATTAAAAATCACCAATGAAGAATGGTATAAATTTATTCAAGACAAAAACTACAAAAACTAAAGGTGTTGATATGGAAAAATATCAGATAACAAAAACAATTCGGTTTAAATTATTGCCTGATAATGCGCATGAAATAGTGGAAAAAGTAAAAAGCTTAAAAACATCAAATGTTGATGAGTTAATGGATGAGGTGAAAAATGTTCATTTGAAAGGTTTGGAGCTTTTATTTGCATTGAAAAAGTATTTCTATTTTGATGGCAACCAATGCAAATCGTTTAAATCAACTTTAGAAATAAAAGCACGTTGGTTGCGATTGTATACTCCGGATCAATATTATTTGAAAAAATCATCTAAAAATAGTTATCAGCTTAAATCGTTGAGCTACTTTAAAGATGTTTTTAATGATTGGTTATTCAATTGGGAGGAATCTGTTTCAGAGTTAGCAATAATTTATGAAAAGTATAAAATTTGTCAACACCAAAGAGATTCTCGTGCAGATATCGCTTTGTTAATAAAGAAGCTTTCAATGAAAGAGTACTTTCCGTTTATTTCTGATTTGATTGATTGTGTGAATGATAAGAATTCAAATAAAACATTTTTGATGAAATTAAGTGAAGAATTGTCAGTTTTACTTGAGAAATGTAATAGTAGAGCTTTGCCTTATCAGTCGAATGGTATCGTTGTCGGGAAAGCCAGCTTAAATTATTACACAGTCTCAAAGTCCGAAAAAATGCTTCAAAACGAATATGAGGATGTCTGTCAAAGTTTAGATAAAAATTATGATATTACGGAGATGAAAGTAATATTATATAAAGAAAAATTGGACAATTTAAACTTTAAGGATGTAACAATTGCAAATGCTTATAATTTACTGAAAGAAAATAAGGCATTACAAAAACGATTGTTTTCTGAATATGTTTCTCAAGGAAAAGTGTTGAGTTTGATAAAAACTGAATTGCCGTTATTTAGCAATATTAATGATAATGATTTTGAAAAATATAAAGAATGGTCTAATGAAATAAAAAAATTGGCTGATAAGAAGAATACATTTTGCAAAAAGACTCAGCAAGACAAAATAAAAGATATTCAAAACAAGATAAGTGAATTGAAAAAGAAAAGAGGAGCGCTCTTTCAGTATAAATTTACAAGTTTTCAAAAGCATTGTGATAATTACAAAAAAGTGGCTGTTCAATATGGAAAATTAAAAGCCAGAAAAAAAGCGATTGAGAAAGATGAAATTGAGGCGAATTTATTGCGATATTGGTCGGTGATATTGGAGCAAGAAGACAAACATTCTTTAGTTCTTATTCCTAAAAATAATGCGAAAGATGCTAAACAATATATTGAAACAATTAATACCAAGGGAGGAAAGTATATTATCCATCATTTAGATTCTCTGACATTACGAGCTTTGAATAAGTTGTGTTTTAACGCGGTCGATATAGAGAAAGGTCAAATGGTAAGAGAAAACACATTTTATCAAGGGATAAAAGAAGAGTTTGAGCGTAATAAAATAAATTGTGATAATCAAGGTGTTTTGAAAATTCAAGGTTTATATAGCTTTAAAACTGAAGGAGGACAAATCAATGAAAAGGAAGCTGTCGAATTTTTTAAAGAAGTTTTAAAAAGTAATTATGCTCGGGAAGTATTAAATCTTCCGTATGATTTGGAAAGTAATATTTTTCAAAAAGAATATACGAATCTTGATCAATTCCGACAAGACCTTGAAAAATGTTGTTATGCTTTACATTCGAAAATTGGGAAAGATGACCTTGATGAGTTTACTAGAAGGTTTGAAGCGCAAGTGTTTGACATTACGAGTATTGATCTTAAATCCAAAAAAGAAAAAACAAAAACTACTGGAGAAATGAAAAAACATACTCAGCTTTGGTTGGAGTTTTGGAAAGGAGCTATTGAACAAAATTTCGCAACTCGTGTTAATCCGGAACTATCTATTTTCTGGCGTGCGCCGAAATCTAGCAGAGAAAAAAAGTATGGTAAAGGTTCGGATTTATACGATCCAAATAAAAACAATCGGTATCTTTATGAACAATATACTCTTGCGTTAACAATAACTGAAAATGCTGGATCTCATTTTAAAGATATTGCTTTTAAAGACACTTCAAAGATTAAAGAAGCTATTAAAGAATTTAATATGTCTTTATCTCAGTCTAAATATTGTTTCGGAATTGATCGAGGAAATGCGGAATTGGTTTCGTTGTGCTTGATAAAAAACGAAAAAGATTTTCCTTTTGAAAAGTTTCCCGTTTATCGTTTGAGAGATTTGACGTATCAAGGCGACTTTAAGGATAAACATGACCAAATGCGATATGGTGTAGCTATCAAAAATATTTCGTATTTTATAGATCAAGAAGATTTATTTGAAAAAAATAATCTTTCTGCAATCGATATGACAACGGCAAAATTGATAAAAAATAAAATTGTTTTAAATGGGGATGTTTTAACTTATTTAAAATTAAAAGAAGAAACTGCCAAACATAAACTGACTCAATTCTTTCAAGGTAGTTCAATCAATAAAAATTCCAGAGTCTATTTTGATGAAGATGAAAACGTTTTTAAAATCACAACTAATCGCAATCATAATCCCGAAGAAATAATCTATTTTTATAGAGGGGAATATGGAGCAATAAAAAATAAAAATGATTTGGAAGATATTTTAAATGAATATCTTTGCAAAATGGAAACTGGTGAATCTGAAATAGTTCTTTTAAATAGAGTGAATCATTTAAGAGATGCGATAAGCGCAAATATTGTTGGTATTTTATCGTATTTAATTGATCTATTTCCTGAAACTATTGTTGCATTGGAGAATTTGGCTAAAGGGACGATTGATCGACATGTCAGTCAAAGCTATGAAAATATTACTCGTCGTTTTGAGTGGGCGCTATATCGAAAATTGCTGAACAAACAGCTTGCACCACCTGAATTGAAAGAAAATATTCTTTTAAGGGAGGGAGATGACAAAATCGATCAGTTTGGAATTATTCATTTTGTTGAAGAAAAAAATACTAGCAAAGATTGTCCTAATTGTCGAAAAACTACCCAACAAACAAATGATAATAAGTTTAAAGAAAAGAAATTTGTTTGTAAATCTTGTGGATTTGATACATCAAAAGATCGAAAAGGAATGGATTCTTTGAATTCTCCAGATACGGTTGCAGCGTATAACGTTGCTCGTAAAAAATTTGAATCATAAATGGAAACCTACATTCAAATCTCTAATCTGAACGATTTTATATTTTGTCCGCGGTCGATTTATTTCCACCAGCTGTTCGGGAAAATATCGACTACTATGTATCACACAGAATCTCAAATTCGGGGCAAAGCCGCGCATGAAGCTATTGACGAGCAAAATTATACCACACGTAAAAACGTTTTGCAGGGAATGGAAGTGTATTGTCAAAAGTATGGACTGTGCGGCAAAATTGATATTTACGATCAGGATGAACGTGCTTTGACTGAACGTAAAAAACATATTGAAGTTATTTATGACGGCTATGTATTTCAAATATACGCGCAGTATTTTTGTTTAACAGAAATGGGATATTCTGTTGAGCATTTGTTATTTTATAGTTCCGACACCAATAAAAAATACAATGTTAAGCTTCCCAAAGACGATCCGGAGATGTTTGCCAAATTTGAAAAACTGATTGAGGATATGAATAACTGTAACTTAAACCAATTTAATCAAACCAATGCGGAAAAATGCAAACACTGTGTTTATGCCGCGTTGTGCGACCAGGCCTTATGTTAACAGCGCCCGATTTTAAACAGAAACAGATTTTATTCGCGTTTTTAAGCCGTGACGAAAAAGTGAGTTTTAAAAACGACAACATTGTTATTCATGATAGTGAAGGCAAAATTAAACATCAATCCAGCTGTTACCGTCTTTTCATTCTTTTTGTCGTAGGCCATATGTCAGTCACAACAGGTTTGTTGCAACGCGCTGAAAAGTTTGGCTTTAATATTGTTTTTATGACACACGGATTGCATGTTTACGGATCCTGGGTTAATAAAGCTAACGGTAATGTCTTATTAAGAGAAAAGCAATACAGCTATTCAAGTTTGGGAATTGCTCAGCATTTAGTAAAGAATAAAATTGAGAATCAGCTTTTTATGCTCAAAAAAATTAGAGATAAAGGAACAGATTTAAAAACAGCCATTCAATCTATAAAAAAATTCTCTGCCATGCTGCCGAATGCAGATTTAAACCTTAAGGGAATTCTGGGAGTTGAAGGAATGGCATCAAAAATATATTTTCAAAATGTTTTTGCTGAATACAACTGGATCGCGCGTCGTCCTAGAGTAAAACATGACATAACTAATTGTTTGATGGATATCGGCTATACACTATTATTCAATTTCATTGAAGGGTTGGTAACCATTTATGGTTTTGACATTTATCAGGGAGTTTATCACCGCCAGTTTTATAATCGTAAATCACTAATTTGTGATCTGGTAGAACCTTTTCGTCCGTTAATTGATTGGCGTATTTGCAAAGCTTATAATTTAGGGCAGATTAAAAAAAAGGATTTTGACGAAAGAAATGGACAGTATTCTTTGTTTGGTAAAAAAGCATCACCGTACGTGAATATTTTTCTTGAAACATTGGTGGAAGAAAAAGACGCAGCTTTTAAATATATTCAGTCCTATTATCGGGCATTTATGAGAGATAAACCTGTTAAAGATTTTCCTTGCTTTGCTTTGGAGGAATGAATTATGCTTATAGTATCTTATGATATTGCGAACGATAAGCTTCGTACTCGATTCTCAAAATATTTGAGTAAATTTGGTTATCGCTTGCAATATTCGGTCTTTGAAATAAAAAACAGTAAGAGAATATTAGAAAATGTGATCTGTGAAATTGAAACAAAATTTGCCAAAAGATTTGGTGAAATGGACAGCATTATGATATTTCACTTGAGTCAGCAGTGTAAAAAATACTGTTTTGGTTATGCTAAACATGATGAGTCTGTTATGATCATTGAATAAAAGTTGCAAACCCGAGTCTTAATGTTTTTGAAAGCCTTTATTTATTGGACTTACGAAAATACTCTTAAAAACTATGATGCTGTAAATTGTTGGGGTATCGTTTGTTGCAAAAATTCGGCTATCGAACAGACTCATAAAATTTCTACTGTTGTAGATTTCATTGTGATTCCTTTCTATCTTATCATCGAACAGACTCATAAAATTTCTACTGTTGTAGATTTCCAAGCAGCTCTCTTTGTAAATATATCGAACAGACTCATAAAATTTCTACTGTTGTAGATCGAAAATGTACCGCTGATTCACTATACATCGAACAGACTCATAAAATTTCTACTGTTGTAGATTTCTATCTTTTCATACTCATCCAAAGCATCGAACAGACTCATAAAATTTCTACTGTTGTAGATATAATCCCAGGTGTTCACTTGATCAATATCGAACAGACTCATAAAATTTCTACTGTTGTAGATTAAGCTCCCTGCATTTGAGCTTCATCATCGAACAGACTCATAAAATTTCTACTGTTGTAGATAAAATCGGGTATCATGTTATCCTTAACATCGAACAGACTCATAAAATTTCTACTGTTGTAGATTAATCTGGGTTGACATCCTCTTCATTGATCGAACAGACTCATAAAATTTCTACTGTTGTAGATATGCTTGTGTATACATGTCATCTATATATCGAACAGACTCATAAAATTTCTACTGTTGTAGATGTAAGGAACACGGCCCATATATTTTTATCGAACAGACTCATAAAATTTCTACTGTTGTAGATATACTCAGCATAAGCTGGTTTTTGTATCATCGAACAGACTCATAAAATTCTACTGTTGTAGATTAGAACAAGCTTTAAAAGTTTTGCCATTGGGATTTCTAACAAAAAGTGGAAGAGTTTAATAAATTATAAGAAGGAATTTATGATAGAGTCTATTGTTGGAGTAGTGTTTGGTGGTTTTGTATCTTGGTTTATCAGTCATAAATATTACGAGAAGTCATCAAATGAGAAAAAGATTCTGATTGAAACACTATCTAAAGATCTTAAAGAGAGGAATTCTTTTGATCGTCTTCAAGATTTAATTGAGGATGGGAATTGGAAAAAGGCGGAAATTCAACATAAAGAAGTTTGGATTTCTGAGCAAGATAACACTTTTCAAATACTTCGTGGTGAGATGACTTCAGAGTTTCATGAATCGTGGACTTTAATGTACTCAGATCAAAATACGTCGCAACATAAAGTTTATTTGAAAATAAATGATTCAATTGTTAAGGAGTTGTATTTTATTTCTTTGGATGGTGGAAGAAGATTTGCGCCTATGACCGAGAGGGAATTTGTAAATAACAAGCCAGTTTATTATTGGGATATAAATAGTTTAGAAGTAAAAGCATGTAGAATTATTGGAGAATATTATAGAGGTAAGGATCTTGAAGACGTTGCAAGGGAGTCTAACGTAGAGATGAGAAATTGATGATAAGTGAGCTGCGAGATAAGCAGTATTTGGATGCAATCTTTGAAATATGAAGAAATTATAAAGAGAATGGTTGTCTTAAAAGAATAGGGGTCAGCGTGTTGTGCGATAATATTTAAGTAATATTATTTTGGATATATTAGGTTACAAACACAGTATGTGCCTGATGTCCTTTTTGTTTAAATTTATGATTTAAATGAAAGTCGTAAACGTTTGAGGGATTTAGGCGAAAATTCATTTTGTTTAGACATATGATATTTTTCAATTGTTTTAAACTGATCCTCAATAGGCAAATGAAGTAATCCTCGTAGTTGTCTTTCCGTGTAGTTCTCTCCAGTTTTTTTGTGAAGTAAATACTCTAAAATCCTTTCATCAAGTTTCAGCAGATTTAACATTTGATGAACGCGGCCTTTGGATACGCCGAGAATTATAGCTGTTTCCCGGATAGTCGGGTTGGCAAGGCCTTGGTATGTTTTCTTATACATGAGCGCTGTTTCGATCGGATTTTGCTTTTCTTTTTTAATTGTCGTGGTAATGCTCTGTTCTCATAATTGCTTAAAAACATAGCAACTATGAGGTTAAGCATTCCTTTTTTGCGCTAAACAATATTGTTTAGCGCCTTGTTGCAAAATTCTTTTAGTTATGCGTTTATCAGTAGCGATACCGTACGGTGCAGGCCCTTCAAGAATTTGCACTTGACGTAACTTATTGTATGCAATATGTATAGGCACCTCGATGCCGAAGATTAAAGGTGTTCTCTCAGTTAATGGGTCGGGGAAGAAATGAAAATTCAGCTTTCTAGCCATATGGTATTTCTCAATAGCTTTAAGTTGCTCCTCAATAGATAAATGAATCAGTCCTCGTAGTTGTCTTTACGTGTAGTTTTCGCCAGTTTTGTCTTGAACTAAATAGACTAAAATCCTTTCATCAAGTTTAAGCAAATTTAGTATTTGATGAGCGCGTCCTTTTGAAACTCCGATGATTTGAGCTGTTTCTCTTATTGTGGGAAAGTTGAGGCTTTGATAAATTCTTTTATAAGTTAGTGCGGTTTTGATCGAATTTTGTTTCTCTTTTTTAAATTGGCGCGGTAATGCTATAATCTCATTGTTGCTTAAAAACATAGCAACTATGAGGTTAAGCATTCCCATTTAGCGTTAAAAAATATTGTTTAGCGCTTTGCTGTAAAAATTTAGTTATACATTTATAGGTGAAAATACCATGCAGCGCAGGCCCTTCAAGAATTTGTACTTGATGTAACTTATTGTATGTGATATTGATAGGAACTTCGATGCCGAAGCTAAAGGTGTTCGATTAGTTAAAGTATCGGTGAGGGAGTTCTGATGCTATTTATTCAATAAAATTATTTATTTTAACCTGATTGACAAGACAATATTTAGAATATATGATATTTCTAACATTTCATACTTTTCATATTTATATGAAAATAGGCTAAGGAGGCACTTATGAAAGATTCCCCTGAAGTATTTGGTACGGTCACTGTCGGACAAAGAGGCCAGGTCGTTATCCCTATGAAGGCAAGAAAAGCACTTAAGATCAAGGAAGGCGATCAGCTCATTGTTATGTCTGGCCCACCTGGAAAAACCGATATCATCAGTTTTATCCCAGCCAATCGCATTGCTGATTTCTTGAAACATTTTGAAACCCGGATCGAAGCGATTAAAAAAGAACTTTCAAAACAGGAAAATAAATAATTTATCGAAACTTTCTCTATTTTGAGGTATCCAATACAATGGAGTTAAAGAAATCAAATGTTAAAGATAAATCATAAATCCCATATTATTTTTGTTCTATGCTTATGGCTTTTAGTCTTGCAAGGGCCGGTCATGGCAGAAGATATCATGACCTGGGAAGATTGTGTTAAGGAAGCGTTAGAAAATCATCCTGATTTAATTTCGGCAAAAGAAGAACTGATACAATACAGAGAAGATAAAAACATAGCCCGATCGGGAATTTTACCCCAGATATCAAGCTCGCTAAGCCAAAGAAAGTCAAAAACATCCGGGAGCAGCGAAACCAACACTTATGCATATAGCGTTTCGGGGGAGCAATTATTGTTCGATGGATTTAAAACGACTTCTAATATTAAAGCTGCGGAAAAGTCCCTCAATGCTCAAGAGTATAATTACATGGTCACCTCTTCAAATATCAGGTTAAATTTGAAAGCCGCGTTTTCTTCTCTATTAAGAGCACAGGAACTTATATCCCTTACAGAAGAGATCGCAAAAAGAAGGAAAGAAAATTTGGAATTAGTGCTGGTAAGATATGAAGCGGGAAGAGAGCATAAAGGTGCCGTCTTAACAGCTAAAGCAGATCTATCCCAAGCTGAGTTTGAAGTAGCACAAGCAAAAAGGAATCTTTCATTAGTACAGCAAGAGCTAACAAAAGAATTAGGCAGAGATAAGAAATCTCCAATTAAAGTAGTAGGGGATTTTAATATCCAAGGGATCGATGATGTTAAACCGGATTGTGAAGAACTGGCGGACAACACTCCATTGCTTAAAGAATTAATAATAAAAAAAGAAATTGCCCGATTAAATATATCTGCCGCTAAAGCGGAATATTTCCCACAGGTTTACCTGAGCGGCTCATTTGGCAGAAGCCGTTCCGAATGGCCGCCTAAAGAAGATGCCTGGTCAGCAGGGCTAAGTGTTTCTTTGCCTATTTTTGAAGGAGGCAGCAGGTTCTCTCAAATGAATAAAGCCAGATCTCAATTGGTACAGGCGCAGGCAAATGAACGCGGCGGAAGGGACGGCGTTATTTACACGCTGGAAAAGACATGGAAAGATTTTAAGGATGCTGAAGATCTTGTTTCTGTAAAGGAGAAGTTCCTGGAGGCAGCTTTAGAACGCGCGAAGATCGCTAACGCTCAATATTCTTCAGGCCTCACTACTTTTGATGATTGGATAATTATCGAGAATAATCTTGTTAGTGCCAAGAAAGCACATCTTGATGCTAAAGAAAATTTATTAGTTGCAGAAAGCTATTGGATTCAAGCAAAAGGAGGAACGTTAGAGTATGTTCAAAAATAAATTGTTTATAATAAGTTTGGTGTTTATCTTTGCATTAATCGTTACGGGCTATTTTTATAAAGCAAAACAATCCGCAAAGAAAAATATTTCAATTCAAGAAATAATCCCTGAGCTCGGCGATATCCGCCTGACCGTGACAACGACAGGTGTCGTCGAGCCACAAAACCGGCTTGAAATAAAACCGTCTATCAGCGGCCGGATAGAAGAAATACTGGTCAAAGAAGGCACGGAGGTAAAGAAGGGGGATATACTTGCATGGATGAGCTCAACAGAACGGGCGGCCCTTGTCGATGCGGCAACCTCACAGGGAGAACAGGCACGGCAATATTGGGAAGATGTTTACAAAAAAACCCCTATTATTTCACCTATCAGCGGCGAAGTCATTGTCCGGTCATTTGAGCCAGGCCAGACAATTACAACAAGCGAACCCCTTCTGGTATTATCAGACCGCTTGATCGTAAGCGCGCAGTTTGATGAAACTGATATCGGTCGCGTCAAGGTCGGGCAAAAAGCAAACATAACCCTTGATGCCTATCCCAACAATAAGATCAAAGGGATGGTTGGCCATATAGCATATGAATCCCAGTTAGCTAATAATGTTACGATCTACGATGTTGATATTGTGCCTCAAGAGGTCCCGGAATTCTTCAGATCAGGCATGAGCGCGAACGTTGAAGTAATAGAAAAGGCCCTGAGCGATGTAATATTAGTGCCGGTTAGTGCCGTACAGGATGATGATGGAAAAAGATATGTAACAGTAAAGAAGAAACAAGGCAAAGGTTCTGAGAAACGTCAGATCGAAGTGGGCTTAACTGATACAAATAATGCAGAGGTCATCTCAGGATTAAGCACATCTGATATTGTACTTGTAAGCGATCAGAAATATTTTCCAGTAAAAAAACGGGAAGCAGGAAAGAATCCTTTTATGCCGGAGCGCAAAAGATAAAATGATAGAGATCAACAATATCTCTAAAACATACCATACTGACAAAGTGCCGGTATATGCACTGCAAGATGTCAGCCTTTCGATAAAAGCCGGTGAGTTTGTCGCTATCATGGGCCCGTCCGGGTCCGGAAAATCCACATTATTACATGTACTTGGTTTTTTGGACAGGCCGGATAAAGGCTCGTATAAAATATTCAATACAGAGATCTCGCTTTTAGATGACGCTGAACTTGCCACACTTAGAAATCGTCTGGCCGGTTTTGTGTTCCAGCAGTTTCATCTTTTAAGGCGTGTCAGTGCAATAGAGAACACAGAATTACCCCTTATTTATGCAGGTAAAAAAAGTATACGTGATAAAGCTTATGAAAAACTGGAATCTGTCGGTCTGGCACAGCGCCAGTACCATAAGCCTAATGAGCTTTCAGGTGGTGAACAGCAAAGGGTTGCTATTGCAAGGGCATTGGTCAATGAGCCCATGATAATCTTCGCGGATGAACCGACAGGTAATCTTGACACAAAAAGTGAGGAAGAGATCATGAGCATACTGCGCAAGCTCAATGATGACGGAAAAACAATTATCATGGTGACTCATGAGATGGAAGTTGCAGCCCAGGCGAAAAGAATAATAACAATGCGTGACGGAAAGATCCAGACAGATGTTTATAAAGATAAAACCGATTTAAAACAAGCGGTAAAGAATGACAGTTCGATAATAGAAGATATCGTTTCAAAAAAGCATTCTTCTTTCGGGAAAATGGAGTTCCTTCAGCATTGCACCCAATCCTTCCAGGCTATTCTTTCAAACAAGGTTCGTTCATTTCTTTCAATATTAGGTATACTTTTTGGAGTAGGCGCGGTTATTGCCATGATGGCTTTAGGTGAAGGGGCAAAATTATCAATGGAGCAACGCCTTAAATCATTGGGGTCCAATCTTCTTTCAATTCAAGGGGGGCATTCCAGTATACGGGGCGCGTCTGGCGGAGCCGGAACAGTAACAAGGTTTACTATTGAAGATATATCTGTAATAGCCGGCATGTCCGATTATATCAAGAAGGCAAGCGGAAGTTGCCGAGGAAGCGCCCAGGTCGTTTCTGAAAGCGAGAACTGGAACACAAGCATTGAGGGCGTAAGTTATGATTATGGCTCAATGAGAGCGACCATTCCAGAAATTGGCAGATGGTTCACACAGGAAGAAATTGATAGGCGGGATAAAGTTGCCATCATAGGAATTACGGTAGCAAACAAGATATTCGGCAATCGAAATCCTATTGGAAAAGAGATAAAAATAAACCGTATTAATTTTAAGGTGATCGGCATCGCTCCGGAAAAAGGGTCGGGAGGCTGGCGCGACCAGGATGATATTGTGTACATTCCGCTGACCACAGCCATGTACAGGATCCTGGGTAAAGATTATATTGACCAGATTTACGCAGAAGTCAAAGATATAAAATTCATGGCAGAAGCACAGGAGCAGATTAAAAATGTCATCAGGAAAAAGAACAGGTCATTTAATAAAGAAGATTCATTTGAGATAAGGGACATGAGCGAGATCCAGGAAATGTTGAGCAGCACAACACAAACCATGAGCCTGCTTTTAGGCTGCATTGCCGCGATATCGCTTTTAGTAGGAGGGATCGGTATAATGAACATAATGTTAGTATCCGTGACTGAACGGACTCGCGAAATAGGGCTGCGAAAGGCTATCGGAGCCCGACGGGAAGATATAATGTCTCAATTCTTAATAGAAGCCGTCGTCATGACTTTTAGCGGCGGCTTGATCGGGATCCTGCTGGGAGCAGGAGTAGCTTTCATCATGGCTGCTGTTTTCGGATGGGCAACTAAGGTTTCACTTTTCAGCATAATTCTATCTACAACTTTTTCAATCGCCGTTGGCATAGGCTTTGGGCTGTGGCCTGCAAAAAAAGCGGCACAACTTAATCCAATAGAAGCGTTGCGATTTGAATGAATTTATTTTTCCATTCATATTTAAGACAGACTCTAATTGTTATTCAAAGAATACAAAGGAATTGTTGCTGCAACGGAACTCTAATCAGTAGTTGAAGTTACATCTCTATAAACAAATTAATCCTTGACAATTTTGAAGCTAAGAATTACTATTACGATAATATTTTCTCGTAATACTATAAAAATAAATTTATAAAAAACCCAAACAAAACTGTAATAGCTGTTAGATGGTTTCTAAAAGGAGGACATCTGTATGGTCAAAAGAAAGTGGCTTATTAGGTTAAAAATGGTTTTTTTTGCTGTACTTTTGGTTTCACCAGTTATTTTTGGTCCAGATTTTTGTTATGCCGCAAGCGAAGATGGCGCTGATGAAGATAGCCGTATGGCGATGGATATCGAACAAAATATAATGAGTAAAAGAGCTAAGTCCCCTGTCATCCAAATGAAACAAACCGTAGAATCACAAATCCCCAAACCGATCCTTCCTTCAGGAAAAACCTTAATTCAAGAGATAAATGTTGTAGGTTCAACACTTTTAGCCCAAGAGGCAATCGATAAAATTAAAAAGGATTATGAGAATAAAGAGCTTACAGGCAGACAGATGCAAAAAGTAGCGGATTTAGTGACACGTGCTTATTCAAGAGAAGGCTATATTACCTCTTATGGTTATCTTGATACCAGCGACCTTTCTTCAGGTGTTTTGGTGATTAAAGTAGCTGAGGGTAAAACAGGAAGTATCACGATACAGGGGAATAAATATTTTTCAACAAAGCTTATTAGGAAGAAAATTACTTTAAAAGAAGGCGGGTATTTTAATTTTAATGATCTAAACATAGATATTTTCAGGTTAAATAAACATGCTGATCTAAAGGCAAGCATTGTATGCGACCCTGATGTTAAAACTGGAATTACGGATGTTGTAATTAATGTTAAAGACAAGTCGCCGCTACATGTGATGTTGCAGGTAGATAACTATGGTTCTGAATATATTCTTCAAAATAGGTATAAGACGTTTTTTATACACAACAATTTAACTGGTCATGATGATACTTACACGATAAAGCTACAAAGAACAGAAGCAGATGCGCATCAGTTGTATGATATGGAGTATGTAATACCGATAAATAATAAGCTGAAATTCGACTTTTATTATATGCCATACAAAGTTGAAGATTATTATTACGCCGATAATGAACAAACGGACTTTGAGAAGCATGCACGTAAGTTTTATTTTTATTTTAACCATGCTGTTATTGATAAACCGGGAGTTAGCCTAAATCAATTATTTGGATTCAAATATTTTGATATTCATTGGTATACAGGAGGGGGTGACCGTGATTGGGAGAGTTCCTTTAAAGAAGACAGATTTAGATCTGTCTGGTGGCAGCTTGATTTAAATAGAGCTGATAGGTATGGAAGATGGATTGTTTCAAACGCGATTGAAAAAGGTATCCCGGGAATGTGGGGTGGTTCACCAAGAAAAAGTGATCAGACTTCAGTAAACGGAGGCGGTAACGGATATTGGAAAGAAAATCTTTATATAGCAAGAAGACAGAAATTGGTAGCCGGGATCGATTTTATAGGTAAAATGCGCATGCAATTGTCTTCACAGAGCCAACCTGGAGTCAATGTTTTTGGTTTAGGTGGATTTATGGGGGTAGTTGATAATAGAGGTTATCCGCGGGCTCAAGCTCCTGGTGACTCTGGCATAGCATTTACAAGCGGTTTTTCTATGCCGCCGTTTGGTGTTTCAAAATCATTAAAAGTACCTTTCTCTAAAACTAACTTATATGATGCGGTCAAATTCTTCACTTTTTATGATTGGGGCCGCGCAGAATTAAGAAACCCCGGAGCAAATGAACAGAAAGTTACAACTTTGGGTTCAGCTGGATGTGGAGTGACCGTTAGTGTGCCTGATAAGAATCTATCAATGAGATTAGATATTGGCTGGCCAGTGACATCAACAATACCAAAAGATCAAAGCGATCATAGTCCTAATTTTTGGTGGGCCATTACTAAAGTATTTTAATAGGATCAATAGTTTTAAAAAATTGTAATTATTAAGAAGCAATGCAAAAGGGAGACATGATTTATGAAAAAATATCAAATTTTATTTTCTTTGATTGTTTTATTCTTTGGCATTATCGGTTTTACAATAATTGTTAATGCTGCTGAGGTCGTATATCTTGAAGGCCGCGTTCAGCTGCAGTCTTCAACGGATATTGAGTGGACGCCCCTGGCAAAAGGGATGCAGGTTGAAATAGGGGATTCGATCCGAACAGCAAGGAATTCTTTTGTGGATATTGCCCTTGATAAAGCCAAGTTGAACACGATAAGGATTGACCAAAAGTCTATGGTTGTTTTAAATTCAGATACTTCTGGTGCTTTTGACAGGCTTGATCTAACTAAGGGAAAAGTTATTGCTAACCTTGAAGATCTAAAATCAGGAATGAACTTTGAGGTCAATACACCTTCCGCTATTGCGGGTGTCAGAGGAAGCAGCTATTCTGTTTATGTTGAAAAAGATTCTGATGAGGTCTTAGCTTTCAAAGATACAGTTTTTATAAAAGCTTTTGATTCCAATAAGAATGAATTAATAGAGTTAATGTTACCAGAAGGTTTTAAGACCTTTATTGAAAGATTTGGTGAGCCAAGCGCATTAATCCAAATTGCCACAGAAGAATTTGAACATTTCGACAATGTTATGGAAGACGTTTCTTCATCAGTTGAAGGGAAAATGGTCGAAAGGGCAAAAGCGCGTATAGCGCGTGAAAAAGAAGCTAAAGAAGCTGTTGAAGAAAGTAAAAAATCCCTAATAGAAAAAAGTACGGAACAGGTTGATATTAATAAAGACCTAGCAGACCGTTTTGCGGATATTCAAGAAATTGTCGAAGACCGTAATAAAATAGAAGAGCTTATTGAAAATCATGAAGATCAAGAAGATCAAGAAGAAGAACATTATCTAGACTAACAACCTTAGGTAGCGTAAAACTATCGTATAAAGTTTAAAGATAATTTCTTTAAAAAAGGAGAAAATATGATTAACAGGAAAATATCAGTTTTTGTTTTGGCTATCTGCTTGATGATTCCATCAACAATTTGTCTTGCTGCAGACGTAACTGAACAGGATGTCACCCCAAGTTCAAAAAGGATCTTTCTTGATCCTCAAAAATCATTTTTAGAAAAAGGCACTTTTAAATACTTGCTCGGTTTTACAGGGGGTTTTGATAATAATGCCCATTTAGACAGTCAAAGGGATGCAGATTCTTTTCTTCAGTCTTTCTTTAAGGCTTCATTCATCACTCCTTTATCAGAAAAGACAACAGGAACATTCAATTATGAAATGATGAGCCTTTTGTATAGTGGAGAAAGTGATTTAAGCTTAGCTAGAAACGGCATTAATGCTGAGGCCAAACATGAGATAGATGATAATATATCAGTTTCTTCAGAAATGTCTTTTGATAGCATTGAATTCTTAAGGTCCGGCAATGATGATTATTTAGACAGCGGATTAGGCTTAAAAGCCAAACAAAAGCTTCCTTTAAATTTCTATCATAGCCTTAGTTACAAAATGCTGTTTCGCGATTACAATGAAAGAGCTATAAGGGTGACAGCATTAGTTGATAGCGATAAGAAAAGAAATGATTGGAGAAATACAATTGAATATGAAGTCGGAAAGTTTTTTGAGAAGGATTTTTTTAAAGCTGGGTTTGAATATTTTTACAATAATTCAAACGAGAGATATTTAGATTATTATGATTATGATTCTTACAAATTCAAAACTTCTTATACCCATCTTTTTAATGAAAAGGTTTTTAGTTATCTCTCATTTGCGCAACAAAACCGTCAATATGATGCAAGAACTCTTATCAATGATACAGGTTCAACGGAATGGGAGAGAACCTTGTTATCTTCAGCCGCTGTATTTTACAATTTGAACAAAGCTGTTTCTTTAGGGTTAAATTATACTTACAGACAGAACTATTCTAATGAACCCTCAGACAGATATTCAGGATCGCTGATTTCCCTTTCAACTTATTGGAAGTTTTAAATAACATAATTTATTTTGATAAAGAAAGCCCCTCTTTCCTTGTTAATAAGGGCAGAGGGGCTTAAATTTAAGTAAATTGACTAAAAAAAACCTAAACAAATTATTAATCAGTCTCAGCATCACAATATCCTTAGCTGTTTTAATTTTAATTTCTGTTCGGTCCAGGGTTTACCAGAACTTAGAGTTAAAGGCTTTAGACCTACGATTTTCTTTGCGTCCAGCCTATCGATCAATATCCCCGATCCTTCATGTTGACATTGATGACCAAAGCCTTGCGGAATTGGGCCGCTGGCCATGGCCAAGGATTTATCATGAAAAGTTAACGGCCATCTTAAAAGAATTAGGTGCTAAACAGATCTTAATGGATGTTATTTTTACTGAAGAGTACACAGATAATCCTGATCAGGATATTTTGTTTTCTAAAGCGCTCGCAAGCACGGGGATCACATATCTTCCTTTTTATTTTTTAGAAAATGAGGATATAAGATCTGACCCGTTAAGAGCGATGCTAGCTAAGGACATTACCATCTCTCTCAATGAAGCAGCAAAAAAAATATCACTTGATCCTAAGGCTTTGAACGAAAGATTTTTTTCAATCAAGAGATCAATCCTTGATTCCGCTGCAATAGATTCAATTAAAAAAGATCCAGAGAGCTCTTTAGATGACATGCTCGAAGATATTGAAGGATCTCAAAAATGGTTTTTGTTCCCTGAAGACGAGAAATATCTAGAGGAACGAATAACAAAATATAAAACAATTGTATTGTTATTGAATAAATTTCATTTGAACATTCCCATAAACACATGGCCATTTAAGAAAGAGTGTCTGGATATTAATCCCCCGATCAAGATATTTACTGAACATATTAAGGGGAGCGGTTTCCTTAATTCCGATTCGGACATAGATGGGATCACACGGAAGGTCCCTCTTTTTATAAAATATCAAAATAGCATATTGCCGCATCTGACACTTAGCGCATTGATAGATTTGCTTGCAGTAGAAGAAATTAAGCTGTCTCATTCAACTGTCATTTTAAAAAATGCACATTTAGATAACAGAGTAAAGGACATTGTCATACCTGTTGATGAAAACAGTAACATTCTTATTAACTGGAGAGGTAAATGGGGAAAGGCATTTGACCATATTTCTTTTTCATATGTTTTAAAGCTTCAGGAAATAAGAGATCAGCTAAATTTGGATTTAAATTCATCAGAAGTTCAAAATCAGAACGCAGGTGTTATTGATTATCTTAAAAAAAGCGAAGCAGAATTAGTTAAAAAAGTAAGGGATCTTGTTAAAGGCAAGACATGTATTGTTGGTCTTACGGCAACAGGCACACATGATCTAAGGGCTGTTCCCATTCAGACAGAATATCCTATGGTGGGGATCCATTCCAATCTTTTTGAAACGATTATAACTGAGAAATTTATCGTTCAATACAAAGGATTAGTTCGCATTTTTATCTTTCTTTTTACTGCTTGTGTCATAGCCTTCGGGTCTATTATTAAATTATGGAAAAGTTTTTTGCTGTGGTTTGGTTATTTTTTGCTCTATTTTTTCTTGGCTTTTTTCCTCTTTGTAAAATTCGGGATTTGGATAGATCTGGTTGGGCCGTTTGGGATCGTGTTTTTCGGCTCATCTGCGATCACCAGTTTTCGTTTTTTTACTGAAGAAAGAGAAAAACTTTGGATAAAAAAGGCCTTCAGCCATTACTTGTCTGATGAGGTGATCTCTGAGATGATCGAAGACCCTTCAAGGCTTAATCTCGGGGGGAAAAAACGCAACATAACCGTTTTCTTTTCTGACATCAGAGGTTTTACTTCTTATTCCGAAGGGCATCAGCCTGAGGAAGTAGTTGCAATGCTAAATGAGATCTTAACTGAGCAGGTAAAAGTAGTTTTCAAGTATAACGGGACTTTAGATAAATTCGTAGGTGATGAGCTTATGGCCTTTTGGGGAGCTCCGAGCAATAAGAATTTAAATGATCACGCGGTTCTTGCTGTTAAAACATCTATTGAGATCCAGGATAAAATGAGGGAGCTTCAGCAAAAATGGTCTGATGAGAATAAAGATGTTTTACATATCGGCATTGGAATAAATACAGGTGATATGATCGTGGGGAATATGGGTTCCGCTGAACGAATGGATTATACAGTGATCGGCGATAACGTAAATTTGGGAGCCAGGCTTTGCTCTGTTGCTGGCAAAAGTGAGATTATTATCAGTGAAGCTACGTACGAGATGGCAAAAGAGCATATTATTGTTGAAAACCTTGAGCCCGTTCATGTAAAAGGAAAGGCCAAGCCGATCTCAATTTACAAAGTCATCGGATTAAAATAGCATCAATGGTAATGATGAGATCATTGCAACTGACCAGGAAAGAAGGATTTCTCGTAAAGAGGCAAAGTCGTTTTGAAGGGTTAGTTTATTTTTGAAAAAATAATAAAAACTAAGCCGAAGTGTGATAAGGGCTGGAGCGATCACAAGAAAAAGGGACGAACGCTTAAAAATAAACATTAACACGATCGTCGCTCGCTCGATCATTCCATACCATTTTTCAACAGAATTATAATTTGCCCTGTCAAGAAAAGTGTCATGGAAGCATCTAATTAAAAAGTATCCGTTGTATGTTGCAACGATCATAAGAATACAATAAATTATAAAATTGTTATTTAAGTAAAGTTGTGCAAAAATGTTAGGGGTAAATACGGGATCAGGCACGTCAACTAAGCTTGTAAAAAACACTAGTGAGATTATTCCGACATGAGACATTTGATCAAGCAGATAGGTCCAAAAACTGGATTTCGCCGTGCTATATTTTATCTTCATCGCATCCTGAATAAAATGAGTTATAAAGATAAAAAAAAGAAAGGCCCAGGTGAACAATAAATTAAGATAAGGCCATGATAAGAAGAGACCGGCGAGGAAGACAATAAGTGCGTGGATAGCGACGCCTCTAATTCCCTTAAGTTTAATTTTAAAAATATAATTAGTCTGTAAAGGAAAATCGCCGATGAAATGTGCTAACAATAATCTTAAATATATAAACATTACTTGAACTCTCCACATTTAGTTTATCTTAATATAAATTAAATTCAAGAAATTTAAAGTCAAAAATATTAATTTTTTTCTAGAAAAGGGATTTTATATGGATGCTATTATAAAAAGAAGAAGTGTTAGGAAATATACCGATCAGGACGTTCCTGATGAGCTGATAAAAAAAATATTATCCGCTGCCATGAGTTCCCCATCTGCCGGAAATGAACAGCCTTGGCATTTTATTGTTGTTAAAAACAAAGAGATGCTTAAAGCTTTAAGCAATAGCAGCCCTTATTCAAAGGCTGTTTGCTCTGCTCCTGTTGGAATTGTTGTCTGCGGAGATTTATCTGTTGAGGTCCACAAAGGACATTGGGTTCTGGATTGCTCAGCCGCAGTTGAAAATATGTTAATTGAAACAACATTCCTGGATTTAGGCGCTGTTTGGCTCGGGATTTATCCATTAGAAGACAGGATCGACTACATAAAAAAACTTTTTAATTTGCCTGCAACAATTATTCCTTTTGCAATTGTTCCAATTGGGTATCCTTGCGCAGAACATAAGCCCATAGACCGATTTCAAACAAAAAGAGTGCATAATGAGCAGTGGTAATTTATTTAAAAAAAAGCTATTGTAATTAAAGTCGGCTCTGCTAAGATAACCGATATTATTTATCAAAATAAAGATTTAACAATTATATAAAGTAATAATAAATAAAGAAAATGGCACAAACAGATAAAGAAGTCTTTAAATACGGTGTTTTTACCAAGAATCGCGTCGAAACTTTTAGCGACGGTATTTTCGCGATCATTGTGACGCTCTTGATCCTGGAAGTTAAGGTGCCGCATATTGAAAATGCTGATTCAAGCATAGTGTTAATGCAGTCATTAACGGGCCTGTTCCCAAAGTTTATCAGTTGGGTAATTAGTTTTTTGACGATCTGCATTGTATGGGTAAACCATCATCGCATTTTTGAACTATTCAGGGGCTTTAATATCGTCCTTTTCTGGCTTAATGTTCAGGTTCTTCTTTGGGTCTGCTTTATTCCTTTTCCAACTGCACTGGTTGGTGATTATCCCAATAATCCTCTTGCAGTCGCTATTTATGGGGTTGTAATGGCGTTAACTGGTGCGTCTTTGGTTGCCGTTAGATTTTATGGTTTGATGAATAAAGATATTTTGGAACCGGGGATATCCGAAAAAACTTACAAAAAAGCGATTGTTTTCTCGTTCTTATTTGGGACTATATTTTATCTTACAGGCGCTGCTTTGGCATGGGTAAATACATTACTGTCTTTTGCTGTTTATTTTTTGATCACTATATATTTTATTTTCTCTTTTAAGTTCCAGGCTCATAGAGAAAAAAAATAAAGCCTTCTAGAAGTAATTTTCCGCGTTATCCTCTGGAATAAATCCAAGACTTCTTTTTGTATCTGTGAGATCGAACACAGCCCGGCTATTATCACTTACCGCAAAAGCCGCAAGAAAGTCCGTATTTACTTCAAGCCCTTTGGTAAAAGCTTGAACAAGATCTTTTTTACTGCAGAATACTGCTCGCATATAATCACCACCATAGATTTTAGGATTATCCTGGGGTATGGTCCATCCTATGCGCAAAGCTACAAATTGCATCCCTCTGTAAGACAAATGTCGTCCGAGATTTTCTCCATAGACCTTCGATTCGCCATAAAGGGAGATCGGGCTAGGAGGCATATCTATTGTGATCAGGCGGCTTCTAGGCTGCATTAATTTCTCTCCAATGGCCGCTTCATGATAAAAATTAGAACTTGCATAAACTATTTTTTTTATTCCTGCACGAAGAGCTTCTTCAAAAACAAAGCTGGTGGCAAGAAAATTATTCTGAAAAGTCTGGTGGCGTGGGGCATTCGGATGTGGATTGCCAGCTAGATGAATTAGTGCGTCAAGACCATTGAAAATACCATCGATCTCATTTTTATTTGTAAAATCAACCTTGATAAATTTTGATTTTGGTGACAGGTTAGGTTTGTTAATGTCATAAAGTTCAAGTTCATAGTCCTTACACAATCCTTCTTGAAGTGTTGAGCCAATGTTGCCTGATGCACCAGTAATACCAACTTTTTTAATTTTAGTCTGTTGTTTTTCCATAGGATTTGCATTATAATTAAAAATCGCTGGATATACAAGTAAATTCAAAAGCTTTTGAGAAGCAAAACGATAATTATTGAATATTATTTATATTAAATTGTCAAAAAGGAGATAGAAAATGAAGAAAATTTTATCTGTGATCTTTTTTTGTTTAATATTGTTATTTTTGCCTAGAGTTTCTCATTGTTCTGAAATCCACGAAGCCGCAAAAAAAGGAGATGTTGTCAAGCTAAGGGAGATCCTTGACAGAGAACCTTCTTTATTGACAACAAAAGATGAAATTGGAAAAACACCTTTACACTGGGCCGCGGGAAAAAATCAGTTGGAAGTGATAAAAGTGCTTCTTGATGAATATCATATAGATGTAAACATCCGCAATGCGAATAACGGGACCCCTCTGCATGTAGCCGCATCCCAGGCGAATCCTCAAGCTGTACTTATTTTAATCGAGCATGGCGCAGAAATAGATGCAAGGACCCTCAATAACTCAACTCCATTGCATTTTGCTATCATAAAAAGCGGGAAACCAGGTCACATAGAAGCGGCTAAAATCCTCATTGAACATGGAGCAGATGTAAATGCCAAGACTGACGACGGAGTGACCCCATTAACAATGGCCCTTTTTAGAAGAAATACAGAAATAAGCGATTTGCTGAAATCCAAAGGAGCAAAACCAGGCACATCAAAGACCAGAGGGGGAAGAAGCAATAATGTGAATCCTTATATGAAGAATTATTTTAAAGATAGATGAAGTATATCTGAAAAATGTTGCGTATCCAGAAAATGGGCTTAAGATATTTTAAAAGAACAATAATGGAAAAAAAATAAGTTTTGTTGAATTGAAAATAAGGAGCTCTGTATTTTGTTGATAAGTAATTTGATCCCCGGAAAAAGTTTTAAAAGAAAATATTCCAATATATTTTTTCACTTTTTAAAGCAAGTCTTCTCACGAAAATGGTTCGCACATATGATCTTTTCATTGATCTGCACATTGTTTTTATTCCCCACAATAACACATGCAAATACCGCCACACTTAAAGAGGTAAAAGTAATACTTACGTGGAAACCGCAGACGCAATTTGCTGGTTTTTATGTGGCTTACGATAAAGGCATTTATAAAAAATACGGGCTAGATGTAAGCTTTTTGGAGAACAATTGTTTTACATCTCCCTGTGCATTGCTTAAAACTGGACAGGCGGATTTTGCGGTCATGTGGTTAAGTTCTGCCATTAAAGAGCGTGCAGAAGGGTTAAAACTTGTAAATGTGGCACAACTAATCCAGAGATCATCACTTATGCTTGTTATGAAGAAGTCCAGCGGCATCTTAAAACCGGAAGACCTTCAAAATAAAAAAGTAAGTCTTTGGGAAGGTGATTTGCGCCTCCAGCCAGAAGCCTTTTTCCGAAAATTTGGTCTTAATGTAAAAATAATACCTCAGTCTTACACGGTTAATCTTTTTTTGAACGATGGCGTGGATGCAGCCTCTGCTATGTGGTACAACGAATATAATACTATTATTAATTCGGGTATTAACCCTGACGAATTAGTGACTTTCTTCTTTAGTGATTATGGTTTGAATTTTCCTGAAGATGGAATTTATATGCTGGAAGAAAATCTTAATAAAGATAGGGCTAAGGCAGCAGCTTTTGTCCAGGCGACGCTTGAAGGTTGGCGATATGCTTTTGATCATGAGGAAGAAGCTGTTGACATAATATTAAAGTATATGCACGAAAACCATCTTCCTGCGGATCGTGTCCATCAAAAGTGGATGCTGGAAAGAATGAAAGATCTTTTTGTCATTGATGAAAATGGGCAAATTGGTAATCTTAAAAAAGCTGATTACGAGAATGTTAACAATGAATTGATCAACAACGGGTTGATCAAAAAAACATTGGATTTTAATAGTTTCTATATTCCCCTAGAAAGAAAATAATGAAAAACAAAAGCCTTGCCTTTAAATTGATATTTTTTCTATCAGGCAGCATTTCTATTGTTTTTATTCTTGTATTTGGAGAGAATTATTTTTTGTCGAAGCAAATTATTATGAAAAATATCCGCAGTAATGCTGAGAATCTTGCCTGGAGAACTGTTAACAAGATCGAAAATACCTTGACGGCTGTTGAAAAGATCTCTGAAAATACGGCTTTTTATATTGAAAATACCAATTACAACAAAGAGCAGATGGTGGAATATTTAACCATGGTAGTGAAGTATAATACTGAGCTGTATGGTATGGGAATCGCATTTGAACCTTATCAGTTTGATCCGGAACTGCTCTATTTCGCACCCTACTATTGCAGAGAAGATGAAGGCTTTAAACTGGAATACATGGGTGATGAATCTTATCGCTATTTTTTTCTAGACTGGTATCAAATACCTCGTGAACTTAATCGGCCTATTTGGAGCGAACCATACTTTGATGATGTTTTGATGGCTACCTATTCAGTTCCATTTTATAAACAAACCGTTAAAGAACAAAAATTAGCTGGAGTTGTTACCACTGATATCTCTCTTGAAAAATTGACCACAATTGTTAATTCTGTAAAAATTCTTAAAACAGGCCATGCATATTTGATATCGAAGAACGGGAGGATAATTTCTCATCCTGCACAAGAATTGATAATGAATGAAACGATTTTCACTATTGCAGAAACAAGGAACGATAGTCAGCTGAGGGAAATAGGAAGAAAGATGGTTCGGGGTGAATCTGGGTTCGTTCCCATGATCTCATTTGACCGAAATATAAAAAGCTGGGCGTATTATGCTCCAATCGCTTCCACGGGATGGACACTGGTGGTTATTTTTCCTGAAGATGAGCTTGTTGAAGATGTTGTTAATCAAACTATAGCGGTTTGCGTTTTGGGTGTTATCGGATTAATATTGCTTGTTGCCGTAATTAGTTTTATGGCAAATTCAATAACCAGCCCTTTGAGTAAAATGTCAAAGGCTGCTGAAGCTATTGGTAGCGGAGATCTCGATGCTGAATTGCCACCTGTAGTATCAAATGATGAGGTGGGTTTGCTTACCCATGCGTTCTTAAATATGAAGATCTCTCTTAAAGAATATATCAGTCAATTAAAAGAGACAACAGCTGCTAAGGAACGTATCGAGAGTGAGCTTAGCATAGCTAGAGAGATCCAAGTCAGCATATTGCCAAGGACTTTTCCTGCTTTTCCCAATAGAAAAGAATTTGACATTTATGCAACGATGGAACCGGCAAAAGAAGTTGGCGGAGATTTTTATGATTTTTGTATAGTTGATGAAAAGAAGCTCTATTTCGTCATAGGAGATGTTTCAGGCAAAGGGGTACCGGCGGCTTTATTTATGATGATCGCCAAAACCCTTCTGAAGAATGAGGCTTTACGAGGTTCGTCTGCTTCCGAGATTCTTTCTAACGTAAATAATATTATCGCCCTCGATAATAGTACAAGCATGTTTGCAACAGTTTTTTGCGGCATACTAGATATTGAAACAGGTGAATTGGAGTTTTCAAATGCCGGACATAATCCGCCACTTTTTTATACCCAGGCAAATGGTTTCAAATTCCTAAAAATTATAAAAGGGTTTGTACTAGGGCCCATGCCGGATTTCACGTTCAAATCTGAAAAGATCAAACTAAATAAAGGGGATTGCTTTTTTCTTTATACTGATGGTGTTACCGAGGCCATGAATCCAGCCAAAGACTTATTTTCTGAAGAAAGGTTCCTGTCCGTAAGCTCCAATTTGCAAGATCAAGATATCCGATTTATTGTGTCCGGAGTCAGAGAAGAGATTAAACATTTTGTCAAGACTGAACCTCAGTCTGATGACATCACAATGCTTATCTTAAGAATTAATTAAAAAATGAAACGATCATTTTTAATATTAACCTTATTGTTCATTTTGATCCATATCGTAAATGCTGAAGAAGTTCGAGGAATTGACACCAATGGCGATAATCAAGTTGATCAATGGCTTTTTACGAAGGGTTCTGATCTAGTTAAATTAGAAGAAGATTTTGATTTTGATGGTATTGTTGATAAACGCGCCTTGTTCTTCTATAAAAACGGTCAAAAGGTCAAGGTTGAGATCGATTCTAACATGGATGGAAAAGCCGATGGCTGGAGTTATCATCGAAATGATCAACGGTATCTTATTGAGAGTGATACAAATTATGATGGTGCAGCTGATTATGTGATTGATAACGATAAACAAATAACATTGATCGACTCGAATTATGATGGACAAATGGATATTAAGGAATTAAAAGATAAAAGATCAATTGATTCCAATAGTGACGGTAAGTTTGATACAGAAGAGCTTAAAACATTGGATCTGGAAACATGGCTTGGGCAAGAGAGAATTGAATATTTGAAAAACCTTCAGATTTACATGAGGAATACGCATTATAAGCAAAAAGCAGGGCTCGAATAGATTCTTGGAAAATAGTCTTTAATGTAAAAAGGCAGATAGTAATAATACTCTCTGTTTTTTTATTTTCTATATTTCAGGAAATTAGTCTTTTCAAACCAGAACCTAATAATCCATACCTAATCAATATGATACACTTAGTCCTAGGTTGTCATATTGACATTTGTAAGTTTAAGTATTATATTTTAAACCTAATCATATTTCTATATAAAATTAACGGGGATTACATTGGAAAGTCATTGGGCAGGTAAATTCCATTGACTTATATTTATAATCATGATAAAAAATAACTTATAAATTTATTATTATCTGATTATAAAAGGAGCGAAAAGTGTTGACCTTAAATAAGATAGGAAGATTTAAATTAATATTAATATCTTTAATGACCGCGCTACTGATGTTAATGGTTGTCCCCAAAATTGAAGCCCAGGAAAAAAAGATAAGTCCCCTTCTTGAAAAAGGCATTGGCCAATACAAGCATGAAAATTATGATGAAGCACTTGCAAATTTGCAGCAAGCAGTCAAAGATGACCCCGAATCTTCACTTGCCAATTATTATTTAGGCCTTGATTACAAAAGGCTCCAGCAGTATAAAAACGCTATTCCTTATTTAAGAAATGCTGTTACCTTTACGCCAAAAATCATAGGAGCTCTTGTTGAGCTGATCGATTGTTTATACAATGTTAATGAATTGGAAGAAGCGAATAAATGGATCGTCGAGGCAGAGAAGGAAGGGATCAGGCCGGCTCAAGTGGCTTTTTTAAAGGGCCTTGTTCTTTTAAAAGAGGATAAAAGCGAAGCTGCCATTGCTTCCTTTGAAACGGCAAAAGAGCTGGATAAAACCATGACGCAATCCGTTGATTATCAGATCGGGATTGCCCATCTTAAATCTCAGGATTTTAGAGATGCCCAGAAAGCTTTTAAATCAGTTATTTTTCTAGAGCCTTCATCTAATATCGCCCAATACGCTAATGAATACATCGATGCTTTGGTTAAGCGGGAAGAGGCAATGCGCCCATGGAAATTTTCTTTTGGTACGGCATGGCAGTATGATGATAATGTTGTTTTAAAGTCGGATGACGCATCCATCGCAACGAATATTACAGACAGTGCTGATTCAAGAACGACTTATACAACAAACCTGGAGTATAACCATCGTTTTGACAAGACATTTGGCATTAAGGCACAGCATCTTTTTTATTATTCCAAACAGTTTGATTTGGGCTTTTATGATACATTATCCAATACGGTTGTAGTTCAGCCGGGCTTCACTTTAGAAAATGGTCTTTTAACATTTCCTATTACTTACAGTCACTCAATGGTTGATGAGCGGTCTTATCTTTCAAATCCTGCGGTTGGCGGTGTTTATAATTTTATGGTCGGACCATCCAAGATGGGTCAATTATCGCTAAAATACAATAATAAAGATTTTCTATGGACCCCATCAACTGAGGATGAGGACCGGGACTCCAATGAAATTATCACAAATATCGGCGGATATCTCTTTTTTGCCAAGAAAAAAGGCTTTGTAAATTTGCGCTATGGATTTAACAATGACTGGGCAGAAGGCAATAACTGGGACCAGTTCGGCAATAGGGTAACGGCTACAGTGCTTGTTCCTGTTAATGATAAGCTTAATTTGACCGTTTCCGGCGATTTTCTTATGCAGAGATTCCTAAATACGCATACGGTTTTCGATATCAAAAGAGAAGATGACGTTTCCACTGCCTCGACGCTGCTTGCTTACAAATTAACCAAAGACTGCGAGCTCCAAATGCAGTATACGCATGTAAATAATGATTCCAATATCAGTATATATAAATATGCACGTAACATTTACAGTACCAGCATTCAATTGAAATTTTAATTAATATAACATGTCTAAGGCTATTCAATGGTAAGGTAAAGCCCTTGACAAAAATAACGAGGTAATAAAAATGGAAACTATTAAAAGAAGCTTAATATGCAAGATATTGCTATGTTTCTTCTGCGTTTTGCTTATCTGCCCGCTTGCCTTTGCATCGGTAGAGGTCGGCAAAATTTCCTATACTGAGGGAAGGGTCGATGTCTTAAGGGCTGACTCAGGGAATATCGTTCCACTGAGGGAAGATGAGCCTATCTTTGTTGGAGACATTGTCCGAACCAAATCTAACTCAAAGTCGGAGATAACCTTTTATGATAAATCGATCGTTCAGCTGGCGCAGAACACCCGCTTAGAGATAAAGGATTACAGGCTGGGTGAAAATAATAAAAGAGAATCAGCCTCTATACTGGTTCAGCGTGGGAAAGTAAGAACTATTATTGAAAAATATGAAGGCGTAGAGCCCTTTGCGATCAATACGCCAAATGCAAAAGGTACAATTAAAGGCTCAGATATTTTTACTTTTTTTCAAGGTGGCACAAGCGTGATGCTTGTGAATTCAGGGAATCTTGCTGTTGTTAATTTGGCCGAGCCTGAGCTTCCCCCGGTCATGATACCGCCTGGTAATAGTGTTGTAATCTCTTTAGAGGAACAACCCAACGGCCCAAGGCCTTATTTAGAAATAGAGAAGAAATTCTACGAGCAGGATACAACCCCGCCCCCTTCAATTTCAAGAAGAAATGATTTAGATAAAATTTCAGGCGCGATCACTAAATTTTCGGGAGATGTCAGGATCACAAAAGAGGGAACAACAACCCCGCGTGTTTCACAGCTCAACGATGTACTTAACGAAGGTGATATTATCGAAACAGGCGTAGATGGCATGATAGAGATAAAATTTGATAACGGTAATGCTATAAACATGAAGCCTAATTCGCGTCTTGTGATCAATAGATTAATTGTTGATTCCACCAATGGAGAATTCGAGAATTCATTTGAATTGAGCATGGGAAAAGTCAGGGCAACGGTTGAAAATTTGAAAGGCGATTCAAGTTTTCAGATCAAGACCCCTGTGGCGATTTGCGGCGTCCGTGGAACCATTATGTTTGTTGAAACAACAACAGAGGATACTAAAACATTTTTTGAAGGTGGCTTTGGTTTTCTTAGAAGCTCAATAAGTGGTCTTGAACAAAAGGTTGATATTGGTGAAAATTCCACAGCAGACAACAAGGGTAATGTTTCTATACCTAAATTTACGACACAGAAAGAACGCATGGAAATGGGAGGCGGCTGGGAACCCGGAAGCGGCATTGAAGGATATTCTGAACCAGACGGAACAACAGAAAATTATTTGTATGATGCGAATACGGGTACTAATAAAAGCGACAGTGAATCTGAAGACCTTATTGATAATACAAAAGATGCAGGGAACACATCTGATAACATTTTGGATAGTCTGACACCTGATCCGGAATCAGTACCAGAACCTGAGCCAACACCAGAACCATCACCAGGACCGCAAGAGGAATATGGTTTGCTCAGCGGACAATTTACAGCGAGATTTATCGATTATGATATGCTGACACAAGGTGGTTTAGTTGAGGGATCTGTTTCAAGCACAGATTCGGAGATAGTGACTTTACGTGGAACAGTTACACCTCCTGTTGAGGGAGATGATAAATTATGGGTAACAGATTCTTTTAGCGGCATAGCTGATGATGGAACAGGCTTTCTTGGAATGATAGCCGGTACTAAATTAGATAATGCATTAGACTCAATGCTTTACTCAATATATATTCGAGATGAGGGCGCAGGTAATTATTATGCCGGATATGTATTGTCTAATAATATTGCAGGGGCAGTTAATCTTTCTGAAGGCGCTTTTTACGCTGAAGGCTCCCTTATTTATGGTTTTGAATACCCAACGAGTGTTCTTCCTAGTTACCTTTATCTTGAAAGTGATGCGATCGTTGATCATAGAAATATTGAAGCGGATATTTTTGGCGATATTACAGGATCATTTCCTGTTTCCATTGAATCTGCAAGGATTCAAGACCAATCCTGGGATATCTGGTCATTTGGCGCATCAGGAACAGTTTCACCTTTTGTTGAGTTTCCATCAGATGATTTGCAAGCTTTCTTAGGTTCAGCCACGTATGGAGATTTTTCGCAGTCATATTTACTTTGGAAAATGAGTTTGGTGGGATTCGATGGTAAAATGCAAGGAAATATCAGCGGAAGAAATTTATATGTCGACTTAGACGGCCCCAGTTTAGGCGCATTAATTCTTGATAACGGGGATTTTATTGGATCTTATGAAGATGGGTATTGGCAAGGAATAGGTGCAGGTGTTGGCTCTGTTGAGCATGAACTTCAAACAGCTGCATATTATGAAGGCCAGTTTGTAGAGTTTGTTGATGGTGGTTTGTATAATAATTATGGAAGCATGACCGCAAGTATGGGATCAACGGATTCTATTTTGGGAGGCGAAGTTCCTATTCTTGTTATGGGTGAATATTCAAACCCTGAATTTCAAAATCTTTGGATAGATGTTGGCAATTTTGAAGGATTGACTAGTGATGGAGCGAAGCTCATAGGATTTTTAGGCGGGACCAACAATAATGGTTCGTCAAATGCTGGATTATTATCATTTTATATTAGGCCGGATGGTGCTGCTTATCGAGCCGGATATGTCATTTCAACTGATCTGGTTGGAAATTTTTATGATGACCCAGAAATAGAAGGAAATACCGGATTTTTTGAATTAGATGGAACAATGAATCGTTATATAGATCTTCAAACCGCGTATACAACTGATACCATGGAATCAGCAATAGAAGCTGGCAGCAGGGGTACGGGAATTATCAATAATAATGACTTTTCAGGTGACATAGTTCTTAATTCTCAAAATATTTTAGATCAAAATTGGGGATTATTTTATGGAGGAGCAGGTGGCGGGTTCGAAAGCCTTCCTAGCGCTGGTTGGAACGCAAATATTGGAGGAAGACAACAGGATGGTCCTTATATCGAATCATATTTTATGGGTGAAGCAACCGGAAATGCTTGGGAAAACAATGATATTCGAGGAGAAATCAGCGGTGATTATCTTTCTACGGAGTCATTAGGAACATTTTCAGGTGATATGATAGGTTCTTATGATATTTCAACTTCTTCTTGGGAGGCCTTAGTCTTAGGTGTCAATAATTCGACCCAACAACTCACTTCAAGCGGTCAGTTAATTGGAAATGTCCGGGATTATTACGGGGATTATAATCAGCTTACAGGGTTTATCGGTTTAACAGATGATATTTGGGATGGATCAGCTTTTGTTTCCATGGGAGATTTTTCTGCTATCGGAGCAGAGGATTTTATTTGGTATGGAGATCCTCAATCTTTTTACAGTTATGATCATGAATGGAGTTCAGGTTTGGGCAGATATGCTACATTTGAATATGAGCAAGGTAATTACGGATCCCTTGTCGGTCTTTCTGTTGGAAGAGGGGCTAATGGCATGATGGATGGGATCCTGTATTCAATTTATGTTGCTCCCAACGGAGATTTCGGAGTCGCTTATGACAATGATTTAACGGGCAGCTACGATGAGGAGCTTCAGATGTATCAATTATATGGAAATTTGATTTTCAGTGACGCAAAATCCGGTTATTCTGGTTTTAACCCGGAAGATCTTTACACCAGCCTTAGTTTTTCGGATGTAATAGGTAATCCGACCGTGGGCGCTTTTTCTATTCCAGGGAATATTGATCTTGAAGGATATTCATCGACCTTAGCAAGTCTTTACAATTTAGATTGGGGCATTTTTGAACTTCATGGTTCAGGAACATATACAGGCAGTATTAGCGATAGCTGGAGAATTCCTAATATGACAGGATTGACATCAGAAGTAGATATTTACAGGCTAGGTGGTTCTTGGTTAGGTCAAATAACCGGGTCAACATGGTCAGATAATCTTGTTGACGGCGAGCTTAATGCTGTCTGGATTCAATTGCGTAGGGATGGAACTTTAGCTGGTGAGAGAATTACTGATGCTGAAGTTATCGGAAATTATGTTGATGTTGCCGAAGGCGCGACGTTCCAAGTTGCCAGCGCAGGTGAGTGGGTTGAGGTGGATACTCTTCTGGATTTGGCCGGGCAGTATGATGATATTACAGCCCTGGCTGGAGCTAATATCCCGATAACAGAAGTTTATACTTCTTTATTGTCAGGTGAAGGTTCTTTCTTTGATGGCGGACCAATGTATGCAACGATGAACATGAATTTTTATGTTAATGATGACGTTTATGATTATGTTTCAAATGGTATCTGGGCAGCTACAATAAGTGGTAATTATGAAACGCCTACTAACGATGGATGGTCTATTCTGGTTAATGGAGATCTTTATGATCATGAAAACATTGAGCCTATTGGAACGGTTAGTGCAACATTAAACGGAACATCTTGGACGGATGATGGTTTTTGGCAAGCGAATGTAAGCGGAAGCGCTACGACAGATATCACTATAAACATAGAAGGTATTGCAGCCGGAACATATTCAGGTAGTACTGAAGGTGGGTCTTTTGCAGGAGCTGCTACAGGAACATATCAAACACCATAAAATTCGAGGAGATCCCCTTAGGGATATCCTAGTTAAAATATTAGAGGGGGGAGAATGTTAAAATTTTTAAAATTCCACAAGGGATTTCTATTTTTCATCTTTCTTTTATTAACAGTCGGTTGTGGCAATAAAGGCATTGAGAGTAAAGAAAAAGTAATTGCCTACGTTAATAAAGAGCCTATCTACGAGTGTGACTTAAAAAGATGCTTAGAAATCCAGTCGCATATCAATCCAAACTTTAAAAATTCACCAGACGCTGTTAACGATGAATTAAATGCCATTATTGATAAAAAACTTATTATTCAGGAAGCCGTGGATAAGGGTTTTGTCAACGAAGAAAAATTTGTCAACACGATCAAAACTTTCTGGGAGCAGACTTTGGTAAGGGATTTTATCGCTTATAAAAAGCGAGAGGTCTCGGATTCCATATCCGTGACGGAAGAAGAAATAAATAAATATTATGATAGTCTGAAATCCCGAATTATTTTTAAAGTTTTTAAAAGTAAAGAGGAAGCGCAAATTAATAGTGTTTACGATAAAATCAAATCGAACATTGAGATAGGGCTTAAGGATTTTGAGACCATAGGGCCTGTGGGTTATGAGGACATAAATTCACAAGTGCTTTTTAAAGCATTCGAGTTTCCGGTTGGTGAGCCCAGGATAATAAAAGAAGGTTCGGATGTTTACATCATCATGGTTATCAGCAGGGACAAAGTTACTGTTGAGCCGATCGAGAAAATAAGGCCTCGCATAGAAAAAAGTATTATTGCCATTAAGGAGCAGCAGCTGTTAGATGATTGGCTGAAAATTAAGAGGGAAAAGGCGAAAATTAATATTCTCAAACAATAAAAAAGGCTAACACATATGCAGAGAAGAAGGAATTATTTTATAAAAAAGAAGTTTCAAATGAATTTTATCGTGAAGTTTGGGCTGCTTCTTTTGTTGGAATCAATACTTATTATCGCTTTGTTCATGTATATCTCTAAAAATACACTCACAACAGGTTATGCCCATTCTATATTGAAAGTTGAAAACACCCAGAATTTCTTCATTATTCCGTTCACTCTTGTTTCTCTTATTTGTTTTACCGCTATAGGCCTTGCCGGCATGATCGTATTTACCTTGTTCTCTCATCGTATAGCAGGCCCTCTGTATAGGTTCGAGAAGATCCTACAGCAGATAGGCGCCGGTGATCTGACGGCAAATATAAAATTAAGGAAAAAAGACCAGCTGGAGGAATTTGAAAAGCTGATAAACATATTAGTGAATACTCTTGATAACCGCATGGGCAGCATAAAAAGGAATTTAGAACAAGCACAAGAACTTCTTTTGAAGATTGACGATCCTGAGGCTGTATCAGAATTAAATAAAAAATTCAATTTAATCAAAGATGAAATCAACCATTTTAAGGTTACCGCAGATCTTAAGACAAAGCAATGAGAAGATTCTCCTGTTATTTTTTATTTCTTGCAATTTTGTTTTTTCCTTTGCAGATTCTCAGTGCTGAAACATTATCCGGTGGGGATTCCAATGTGCAGGAAAAAACCGAGGAACCTTTGCCCCAAATTATAGCCCCTGCAGCAACTCAACCTTCCAGATTTGGTAAGCTATTTAAGACAAAATACGCGGACATTTATTATTCATCTGATAATGATATTGATTCTTTTATATGGCGTTTGGGCGGCCAAAGAATGGAGTTTTTAAACAATTTAGAACTAGCATCAAATCGAATTGATAGAATTGTCAATCGAGTGCAGACCATTTTGGATATGTGGCCGGAAAGTTTCAAGGTAACTATTTATCTCCATTCGGAGACCTTGGGGCCTAACAAGGTTGCCTATTATGAATATCAGACCGAATCTCTGCATTTTTCCATCGATTATGCAAGTGATGGCGTTGTTGCTCATGAAATGGCACATGCCATCATCAATCAGCACTTTCCATCACGTTCACCTAGTAAGATGCAGGAAATTCTTTCAAAGTATGTTGATGAGCATTTATGGAGCGATTATTGATATTGCAAAGCCATTTTGATCGGTTGCGTTTCATTTATCTTCAGCATTAGGTTGCCTTTTAAAGCTTTTTTCATTTATATTCTATATGTTTTCGCTTGACACCAAAATAAGAATTGTTATAATCTTATAACATTTAAACGTTTATAAAGATCACCAGGGAATTAGGTTACTATGCTTAAGCTGTTAAAAATGTTAAAATTATATTAATATGTATAAAAGGGGCGATAATTTATTCGCTCCTTTTTTTATTTCACCTTTTAGGCTCTTAAAATAAAATATTAATTATCATAGACAATAATGGAGAATAAAATGAATGAATTAAAATTTGAGTTTTCAGACACTATTACAGGCTATGTAACAAGTTACGATCCAAAAAATAGGATTTTTGCACTTAAAACCAGTGATGGCCGTGAATTTTCAGCAAGGCTTACAGCCATTACTTATGCCCGCGGCCCAAGAAACCTTGCAGAAGGGTGGTGTGACTATACAGGCAAAATGGAATCATTACTTACTCCCGGCCAATATCTTTCTGTAATTGGGATCTTTTATCCTGAATCAAAAGGTTATGAATTTGATGCAAAGGTATTAATTTTTTCTGGAGATGGAGTAGGGAAATTCAGGCTTGAAGAAGGAGATTGGTGGATCAATCAAGCCAAAAGTATTGCTGATTTTTACATTAAAGCCCAATTTGGAGGCCCTGATACCATTGATTACAAAACATACAGGACAATGCTGTCATTAACCGGAGAACGCAAGTCTGATCATAGGCAGGAAACAGACACAATTTCCCGCATGGTTTATGGAATGGCTTCAACATTTTTGCTTACTGGTGAAGACCGGTTCCTTGAAGTAGCTGAAAAAGGGACCCAATATCTAAGAGATCACATGCGTTTTTATGATCTAGATGAAAATGTTGTTTACTGGTATCACGGCATTGATGTAAAACACGGCCGTGAGCATAAAGTGTTTGCTTCTGAGTTTGGCGATGATTATGATGGCATACCCATGTATGAGCAGATCTATGCTCTTGCAGGCCCAACACAGACATACAGAATTACTGGTGACCCTGCAATAATGAAAGATATCAAAATGACCATCGACCTATTTGATAAATTTTTTCTTGATAAGGAAAAAGGTGGATATTTTTCACATATAGACCCCGTGAATCTTGACCCTCGAAGTGAAAGTTTGGGAAGGAATCGCGCACGCAAAAACTGGAATTCACTAGGAGATCATGCACCTGCCTATCTTATTAATCTATGGCTGGCAACAGGAGATCAAAAATACAAAGATTTCTTGGTCTCTACTGCAGATTGCATTGCAAAATATTTTCCTGATTACGAGCACAGCCCGTTTGTTCAGGAAAAATTCATGGAAGATTGGAGCCATGACAAAACCTGGGGTTGGCAGCAAAATCGCGGTGTTATCGGCCATAATTTAAAAATTGCCTGGAACTTATTACGTATTGATAGCCTTGAGCATAAAGAAGAATATGTCAAGCTTGCAAGAAAGATCGCTGAGATCATGCCGACTGTTGGAATGGATACACAGCGTGGAGGCTGGTATGATGTTATGGAGCGTGAACTTGCTTCTGGGGAAAAATGTTACCGTCATGTTTGGCATGACCGCAAAGCGTGGTGGCAACAGGAGCAGGCTATTTTAGCTTATCAGATCATGTATGGCGTTCTGAAAGATGATGTTTATCTTAAGCTAGCCAGAGAATCTGCGGCTTTTTACAATTCTTTTTATTTAGATCATGATGATGGGGCTGTTTACTTTAATGTATTGAATAATGGGATTCCGTTTTTACTCGGAACAGAACGTCTAAAGGGAAGCCACTCAATGTCAGCATATCATTCGGTTGAACTGTGTTACCTTGCCCAGGTTTACCAGAACTTGCTTTACACAAAACAGCCGCTTGATCTATATTTTAAACCTTTACCTCATGGTTTTCCAGGAGATATTTTAAGGGTCGAACCTGATATTTTACCTAAAGGAAGCGTGAAAATATCTGAAGTCTGGATCGATGGTAATCCTTGGAAAAATTTTGATGCGAATAAATTGACTGTTGATATTCCAAATTTGAATTACAGGCCAAAGATCAAAGTTCGACTTATACCTGTAAAATAAAGGAGCGAAAGATGGAGATTAAAACCAGCACAAAATCTGGCTCAACGATTATTGAAATAATTGGCAGTTTAGATGGAAATACTGTTAATGAAGCACAGGAAAAAATTATGCCAATGATAACTTCGAATAATGTTTCGATGGTGCTTGATATGAAAGGCTGCGGCTATGTTTCAAGCGCGGGCCTTAGGCTTTTATTAATGGCAGCAAAACAGCTTTCTGTACAAAATGGAGTTTTGGTCTTATCTGGTCTTTCAGATGAGATTAAAGATGTCATGGAAATGACTGGTTTTAATAATTTCTTTAAGACTTTTGAAAGTGTCGCTTCCGCCCTAGAGACCTTAAGAAAGGGGGCCTAATGTTTAGAGTTGACCTTCATCCTACACATGTTTGTGACTGCGGTAAATTTCGTTTAAGAATGGGGCAACCTCTACCTTTTGGAGCGACTATTGTCCCGGGAGGAGTTAACTTTTCGGTATATTCTCATGCGGCAATATCTTGCAAATTAGCGCTATTTAACAAACATGAGAAAAAGCCTTTCTGTGTAATCCCTTTCAAAGATGAGTTTCGAATTGGAAATGTTTTTACAATGATCGTTTTTGACCTTGATTTTGAAAATCTTGAATACGGATTTCATATGGATGGCCCTTTTGACGAAAAAGAAGGTCATAGATTTGATAAAACAAAAATACTTATGGATCCTTATTCTAAAAGTATCGGTGGAAGAGATGTCTGGGGTGAAACACCAGATTGGGATGACCTGTATCAGCATAGATCGAGAATAGTTTTTGATGATTTTGACTGGGAAAATGACCATCCTCTTGAAACACCTGTTGAGGATCTGATCTTTTATGAAATGCATGTAAGAGGATTTTCAAAACATAGTTCATCAGGCATCAAGCACCCTGGGACTTTTGCGGGGATAAAAGAAAAGATTGATTATTTGAAAGAACTTGGTGTTAATTGTGTTGAGCTTATGCCTATTCATGAATTTGATGAATTTGAAAATTCACGTGTTTCTCCTGCAACAGGAAAAATGCTTATGAATTATTGGGGATACAGTAATGTTGGGTTTTTTGCCCCAAAGGCTGGTTTAGCTGCAACTGGTAAATTTGGCATGCAGGTGGATGAATGCAAAACTCTGATAAGAGAACTCCATAAAAATGGTATAGAGGTGATTCTGGATGTTGTTTTTAATCACACCGCAGAAGGTAATGAAAAAGGACCTTACATTTCTTACCGAGGAATAGATAACAAAACATATTATTTGCTTACTCCTGAAGGATATTATTTTAATTTTTCTGGATGCGGTAACACGCTAAATTGTAATAACCCTATTGTTAGAAGTATGATCCTCGACTGTCTTCGCTACTGGGCATCGGATTATCATGTTGACGGCTTTCGGTTCGATCTTGCAACTATCTTAGGCCGTGACCAGAATGGCGCACCAATGAGCAGCCCACCTTTATTAGAGACACTTGCATTTGACCCTATTTTAGGTAAGTGCAAATTGATCGCTGAAGCCTGGGATGCCGGAGGTTTGTATCAGGTCGGAAGTTTTCCCTCCTGGGGCAGATGGGCCGAATGGAATGGGAAATACCGTGATGATCTAAGAAAATTTTTAAAAGGCGAGCCGGGAATGGTCGGGGCAATGTCGCAAAGGCTTCAGGGTTCGCCAGATCTGTATCGGTGGGAAGACCGCGGCGCATGCGCTTCTGTTAATTTTATTACAGCTCATGACGGCTTTACGCTTTATGACATGGTTTCGTACAACCAAAAACATAATGAGGCAAACGGGGAAAATAACGGTGACGGGTCAAATGATAATTACAGCTGGAACTGCGGAGTTGAAGGTGAAACAGATGACCCTGAAATAAACCGTCTTAGGTTAAAACAGATGAAAAATGCTGCTGCAATGCTCTTGGTTAGCCAGGGTACGCCAATGATTCTAGCTGGCGATGAAATGGCAAATACACAATGGGGAAACAATAATGCTTATTGCCAGGACAATGAAATATCATGGATCGACTGGTCACATCTTGAGAAGAACAAAGAGATCTTTAATTTCTTTTGCAAGATGATCGCTTATCGTAAAGCGCACCCTGTGTTGAGAAGCCGAACGCATTTTTTAAATAAGGATTACAAAGGCAGCGGATTTGCAGATATTACTTGGCATGGGGTTGAAGCGTGGAATGCTGATTGGTCGCCACAAAGCAGGACACTTGCTTTTATGCTTTGCGGCATGCATGCAAAAGGTGGAACATGCGATGACAATTCAGTTTATGTTGCAATGAACATGCACTGGGATGCGCATTCCTTTAAGATACCTAAATTGCCAGATTACATGTCTTGGTTCCTTTTTGTAAATACTGATGCAAAAAGTCCAAATGATATTTGTGCACCGGGTAAAGAGAAAAAGATCAAAAATCAGTCTGAATTTTTATTAGGGCCTCGATCCGTTGTGATCTTGACGGGCAAAGATAATAAATAAAAAGCAGTAAGTTTTAAACTCTAAGAACAGATCAAAAATTAATTTAATTTTTACAGTTTAGGACTTAAAAAGGAGAAACGACTTATGGCTTCTAATTTCACAATTACTTTCGAAAAGGGCATTGTAAAAATTGATTTGCCCAGCCGTTTGGACGCAACAAATACTGAAGGTCTTCAAAATGATTTGAAGCAGTTCATTGGCAAAAAGGTTGAAAAATTGGTTTTTATTGCAACTAATTTAGAATACATTTCAAGCGCTGGGCTTAGGGTCATTATTTTTGCTAAACAGAAAATAGGGGTTGATGCACACATTTTTTTAATAGGTGCATCTGATGCTATTCTAAACGTTGTTAAAATGAGCGGCCTTGATAACTTCATGACAATTCAAGATAGCTTTTAAGAACAATTTTTATGGAACAAGTTGAAAAGGATTTTATTGACGGATAAATACGGATAATTTTAATATGTGGTTACCAGTTCTTTTTCTACATGTGCATCATCATTAAAAAGTCAAAATCAGGATAAAAATGGAAAGTTTAAAAATACCGGCAAAATTAGAAAACCTTCAAAAGATGTTCGATTATATTAGGGAAGCATCTTCTCGCCAGGGTTTTGCGGAAGAGCAGATCAATAAAATTCAGCTGGCCTGTGAAGAAGCATTGGTAAATGTTATCAGTTATGCATATCCTTCCAAAAATGGTGATTTAGAAATCATTTGTAATAACAAAGAATCAAGTCTAGAAATTGTAATTATTGATCGGGGTATTCCTTTTGATCCTTTATCCATTCCTGCTCCGGATATACTTTTACCTCTTGAGCAACGAAAAATAGGCGGGCTTGGAATATTTATGATACGGGAATTAATGGATGCAGTTGCTTATAAGAGGGACGGAAACCGAAATGTGCTCACTTTAACTAAATATAATTCCTGCCACCCAAAAGACCTACATTCTAAAGAAAACGAATTAAAGCCAAATGTAAATTCATGCTGCCGATGGCCTTTGGATTTCATGAAAAAGGAAGTCTTTAAAAAAGGTGAGTGGCTTTTTAAAAAGGGAGACGCTGCCGACAGGATGTTTTATATCTCAAAAGGCTCGGTAAATTTAGTCGAGATCAAAAAGATCATCCAAAAGTGCGAAGTCATTGGGGAAATGGGTATTTTTTCTCCTTTCAAACAGCGCACAGCATCGGCTTTATGCGAAGAAGACCTTGAAACGTTCACAATGGGAAAAGATGAGGTGATCAAATTTTTTGGAAAGGATCCTTCTTCAGCGATTGAATTGATACAGTTATCGGTAAAACGTTTTATTGAGAATTTACAGCAAGAAACAGCTGCCCGTGAGCGCATTGAAAGCGAGCTTCGAATCGCTCAGGAGATCCAGATGAGCATGATTCCCAATGTGTTCCCTCAGAAAAAAGAATTTGAACTGTTTGCATTTATAGATCCAGCAAAAGAGGTCGGCGGGGATTTTTATGACTTTTTCTTCGTCGATGAAAAACGCATATGTTTTGTTATTGGCGATGTATCAGGAAAGGGTGTTCCAGCCGCGCTTTTTATGGCGATAACCAGGACACTTATAAAGAATGAAGCAAAACGTGGTTTAGATACGGATGAAATTCTTGCCAGGGTCAACAACATAATCTGCCCTGACAATTCAACTTGTCAGTTTGTAACTGTTTTTTGCGTAATAATGAATATTGAAACCGGCGAACTGCAGTTTTGCAATGCTGGGCATAATCCTCCTTTGATCTGCGATAAAGATGGCTGCCTGATCTGCACAAAATTTTTGCCTGATTGTGAAAGAAAAGGATGTTTTGACTACATGAAAGTCCCTGGCGGTTTTGTCGTAGGGGTTATAGAGAACACAAAGTGTGAAAAAAGGCATATGAAGCTTAATCCGGGTGACATCATGTTTCTTTATACCGACGGAGTAACTGAGGCAATGAATCATAGGCAAGAACAGTTTTCAGAAGAACGATTAAGCAAAAGCCTTACAGCGTTAAAAGATAAAGATATTAAAGAGATCATTGCTCGATTAAGAAAAGAGATTCTGGTCTTTGCTAATGGTGCACAGCAGTCAGATGATATTACAATGCTGGCTGTACGATATCTTGGCTAGGTCATTAAAACGCAAAAATAACTGACGAAGAATTATAATAATTCAAATTTTATAAAGGAGCAAATATGCTAAAAGGTAAAAAAATAGCGATTCTAATTGAAGGCGATTATTATGAGCCGGAGATTTGGTATTACAAGTTCCGATTTGCAGAAGAAGGAATTGATGTCCATTTCTTAACCCGACTTTGGGGCCAAGCGTCTATTACTTTCTTAGGGCATGAGTTCCGCGCTCCCCTTGAGTGCAATGAAAGTTTCGAGAACATGGATGAAGCAACTTTAAAAGAATATTCTGCAGTTATAATACCAGCTGGCATGGTCGCTGACCGCTTAAGGTACACGGAAGATATTAAAACCCTTCCCCCAGCCGTTGAATTTATAAAAAAAGCTTTCGATCAAAAAGACATTGTAAAAGGTATTATCTGCCACGGCATGTGGCTTTTGGCCCCTTGCCCAGAATTGATCAAAGGACGCAAGGTCGTTGTGCACAACAATCTTTTGGGCGATGCTAAGAATATGGGGGCGTTTTATCTTGATCAGGATGTTGTCGTTGATGACGATCTTGTTACTGCCCGAACAGGTGGCCATTGTAATGTGTTTGCAAAAAAGATTCTTGAATTGATTTCAGCAAAATAGGAAAATCGATGTTTTCTTAAAGATTAGAAAGCTATTAGATATGAGCGCATTTGTCATTATTGATATGGATGTTAAGGATCAAGAACAGTACGCTAAATATATGAAGCAGGGTGGGCCTACAATTATTGCTCATGATGGTGAGCCTCTCGTAAGGGGTGAAAAGATCGAAGTGTGGGAAGGGAATTGGCAGCCAAAGCGAATGATTGTTATTAAGTTTAAGACAGTTGAAGCTGCTCGTGATTGGTGGAATTCTTCGGATTACAAAGAAGCAAAAAAATTAAGAGCCAAAGCGGCTTTAGCGAAAATTATTTGTATTGAAGGAATATAAGGAAAATTAAGGAAGGAGGAGCAATGTATTGTTTTTTTAAAAAATTGGAAAAAATGGATATGGGTGGGGGTGTCATTCGTAAATATTTTGGAGAAGGTCAAAAGATGAATGCTCAGCATTGGGACATGGCGGATAAAAGTGTAGTTAAGATGCACAAGCATTCCCAGGAACAATTCGGCTACATCATTAAGGGTGGTTTTCATATGATCATCGGAGATGAAACCGCGGAACTTAGAACAGGTGACGCATATTTTATTCCAGCTGATGTTTTGCATGAATTTGTTGCGGTGGGACAAACAGAGGCTATCGATGTTTTTAGCCCTGTCAAAATGGATTTTCCATGGATGGATAAATAGCACGAATAAGCTCCAGAATTAATCTGTGAGTAAAATAAAGGGGCGTTTGGGACGCTAAAAAAATAATTGCAATAAGAAAATAAAAAAGGAGAAAGAACATGAGTAAAAAGAAAGTTTTAATATGCGCAACAAATTATGGTACATGGGGTGAAGAACTTCAGGCACCTTGGGATATAATCAAGGCCGCAGGTCATGATGTTACTTTGGCAACTCCATTAGGCAAAAAACCATTGCCTTTGGCTGTCAGTGTTGATTCGGATTTCCTTGACCCTGTAATCAATGCAAAAACCAATCCTCCAGAAGTTTGCAAAAGGATTAAAGAATTAACAGATGGAACAGAATGGAACAAACCGATTAAGTTTAAAGATGCAAAGATGTCCGATTATGATTGCATCGTCCTTACCGGAGGGTTAGGCGCGATGATTGACATGGCAAATAACTGGAACCTTCATAAACTTATTGTTGATGCATTACGCACAAACAAATTAGTCGGGGCACTTTGTTATTCAGTTTCAACACTAGTTTTCTTAAGGGATCCTCAATTGGACATGAAGAGCGTTATTTACGGTAAAAAAATAGCTGCTCATCCAGCATCATGGGATTTCTATGGTCCAGACTGGGATTTCACATATGACCTATACGGCGCAACACCAGATAATAAAGGAACTGATGTCCATACTCCGGGATTTCTTTGGCCAATGGAACATTTAGTTAGAGACGCCGTTGGGCCTAACGGAACTTGTGTTTCAAATTACAAAGCTAACCGAGCCAATCCAGAGGTTTGTTTTGATTGGCCATTTGTTACAGGAACGTCTGTAGAATCTTCAATTGCCTACGGAAAGAAAATCGTAGAAGTCCTTGCTACATTAAAGTAAGCTTAACGAAATTAACTGCAGGGAGAAGGGTTAAAATCCTCTCCCTGCTAATTAATAAGTTCCAAAATATTTGAGATTTTCTACGGGAGAGAAAAACAATGCCTGCAATTACCATTCAATCATTAGAACTTACCGATGAACAAAAAGAGATCCTGGCCGATAAATACATTACAATTTTTTCTGAGATTTCAAAAGTCCCAAAAGACAGGATTTATTTGTTTTTTGACGGGTACACACTTGATAATGCGGCCTGCAACGGAGAAATGTTTTCAAAACATCCTCCTAAATTAGCAGTGGGAAAGTTCAGTCAGCAAAAGCAAGGTGAATAAAAGATCAAAACTTGTTTTAAAAAAGGGGACGAATATGGATGTCAATGAAGCAATTGTTAAAACATTAGAATTAACTGGTATAGATCATGTTTTCGGAGGCTCAGGGCAGGTCAATGGCTCAATGCTTTTGGCACTGAAAAAATCAACACAAATAAAAACTATTATCATCCGTAATGAACAGGCAGCTTCCTTCATGGCCTGTGGCTATTCTATGTTCTCTGATAAACTTGGCGTGTGCTTCGCAACAGGCGGCCCAGGCGAATTTAATTTATTATCTGGTCTAGCCGTAGCTTTATCTGATTCACTTCCGATCCTTGCGATTTCCGGATACACTTCTGCCAGAGATAGAGGTAAAAGTGCTCTTAATGAATCAACCGGATTAAGCAGGACACCAGACTCCCCAAAGATGTTCAATGCAACGACCAAAAAATCTTTTATTATCGAAAATCCCGATATGACCTGTGACATTCTAGAAGAAGCTATCAATTTGGCGTTTGAAGGCAGGCCCGGGCCAGTACATATACATGTCCCTAAAGATGTTACTGTCATGAAGGTCAATAACTTTAGAGAAATAAAACTAAATATAAAACCAATACTTCCCCAGAAAAAACTGATTCAGGAAGCTGCAAAAGCTTTAGCCTCTTCAATAAAAAACAATCAGCAGATAATGGCAATTGTTGGCTACGGGACTATAAGAAGTCATGCCGAGAATGAGCTTTTAGCTTTTTTAGAAAAATTTCATATCCCTTTTACCGCAACTATGGATGCCAAAGGGGTTATTCCTGAAAATCATCCATTATGTTTAGGTGTTTACGGGACATCTGGCGATATTGGCGCAAATAAATATTTTGATGCTTCTCAAACAGTCCTTGCGATAGGGAATTCATTCGCTCAGAATGCGACATTTGGTTTTAAACCGGATCTTTTTAAGGGAAAGAAATTAATTTATATTAATATCGATGATCACGAGTTAAATAAATTTTACAAAGCGGATTATCCTATCCTAAGCGACGTAAAGCCTGCTATTGTCGCTTTAATGAATGAGATTTCAAAAGAAGTGAAAAGTGTCCCGGTTAAAGCAGTGCAAAAAGATAAATGGCATGATTCGCCGCTCGATTACAAAGGAGCAAAGATCCATCCTGGAGATTTAGTCAAAGCCATATCAAGAAATCTACCTGAGAATGCGATCGTAATGGGTGATGCAGGCTCACACATGCTATGGTTAAATTGTTATTTAAGCTTAGACAAACATCAATTGTACCAAAACCCTGGAAGCTTTGGGCCGATGGCAAGCCATGTTAATGGATCAATAGGCGTTAAATGCGCAAATCCAAACAGGACAGTTGTCTGCGGGTGCGGAGACGGTGCATATCAGATGGCAGGTTTTGAGCTAATGACAGCGATCCAATACGATATCCCGGTTGTCTGGGTCATTTTTAACAACGGCGAGTTCAATGTCATCAAGAAATTCCTTCTTAACCTTTTTGGCGATCAGGCATTCATGCAATTCACAAATCCTGATTTTGTGAAATATTCTGACGCATGCAAGGCTTTCGGAGCCCGGGTTGAAAAACTGGAAGATTTTGATGAAGTATTTAAGAAGGCATTAACATGTGGTAAGGCCGCGATCATTGATGTTGTTGTTGAATCTGAAGTCTATCCGCCTTTTGGTCTTGGAAAAGTCTAATGAGGATAGGGCACATCGGTATAAGTGTTTCGGATTTAAAAAGATCGACAGCTTTTTATAAAAAGCATTTTGGCTTGGTTTGCGAAGAAAAATACCATATTGAAAATAAAGGCATGACGATCGCCCTTTTGAAAAAAGGCGATTTTATTTTGGAACTTTTTGAATTCAAAAAATTTAAACCGTTACCCAAATACCGTAGGACATTAGACTCTGACTTAAAGACCCTTGGCGTTAAACATTTTTCTGTTGAAGTTTATGATATCCTTAAGACATTCGAAAAGTTTAAAAAGACAAAGGTTCCGTTTGAAAAAGAATTGCAAACATTCAATAATGGGGCCCGGTATTTCTTTATTAAAGATCCCGATGGCATTTTAATTGAGATAATGTCTAAACCTTGATAAGGCATGAATATCTCAATAAGAGTAAAAATACAACAGAGTTTATTGAATTATTGGAGGGGATATGAAAATCCAAAAGACATTTCGAATGCCTGATACAGGGGCGATCAAAAATTATGACAAAGAAGGAAAAGAAATATTTCCTGTTCCCAAGGATGATCTTTGGGGCCAGAATGGCTGTTACGTAGTTAACCCGATGTCGTTTACAAAATTAGGGAAACAAGGCAAGTCAACGAATGATTCTTCAAGCTGGGAAGATGGCTATCGTACGGTTTTGGATAATAATACCGGACTTGTCTGGGAGATAAAGTCACCTAAAAAAAGTGATGTTAATTATTGCGAGAATAAATATACCTGGAAAAAAGCAAAAGACGCTTATATTAAGGACCTTAATAAAAAGAAGTACGGGGGATTTTCTGACTGGCGGCTTCCCAACAAAGATGAACTAAGGTCGATCATCGACTACAGTAAAACTGGCCCATCGGTTGATATTCATTATTTCCCAAATTGCAGAAGTGATTTTTACTGGACATCTGTGCCCTACAATATGCAAAAACCTTTTATCTGGGGGCTTTTCTTCGGGCTTGGAAGCGGCATTTGTTATTCGCCTTTAAGCGAGCGTTATGTCCGTGCTGTAAGAGGGGGATACAATAGAAACTTCGGCAAGGTTGATTCATCACGGTTTAAAGATAACAATGATGGAACGATTACTGATACGCTTTCAGGTTTAATGTGGCAGAAGGGTGAAAATGAGCGTATGGACTGGTACAGCGCGCTTAAATGCTGTAAAAATATGCGTTTAGCCGATTATTCTGACTGGCGTTTGCCAAATTTAAAGGAATTAAATTCTATCCTTAATTTGAGCTACGAGAACAATTGGTGGTACTACAAAGAGTATTTTCCTGCAGAAGGATTAACCCCTCCGCTGCTTCATTATTTTTCTTCAACTCCTTACGAGGGCATTTATGTATGGGTAACTAATTTTTGTTTCGGTTACGACGGGTATTATGCTAACAAGAATGCCCATCTTCTTTTTAGGGCGGTTAGAAATGTAGGGGTTATAACCTCTAAAGAAAGACCCCATTTTAAGTTCCCGGATTCAGGCCAGAAGAAATGTTATAACGATGAAGGTGGGATAATCAAAACGCCTAAAAAAGCAGCGCAATATTTTGGGCAGGACGGCACTTATTCACTTAACCCTCTTTCTTTTACTAAGTTGTCAGAAGGCGCAAAGCCCCTTGATGAAAAAGCTGATTGGAAAAAAGGCTTGAGAATGGTCAAGGATAATAACACAGGGCTTGTCTGGGAAACAAAATCCCCGGATGAAAATGATCTTAATTTTAAAGGCAGCTCTTACACCTGGGAAGGCGCGCATGATTTTGTTGAAGGGTTAAATAAAAAATGTTACGGCGGTTTTAGGGACTGGCGGTTGCCAAACCGGGAAGAGCTTAGGATGCTCGTTGATTATAATGGCCAGATCCCGGCAACAGACGAAAATTTTTTCGCTGATTGCCTCCCCGCGTTCTACTGGTCAAAAGATCTTAATGTCCAGGATCCGATCCTTGCATGGGGAGTTTATTTTGCTTACGGCTGTGCAATTTCCTATTTGAAAAGCTTCTACTATCCCGTAAGAGCTGTTAGAGGCGGCTACAGCCCCGGTTTTGGCGATATTCAAAAGTACGCATTTAAAGATAATAATGATGGAACAGTCTCCGACTTCAACACAGGGTTGATGTGGAAAAGAGATGAAAGCCCCGAACTTAACTGGGAAGAGGCTCTTAAGTATTGTCAGGAATTAAATCTTGGAGGCCATTCTGGATGGAGGCTGCCAACGATCAGAGAGATGGGTTCTTTAATGGACCTTTCTTTCAAAGAAGGAGTTTGGTTTCACAAAGAATTCTTTCCGGGAACAAAAACTGCACCGCTCGGATTTTACTGGGCATCGACAACTTACGGAGATACTTTTGGGTGGGGAGTGAACTTTCAATTTGGGTTCGATGGTTATTACGCTGGTAAAAAACAAGGCCGGTATCCATTTAGGCCGGTAAGAAGTGTTTAGAGAAAGGACGTCAATATGAAAAGAATAACTCAATTATTCATAATCTTGTTTTCAGTAATGTTTTTAATTATGAGCGGCCATGCTAATGCTCAATCAGGCAAAAAGGCAGTTTTTATTATCGCCTCAGAAAATTTTCAAGATGATGAATTCGCTCAACCTTTAGCTGTTTTAGAAGATAATGGTGTTTCGGTTACTGTTGCCTCTACTACAACTGAGGAAGTTACTGGAATGAACGGAGCAAAAACCACACCGGATGTTTTATTAAGCACGATCAAAGCGGATGATTTTGATGCTGTTGTTTTTATTGGAGGCAGCGGCGCAGCACAATACATTGATGACCCTATGGCTCATAAATTAGCTCAAGATGCAATTGAACAAAATAAAGTTTTAGGGGCGATCTGCTTAGCTCCGAGGATATTGGCAAGTGCAGGCGTTTTAACCGGGAAGAATGCAACTGTCTATCCCACAGAAGGCGAAAAATTAAAAGAAGCAGGGGTTAATTATACCGCAAATCCGGTTGAACAAGACGGGAATATTATTACTGCTGATGGCCCAAGCTCGGCTAAAGAGTTTGGTGAGGCACTTGTTGGATTATTAAAATAAAAAAGGGGAAGAAGCAATGAATAAATCATTAGTAAAGATAAGCATTCTTTCAATCTCGCTTTTAACCGTAATGTCCTCGGCTGCTATTTCTCCGGCCCTTGCAGAAATTGCCAAGGCCTTTAAGGGAACTGACCCGACTTTGATAAAATTAGTCTTAACACTTCCTTCCCTTTTGATAATTCCTTTTAGTCTTATTGGCGGATGGCTTGCAACAAGAATGAAAAAAAAGACAGTTCTCTTGTTAGGACTTGTTATTTATTTCTTGGGAGGTGTAGGAGGTGGATTTGCTAAAAGTATCGTACAGCTTTTAATTATTCGCGGGATTTTCGGTATTGGCGTTGGTCTAATTATTCCTCTGTCAATGAGTTTGATCGCAGACTACTTTCAGCAAGAAGAAAGGGCCAAGCTTACAGGGCTTTCTGGTTCTGTGTCACATTTTGGCGGGGTTTTATTTCTTCTTCTTTCAGGCTGGCTTGCATGTTTGAACTGGCGTTATGCTTTTGCCGTTTATGGATTATCATTATTTATTATTTTTATTATCATTTTTTGGCTTCCAGAACAAGAATCAAAAGGAACAACCGGCATTGCTAAATCAAAACTTCCTTTCAATGTTTTTGTCTGTTCATTGTTGGGGACATTGATGATGGTTGCTTTTTATGCTGCGCCAATCAATTTAGCCATGTTTATTGAGAACGACAGGATGATATACAAAAGTGTTAGCACCTTGTTTAAAGATAAGGCAGAATTTGAGGCTCATTTATTGAAGGGGACCATCTCACAAACTACTATTGACTCATTTAAAAATAACGGGATCAATATTTCACCATCAGCGGTCTTAGCCGTTAAGGAACCTTCTAAGAAATGGAGCATTACAGATAATAATAAGGAATATATCGTAATAAAAGAGAATGGGGCGCTTGTAGTTTCTTTGAAACGAATGGGTAGGCCTGGGATCGCCGGATATTTTCTTTCATCAATGACGATGGTGGGCGTTTTTTCAGGTATTATTTTAACATTGTTGCTTAGATGGTTTGGCCCTTTTTGCTCAGTAGTGGGACTTGTGTCCATGGCAGTGGGATACGCAGTTTTAGGCGCTTCATCGTCATTGTTCGAAGTTTTTATTTCAATGATCTGCATCGGGTTCAGTTCAGGTGTCCTTATGCCATTATTAATACTGAGGGTTGCAAAGATAACGCCTGCTGCACAAAGGGCTTTTGCTATGGCTATTGTCAGTGTCGGTATTTATTTAGGACAGTTTCTTTCCCCTGTGATCTTAAAGGCAGCAACATCTTTTCCTGGGAGAGATTCTTTTAGGGGACAATTTAACTTTCTCGCTGTTTGTCTGGCTATTGCCACAATTGTTGGTATTTATATCGCTATAAAAACGGTAAAGACCGTAGGATTTAAAGAATACGCATCTGGTACAGGACCTGTGCATCATTAAGTAGTATGTAATACAGTGGGAATATGGAGATTACTATATAGACAGGCCCTTCACCAGTACAATTGATATAAAATAAATATATTAAAATATAGTTTATTAAATTAATGGAGGATGTATGAAAAATAAAGTTTTAGGAGCGTTGTTTCTAGGAGTTGTTCTGTTGCTTTGCCCCCAAATGGTTTTGGCAAGCCATCTAAAGGTAGATAATGTTTTGATGAGCGAAGTTAACAAAGAAAGCAAAACAGCAAAAATTCAGTTTAACGTTTCATGGGACAATGCATGGAAGAATGAAACCAATAGCGATGCAGTTTGGTTGTTTGCGAAATTTCAGGCCCCACAAGGAGAGTGGAAACATGTTAATTTAAAAAGTTCAAGCGCAACGAATTTTGATTTCCTTGATCATACCCCTGAGATGTTTTCAACGGGAGATAATGCTGATATGGGGATGTTAGTGCCAGACGAAAAAACAGGTGCGTTTCTTTTCAGGACCAAAGGAATGGGTACAACAGTTTCAAAGAATGTTAAAATGGTCTGGGATTACGCCAAAGATGGCGTGAGTGATGATGAGATATTCAATGCGAAAGTACAAGTTTTTGGGTTTGAAATGGTCTATGTTCCAGAGGAAAAATTTTACGTTGGAGATCCAAAGGGTCCAGATGGCCCAGATAATACGATTTATACTTACCCAAATAATGGGTCTTATTTAATCGCATCAGAAGACCCAATCCTTGTTGATAAAGTGGATGGAGCAATGTATTGCGATCAGGATAATCCTCGAAGCCGTGAAGACACGCCGTTTACCATCCCTGCGGAATTTCCAAAAGGATACAAGGCTTTTTGGATCATGAAGTATGAACTGACATCCCAGCAGTTTGCAGATTTCCTTAATACGCTTAACAGAAAACAGCAGCAGAGCATGGTTGAATCGGATATCAGCCAGAATCAAATTAAGAATTATTACGTGAAGACAAACAGCGAAGAAGAGCATATTCGAAACTCGCTGGTTGTCTCTAAAACAGGTAATGGAACGACAGAGCCAGTCAAATTTTACACATATGCTCCCGCACGTGCTCTTAATTTCATGTCTTGGTCGAATGTGGCTGCAGTTGGAGATTGGGCAGGGCTTCGTCCCATTACAGAGTTGGAATATGAAAAAGCATCTCGAGGGCCTAAAGAAGCTATAGTGAATGAATTGGCATGGGGCGTTAGTATGGATTCTACGGATATTGGACGTGTTCAGACCTTTGACGGTGCCGATGGTTCAGGATTTGAGAAAAAAGTTCCCCAGGCAGGTGTTGTGAATACTTGCATGGGCGGCGGCATTGCTCCTTTTGATGTGGGTAAAAAATTAGTTCCTGATAACCCTGGGTTTGAAGGTCCGGTTTCCGGTGAAGTTTTTGAAAATACCCAGCACGAAGGCATTAGCGAGAGAATTAATACGGGTGCCTCTTATTATGGCGTTCGCAATCTTTCCGGGAACCTATGGGAGCGATGCGTTACGATGGGGCATGAAGTTGGACGTGGTTTTGATGGCCAACACGGTGATGGGGTGTTAAGTGAAGATGGTTTTTCCAATGTCGCCAATTGGCCAGACCAAGATGGGGCAGGCGCTGGAAACAGAGGCGGTGTTTGGTCAAGCCCGGAAGCAAAGTATTTGCGTGTTTCATTACGTTTTGCAGCTAATTTCCCCAGGAGCGCAGATGGTAAAAACAGCGGCATCCGATTAGGGTTCTAGGCTTATGGTAGCTTGATTTGTGATTTTATGGATATCCAATTCACGATTCACTATGCCCGATTCACAAATAAATAATTCATCAGGAGGAGATATGAAAAAAATAGGCTTTTTCGGTTTTCTTTTATTGGGGTTGATTGTTTGTTCCCTGTCTATTGCAACAGGTGTTTCTGCGGCTGAATCGACCGCTCCGGAAATGATCTTAGTTCCTGCGGGGACATTCCAGATGGGTAGTGATGATTTTTATAACGCAAAGCCTGTCCATAAAGTTACTTTAACAAATGATTTTTACATTGGTAAATATGAGATAACAAATCAACAATACGCAGATGCACTTAATTATGCTTGGAGCAAAGGATATCTAAATAAGGATGAACTTTCTCAAAAGGCCAAGCGCCGCAGGGCGTCTGGAGTATCCAAATCACCGCAACCCTATCAGGACGTTTTTGATGAAGATTCCGGAATCACCTTTGAAAATGGGGTGTTTTCAGTCCTACCAGGAAGAGCGAATCTGCCGGTTGTCGAAGTAACTTGGCATGGTGCGGCGTTTTACTGCAATATGCTCAGCGAGCAGGAAGGTCTGACTCCTTTGTACGATCTTGACGACTGGTCATGCCAGGTATATGGCGAGACTGGATACCGCTTACCTACAGAAGCAGAATGGGAGTATGCCGCTCAGTATGACGATGCACGCAAATTTCCATGGGGCAATGAGGCGGTTGATGATACACGGGCAAATCAGGGGTATAAAGATAATGCTTTACCTTTAGGGTTCCCGGTGACGGTAGGTACATTTTCTCCTAAAGGTGACAGTAAGCTGGGGATATCTGATATGGCCGGCAATGTTGCAGAGTGGTGTAATGATTGGTATGGCGATTATTACTCTCATGATGAAGATCAAACCGACCCGGTAGGTTCTGGGAAGGAACTTTTTTTCAACATACCAGTGTTTAAAAAGTTTTTTGCGGCGAAAGTATTGCGTGGAGGAAGTTTTCTTATGGATCCCAACTTTCGAAAAGGAATGGGGGTCCCGTTCATTACGGATACCGTTATTCATCCTGATGTATATAATAATCGGTTCCGCAGCTACGATTATTTGAGCCGTAATGTTGAGGGATTCCGTGTAGTTAAAATCATTGCGACGGGTAAAGCAACAGCGGTCTTTAGCGCACCGGATAAATAATTTAAGGGTTGAATTAGAATCAATAACCACCAAAGTTGCAGCATTGTTAAAAAGAAATTTTAAAAGTTGGTTAGACAGAAAAATGCAAAGGTAGGGAATTTGATGAAGAAAAAAATATATGTTTTTTTTGCTGTTATTTTTATTGGGTTAGCATTGTTGGTTAGCCCAAGATATGTTTTTTCTCAAATAAAGGATTTTGATGAAGAAAGGCTGACTGTCAAAAAAACAAACGTTAGTGAATTGGGGAACTCCACGATAAAGGAAGAACCCGAGATACTTACTGACATAGAATTAAAATATGTTTCAGGCGAAGATAAGCTTTGGTTCACAGATGATGATGATATTTATCATTATTTTTTAATTGATCATGATCTAGATGGGAAAGTCATAAAAAAGTCCTGTAATAAAGCAGGAGAAGACACTATCCCTCTAACAACTGATGATGTTATGCAGGATTATCAGGTTTTCGAATATGCAGAGGATGGCAGCCTGGCAAAAGAAATGTCGTTCAATGCTAAGAATATTAAACAGTCAACAGTGATTTATTCTTATGAAGAAAATGGCAGAAAGAATAAAACATCAAAATATGATAATAAAAATAAAGAGATACGTTCTGTAGAATTCTCATATGATGACAAAGGTTTGTTGGTTAGGGATGTTGAAAATGTGGGGAAGGAAATTGAGAAATATCATGCTTTTGAATATGATGAGTCAGGCAGGCTGATTAAAATGACGGAATGCCATGTTAAAGAAAATGGCAACGGATCTGATAGTGTTTGGTTTACAGAGGATGATGTTGTTTCTTCAACAAAGGAATCCTTTTATAATGATCAAGGCGTAAAGATCAAGGAAAATAAATATATTAACGCTGGCCCCGATGGCAAGTGGTTTACAGAAGATGATGTTTTGCAATATTATGTGTTGTTTGAATATCAGAAATAATATCGCATATTGCAGGTTTTAATAAAGTTTATTCCAAACAAAACACTTGAGATCCCCCATGAACAATATTCCATTTGAGTTGGGCCCCATTCGTCCTGTGGACGAATCCAGAAGCCTTCTGATCCGCACTACACGCGGTTGTCCCTGGAATCGATGCGAATTTTGCGTTAATTACAAGGATATGAATTTCTCCATGCGTTCTCTAGATGAGATCAGGCACGATATAGTTGCTGCATCAAAGTATTACGGGGACGAGGCCTTCGAAACATGCTTTTTGCAGGATGGTGATAGCTTCCTGATGAAAACTGATGAGCTTGTTGCGATCCTCAATTTACTGAAGCAGACATTTCCATACCTTAAGCGAATCAGTAGTTATGGTCGTGCTCAAAGCATGATCCGAAAGTCAGGCCAGGAAATGCAGGCTATCTGCCAAGCCGGATTGAACAAGCTTTATTGCGGCATGGAATCCGGGTCGGATAAGGTATTGAAAAAAGTTAATAAGGGTGTAACAGCTGCCGATATTTCTACATCCAGTCGCAGGGCAAAGGATGCAGGAATGTCCATTTCAGAATTCATCATTCTTGGATTGGGTGGACAGGAATTGTGGGAGGAACACGCTCTTGAAACAGCCAAGGTCTTGAATGAGATCGATCCTCACTTTATACGGGTTCTCACAATAGGGGTCAAGCCAGGTTCTGGGCTTCTTCGACAGATGGAAGCTGGCGAATACACGCTGCAGACCGAGAAGAATATCATAGAAGAACAACGATTGCTGATCGAGAATCTCAATGGTATTACCAGCCACTATGCTAATCATCATTCTGTGGACCTTCTTATGGAGTTAAGGGGCCAATTTCCTCAGGATAAGCCGCAGCTTTTGGCTATCCTTGATAGATATCTCTCTCTTCCGGAAGAAGACCGGATTAATTTCACATTAGGAAAACGGATCGGCGTCTACCATAAGCTCAACGATATGGAATCCGCTCATTTACGAAAACAGGTTGATGCCCAGCTACTAAAGATCCGTGCTTCTTATTCTGATGACCAGCTGGATGAACTCTTTCACCATCTTCGCGCACAGATAGTCTAACGCTGCTCTATTTTGCAAAGTTGGCTGCAGGTGGCCCAACAATCGAACTTTTGCAAGAAGATAAACTTCTTCATCAAACCAGTCTTGAAAAACCTCTCCGAATGCAAAAATGTCCTATAGGTGATTTATTGAAGAAAACGTAGATTATTTAACCAGGTTATTTGTTCGCTTTGAGTCATGTTCGGGAAAGAGTAATTTTGATCGAAAAAAAACAAAAACTTGACAAAAGAATTGTAATATCGTAATATTTGAATATAAGGATTTAAGGAGAAGAATAAAATGGATTATGATAAACAAAGTGAAATACTGAAAATACTAGGACATCCGATTCGATTGAAAATGGTAGAGGGTCTTATGAATAATGAATGTAATGTTAATAAAATTATGGAAGTATTAAATATCCCTCAATCTACAGCTTCTCAGCATTTAGGAAAATTAAAAAGTGCAGGTGTTTTAGTTTCGAGGAAGGAAGGAGTGCGGATATGCTATAAGGTTGCTGATAAACAAGTTAGAGATATTATGAAAATATTACAGGGGTAAAAATTTTTTAGAGAATATATCCAAATATCTGGATATACCGATAGCTGGAGATTTAAAATGCTATATATGAACAATTAACAAAAAGGGGGCAGTAATGGCTAAAGTATTAACAAATGACACATTTAATAGCGAAGTTCTTAAATCAAAAAAAGCATGTTTGGTCGATTTTTATGCTGATTGGTGTGGGCCATGCAAGATGATGTCGCCAATTATTGAAGAATTAGCACAGAAGTATGGTAGCAAGTTTGGTGTTTATAAGTTAGATGTTGATAAATCAGGTGAATTAGCGTCAAAGTATGGCATTGCAAGTATACCTGCTTTATTATTCTTTAAAAATGGTGAAATTGCTGAGAATATAGTTGGTGCTACAGCTAAGGAAATACTTGAAGATAAAATCAATTCGTATTTAGAAAATGCATAATTAAGGAAGATCTTTATAGAGAAAAGAATATAGGGAGGCATAAAGTTGTTTCAAAAGTATTTAGATAAAATATTTGTTAATCCCATATTGAGGTGTGAATATAATGCTTCAAAGTATTAAAATTTGTTATAAACATAGCAGATTCATTGATGGCCGAAAGAATATTACATTTGACCCAGGGTTTAATGTTGTTGTTGGTCCAAATGGTTCGGGAAAAAGTACTTTGCTTGAGTCTATTTATAAATGTCCTGATTGTGAAAAGGTTCAAGATAATGATCAGGTATATCAATATTTTAATAGTGAAACTATGAATCCTCACCGATCTGAAGAATATTTTGATGGCATTAATGGTTCTATTATAAGGGTGCGCGCTATGTTTTCATCACATGGTGAAACTATGCGTGATGTTTTGCGTTATATTGGTTTTAAAAAAGGAGATTGTCTGCTTCTTGATGAGCCGGAATCAGGTCATGATCTCAGCTGGATAATAAGAATCAGAAAAGGTTTAAATGAAATATGTAAAAAGGGGTGTCAGGTTATAGTTGCTTCACATCATCCTGCTTTTTTTAATGATGCGAAAATTATTGAACTAAGACGAGGTTATGTTGCTAGAACCCTTAAAAAATTAAAAAAATTAGTATCTATATAATAAGTGACCTGTTTAAGAATGAATAAAATTGAAATATTTGAGAAGTACACCGCTAAGTATGAGGATTGGTTTGAAAGAAATCCTTGGGTTTATCAGTCTGAACTTAAGGCAATAAAACAAAAATTGCCTGAAATTGGGAAGGGCGTTGAAATTGGAGTAGGAACAGGACGTTTTGCCAAACCTCTTGGTATTAGAATCGGTATTGAACCATCAAAGAATATGGGGGTGATTGCAAGAAGTAATGGTATTGAAGTTGTTAACGCCAAGGCAGAAAAACTTCCATTTGTTGATTCTAAATTTGATTTTGTTTTGATGGTTACCACGGTCTGTTTTCTAGATGATATACAAGCGGCCTTTAAAGAAGCATTTCGTGCTACGAAAGCAAAGGGCCGAATAATTATAGGATTTGTTGATAAAGACACCAATCTTGGAAAGGCATATCAGGAGTGTAAAAATAATAATGTTTTCTATAAGTTTGCGAAATTTTATTCTGTTGAGCAAATTGTTTTTTATCTGAAAAAAGCTGGTTATGTGAAATTTGAATTTAGCCAAACGATATTTAAAGATTTAAGCGAGATAAATGAAGAAGAAGTGGCAATAGAGGGCTATGGTGATGGATCGTTTGTTGTAATTAGTGCTTTTAAACAATGACAGTATTGCTGTTAATCAAAGATGAATTAAATGATGTTGAAGAGTTTCAGTAGGTTATTATATTTGAGTTGTACAGTTCAGTTTAACTTTATTGAGGAAACAAAAATGCTTTAAGATATTCTTAAGTAATTATATAAAGCAGTTATCAAGATATAAATAATTTAGTCGTATTTTGATATTGAATTTATCGTATTGAATTAGAATTTTTCAGAAGAGTTTAATTGAGAAACTTGTGTAATTATAAGGTTTAAACTATGAAGTAGATATCTAAAGGGGATTGAAGTCATGATTAAAAAAGTTATGCAGTATGGTATTTTTTTATCAGATTGTACACCTACAAACAAATTGTCTTTTGCGCTGAATATGATTTTACAAAACCATCCGATGGAATAAATATTGTCAATGCAAGTTAAACAATATTCTTGACAAAAATAAAATTAAGCCGTAGTATTGATAATGACAACCATTACCAATAGGAGAGTAAATGCCAAATCAAAATGGGACAGGGCCAAGATGGATGCATGGACAAATTAAGTGCTGTGGCTATCGCATGACTAAACCACGTGAGGCGATACTTGATGTTTTAGCTAATACGCAAAATCATTTAAGTGCGGAAGATATTTATATGGCAGTGCATAAATTTTATCCGAATATTGGATTGACTACAGTTTATAGAAACTTAGAAGTACTTGTGAATATTGGAATGGTTGTTAAATTTGAGTTTGGAGAAGGTAAGTCTAAATATGAGCTCTCCGATGAATATAGTAGTAAGGGGCATCATCATCATCTGGTTTGTAAAGAGTGTTATACGGTTATAGATTATTCTGATTTCATGAAGGATGAAGTGAGCTTCTTGAAAAGTACAGAAAATGGTCTTTCTGAGAAATATAAGTTCAATATAACGGATCATTTGATACAATTTTTTGGTGTATGTGAGAAGTGCACAAACAAATAATTTTTTACCATTTAATGACAATGGTTGTCATTAACATTAATTAAGGAGGAGTGAAATGCCAGGAGGGGATAAAACGGGTCCTGCAGGAATGGGCCCAGTTACAGGAAGAGGAGGAGGATTATGTGTTGATAAAATATCACCCTTGGGGTCATGGCAAAGGCCTTATGCCGGAAGATTTAACCAAGGTGGTAGAGGAAGAGGTTTTCGGAAATTTTATTGTTCGATGGGGTTCTTAGGAA
>Ga0208953_1000129_pt1 | contig 76215 bp, 74 predicted proteins | sample RifOxyB2_FD_184033 | JGI IMG/M metagenome (GOLD analysis project Ga0208953, IMG submission 184033) | Groundwater microbial communities from Rifle, Colorado - Rifle Oxygen_injection B2 (SPAdes) | ecosystem: Environmental > Aquatic > Deep subsurface > Groundwater | place: USA: Rifle, Colorado...
CTAATACCGACTTTGCAGGATGCGAGTTGGCTGAAACGCCGCTTACTAATGGACAATTTGCAAAAATAATTGAATTAGTGCCTGATCTAGCTGATATTATCGAAAACCCACAAGCTCGATTGGAAAAATCGCTTGCAGTTTCTATTGAAGAGACTGATGAGGGCAAGGCCAATTCTCCTATGGTATTTCTTAGTCATACAGAGGCAACAGCATTAGCTTCCCTGTTAGGATTAAGGCTTCCAACAGAACAAGAGTGGGAGAGAGCTGCTGCTGGTACGGATGGGAAAAAATATCCAGATAATATAATGCCCATTGATGATAACGAGAACAGAATTGTCGCGGTCATAGGTTCGGGCGGTGGAACAAGCGATGTGACTAAGTTAAAGAAGACAGGGGAAGGCTTCCTTGGATTAATAGGAACTGTTTGGCAATGGATGAGCGACTCTTGTCACGAGGAATATAGCAATGAAGTCCAAGTGATGATACGAGGCGGTTCGTGGGACAGCAACATTGAAGTCAACTTACATAGTACTTCTCGATACGTTGGCGATGCCGAGGATCAGGACGAGGAGTCCGGTGTCCGCTTTGCCAAGGACTTGCTAGTTTAAAGCTTGTGTTTTTTACTTCTTTACCTCTGCTTGTCGTGAAGAGTGCGTTCCATCCTTGCCTTAACCCAGATATCAAAATCTCATTATCCATTTTTATCCGCTTCCCATTTTTCCTTTTGTGGTCTTACTATATTGTCCTTGATTTTTACAGAACCTTTCAAAAAACCAAATATTGATTTGGCTGGAGGGGAAAGGACAGGCACAAGCATGGCGACATCATGTCCATGCTTTGTTATTATTATTTCCTCATAATAATTGTGTGCCTTATCCATCACATCTAAGCATTTTGCTTTGAATTCGGAAGCTTTCATTCTCATTTTCTCTCACTCCTGTAAGTAGTCATTTTACATAGGTCATTTTATATTAACACAAAAAGGTATGGGTTAGGATGGGGGGAGCGGGGGGTAAGGCGATCTAGAAATTGGATATTAGAAAGTAGCGATTGGAGATTGGTTTAAAAAACTAATCTCCAATTTTTTCTTGAAAAACTTGGCTAAAAATTTTGGTGAAACATATTTTTCTTTTAAAAACTTTAAATGCTCATTTTTTTCTATATCTTCCAAGTATGTAAGCTGCTCCAAAAACATCCTTTCACTAAAAATATCTCCATATTTTTTTTTGCACCATTTTATTATTTCCCAGATACTTGCATAGCCATCTTTGATGATAATATATAAGTCAAAATAGTCCCTATAATTTCCTCGCCTTCCCAATGCATATGCTTTTGTACAGGCTATATCTTTTATCGAAAGCAAAGGAATGAAATCTCGGCTTTTTATTGAAGGGAAAATCGGATCCCAGAAATAATTCAGAACGGTAATTTTTATCTCATCATCTAAAACAACGCTCAATTCATCAGAGGTATCAACCAACGTTTTGATTAAATGATTTTTGCTAAAATATCTAAGGATTTTATTTTTAGAATGAAAAGTGATTTCTTTGTTCCTAAAAATGTCGAAATCAAAAGATTCCCTATGGCCTATTTGCAGGGCTAAGGCGGTTCCTCCTGCCAAATAGTACTTCTTATCCTGAAAAAGGGCTGTCAACTCTTTAAAGATGCTTTGTCTTTTTTTGTCTAAAATTTCCAAAATTATTTTATCTTTCATTATCAATTTCCTGAGAACATCACTTTAACAAACGGTAATATGCTTTTGCGGCTAAATCTATGGGCATTTTTTTGGGCAAAGTTGCAAATAACTTTAGAACCTAATTTTTTAGCTAAGTATTTTAAATGTTCCATTCTTCCCTTTTCTAAAGCTTGAAACAGGATAATATCTTTATCTTTTTTTAAAGAAATTTTTCTAAAATCAGCAAACCATAATATTGATTTAAAATATTGAGGCAGTGGCATTTTCTTTGATCCCTCTAATTTTTTATTTTATCACAACAGCGCAAAGAACTGAATCGTGTTTTTATAGGAAGCAACTAAATCTTCTTGCTGCTGACTTTTTTCTGGCTTGTATTTTAGATTATATTTGAAGGTAATTAACAAAAGTCTCGTGGAGCTAAACTATGCTTACCTTTTTATCAGCTTTTTTGAGAGGGGGATTTCAGGGATTTGCGTTGTATAGAAGATCAAAAATACAAGTTGAAGAAAATTTAACAGTATTTTGATTTTAAGTTGTTGTAGCAAGAAAAATATAGTTTATTACGATAAAATAAGACATAGAGAGAAAAAGAGTGTCATCGCCGGTATAAAAGGATGCTTATCAAAATGGATAATTCTATACCTGCCCCTCTTCCTTTTGCGACTGTTTTTTTAGTGCCTTTAGGCGCTACAAAAATATTGGAAGAGGAAGAAGGGGTAAGTCCTGAAAATTTAAGACACCACATAGAAGCCTTGTCCGCTATAGGGGAGCGTAGCGCCTATGCTTCCAATATGGACGGAATTAAAAAGGCCAAGGATTATATTACACAAAAATTAACAGACTATGGCTATAGTTTTTATGCTCAAAATTTTGTAGTTGAACGGAGACTTCCAGATGGCATAAAAAATAATTTTTCTATTACTTCGGCTTGTAGGCAGGGGGAAGCTTCGGATAAAATAAAAATTGAAATTCAGGGGAAACCCATAATAATATTTGACCGAATATTTTGTTTGCCCGCATCTCCTAAAGGAAAAGAAGTTAGTAATATAATTGTAAGAATTCCGGGGCGTAGTAGCAGTAAAAAAATTATTCTTGGAGCACATTATGATTCAAAAGGTCATGGCGCAAATGATAATGCTTCAGGAGTTGCTGTTTTACTTGAAGTTGTAAGGCTTTTTTCTAAAAGCAAACCTGAGTTTACTTTGGAAATTGTTTTTTTTGTGGGAGAGGAGCTTGGTAATTTAGGCAGTAAATATTATCTGGGGCAGATGTCCACGGAAGAAAAATTAAAAATTGGTGGGGTAATAATCGTTGATATGGTTGGAAATAATAAGTCTGACGAAGAGGGTGCCCCCCTTGAAAATTTGGATATAATGTATTCCAAAGAGGCTGCAAAATTGGCAAAAGACATAGAAAAGGCAATAACAAAGGATGGTATTATTGAGACGAGATTATCTTTTATTTCTGGGGAGGCAAGTGATGACGATGAATTTCGAGAAGAAGGGATTCCCACAATATTATTTTCTGAAGATACTCCTGATGAATTACGGCACCAAAACGACTGCTTTAATAGGCCTTGTGATACTCCTGATAAAATTGATTATGTTTTTCTCCAACAAGCTACAGAAGTAATTGCTTCTTCTGTTGACTTTTTGACGGGGATTAAGAAATAAATTTTATTTTAACATATAAGGATTAACTAGAAAAAAAATTTAAACTAAAAATCCAAACTTTTTATACATATTTCAGATTCCCTTTTTAGAAATTTCTACTTTTTAATTCTTCGATGTAATAACCATTTACTAGAACAGAAATTATTCTATTTGTTGATGATTCAAAAGATGGAACAGACACAACAATATTATCCAGAAGACATTTTACAGCGCCAGCGCCATCGGCATACCACCAATAGAGATCCTCACCTGCTTTTATTTTTATAGTTTCAAAAGCACCAGCAGGAACAGTAACTGTTTCATATCCTATTGCCTCGCATGTAAAACCAAAAGAATCCTGCCATTTATCCCCAATTTTCAAAGAAACAGGAATAATGAGAGTTGCTTCTGTTGTTATCTCTAACTCATTACCATAAAAATATGCTCCGTTATTGTTTACTAAAATATATGCAGGGGGATACGATGTTGCTGAATAACCTTTTAAACTAAATGGCTTTAAAAATTTTTGAATTGATTGAATTGCAAGTCCTTCTCCTGACACAGAGTTATAGATACTATATAAATTTTGAACAATAACATCATTAGAAAGTGTAGTTGTCCCGCTAAAATATGAACTTTTGATAGAAGAAGCCCCTTCTATAAGCCCCTCGCCTGTTGTATAAATACCACAACCATACTCCCATCTATTACCATCCGCATGAGGGTAATAATTTGAGCTTGAAGCAGAAGGTTGACTTTGGTTAAGATTTGAGCACCCCATAACAAAAAAGAATAAACAAGTGACGAGAATCAAAACAAATATTAGCTTTTTCATATACATCCCCTATTATAGCAATTTTCATACCTTATTATAGGTAGAATATCGGCTTATCAAAGCATCTCTTTTTAAGCGGCCTTCAATTTTAGGAAGAAGAGGAGAATTTAAAATCACTTCTCTTGCTGAAGATATTAAAGCTGTTTGCTGGGTGATTATGGGAGTTATTTTATAATTCGGTTTGTACATCCTTAATTGGAATTATACCATTTTAAAAATAATCCGGCAATAATCCGGCAAGAGCTTGAGGGGGGATCCTTTGAGGGAATGCTTTTTATTTATTTGGAGCCTTAAGTTTTTTGCATATCCCGCAATTGAATAGCAGGATTAGAAAAAGAGGAATAAAAATCAATATTTTTTTCATTGGAAAAATATTTTAGCATTTTGGGGTAAGGAAAGCTATTAAATATATCTCCTTACTCTTTTTTTGTATTCAATATATTTACTACCAAACGCTTGCTCTAAAAATTTTTCTTCTCCGATAATTATAAAGTGATATATTATTATGCTATAAATCCCACTTAGAGCAATAAAAAAATTCCATGTGAAAACAATCGCTGATATGGTGAAAAAATTAAAGCCAAGATACATGGGGTTTCTGCTTAATTGATATAAACCATTGGATTTAAATATTGTATTTTCATCTGGAAGCCCTAATCTTGTTGAACGACCTAAATTTATCATGCTTATAAGAACAAGTGCTAATCCTATTATTGATAATACATATGGTATGATCTTTAAAAAATTAAACGGCGGATTATTGGTTATTATATTAAAAAGAGAGAGCAAGTAAATAATCCATAGAACATATCCTAGTATTTTGCCACTATAAAAGAATAATGGGTGAATTGTCGCTTTTCCTATTAAATTCATATATTCTCAAATTATTTTTATAAAGATTTACTCTTGATTTTCTAAAACCTTGCGAGTGTTTTCTCCTTCTTCTTTGACATGTTTGACTAAATCTTCTTCCTTAAAAAAAACTGTGATTATTTTACACCAAAGCCAGTCGATAATTTTTGGTTTTAAGCCAACTTTGATATAAGCGATAAATTTTGTCTGTAAGTTATCAATAGGTTCCATTTTGAAGGAACCAATTCCGTTTGCGAAGATTGATGATGGGAAAATAGGCTTATATTCTAAATAAAAGGGATATTCTGCCTTAACAAGTTTATATTTGAGCCTTAAAATGCGTTTCCCAATGTATTCTTCTGCATAAAAGATCGAACCAATATCGGCACCATTACCTTTTAGAATTTTTAATATTATATGATCTTTTTGATGCCATTTTTTATATGTGTCTTTTTGATGCAAAGATATTAAAAAATTCCAAATTTTTTCAGGAGTAGTTTTTATAACAATGCTTTCTTTGACTTCTATCATAAAAGCGCCTCATTCTTATTGAAAATAATATTGCGGTTTTTAATGCTTAGCAAGCGTAATAACTTATTTATAGTATTCCAATTTCTTGTAGTAGCAGATAGTTTTAACTTTCCTTCAAAGAAATTGTTAGAAAGTTTTGTTCGGCCATAGCCATTAGGGCAGAAAAGAAAAATTTCTTTTCCTAAAAAGACAAATTCTTCTGATTTATCTTTTACTCTGTTAATTTCCTCGGTTGGGATATTTTCCGGAATATCTGACAAGAATGTGATATAGATGCTTTTTGGATCTTTTTTTGTGAAAGGATTTTTACTAAATATTTTCTGAAGATCATTTTTGGATTTTATAAAAACAACAACATCAAATCCAAATGAAGTCTTTATTCTTTTCTCGATTTTTATAGTAAGTTTTTTTATGTCTGTCTCTTTTGATTCAAAAATTACATTGCCGCTTTGGATATAAACTATGATGTTTTTTAAACCAAGGGATTCATAAAGGGCTTTTAGTGCCTCCATTTTTATCTTTTTTTGCCCGCTGACATTTATTCCGCGGAGGATTGATATGTAAGTTGCCATGTGTTTATTTAAGATTTTAGTATAAAAACCCGAAAAACCAAAGTGGAATTTTGTTTCTAATCCCAGATTCGACTTTATCAATTGCTAAATAGGAATTATCAATGTCTTTGATCTGTTTGAATGATTTCTTTTTCCCCCCAATCTCAAAAATAAAATTATCGTTAATACAAAAATCTCCTTGAGCAGAGTATGCTGGTCTCCTTGTAGTAATGCAATACTTAAAAATAATCCGGCAAGAGCTTGCAATAAAGATAAGCGAAATAGTAAAAAAATGCAATTTTAATAATATCGTATCCATGATAGAATTGCCATTGTATAATTAAGCTTTCAAAGGGCTATAATTCGACAAATAAATATGAAAACAATAAAATTTTTATTTTTTCTTATATTTGTAATAAGCGCCACAATTTTGGGATGCTTTTATTTGTTTTCATTAAACATAATGAATGGTTACTCTCCGCTAATCGATACCATAAAAATTGAAAAATCAGATTCAAACAAGTTGGAAAAAATTATTTTAAAAGAAACAAAATTAGATGCTTCTTTTTATAATGCAAAGATAGAAATGATTGGTCCACCGAGAAAAGTTGGGGTTGCCGTCCCAAAGTTTTCAATATGGTTTGATGTTTTTGATAAAAATAAAGTTCCAATAAAATCTGGAGTTGCAAAATTTGTTGTATTTGAAGGAGAATATGAACTTTTAGGTTTAGTTTACAAAGAAGATATTCCAAAAAAGTTAAAAGATAAAAGCTTAAGCCGCATATTTCCTGAAGGTGTAATCATTAAAATCAAAAATAAAATTTAGTCTCGTTATATAGCCCTCCGCGCAGAGCCATCTTTTAAACGGTCTAACTTCCAACCCGTAATGATTTGTAGAAGAGTTGCTGAACATCTTATGAATATCAAAATGCTACTGTGAATCGAGTTGTTCTCTTTTTAGGGTTTTTATTGAGGTGAATTAATAAGGGATAAGAACTATCAGCCCCTTCCCTTCTTTTGAGCATTTTTCAATAAAGACTTTAAGGGATTGAATGCCTTCAAGATAATCTTCAAGATATTCTTCTGCTGTCTCCGCATAACCTTCTTTTTCCCATTTATTGAAAGTCTCTTTTAAAAAATTTATAAAATTCCCATCATTTTCTGCGTGAATATTTTGTATTTTATTTAAAACAACTCCTGCCTCGTCATGAGGCATAATAAATTCTAGAAAGTCATTTTTCTTAACAAGGGCTTGCCCCAATAAAGACCCTCTTTCAGGATAACATCCTTGTGTTGCCAAGTATAAGTTGATAGCGGAGAATATCCAGGCATCGGTTGATAATCCAATTTGTAATTTTTCTTCTGAAAGATATTGGTCAAAAAGATGACCGAGCTTCTCCTTTGTTATATCTTTTTTTAATTTATCCTCATCTTCTTTTGTCAATAATTTTGCAAAATAGTCTAATGACATATTTTTTGCCTCCCCTTTTATATGGAAAAATTTTTTCTAGCTTGTGCCGGCATATCCTGTTGCGCAATTTTCACTATTTTCATATTATAAATCATACATAATTAAACTCAAGAACTTTGTTCCTAAGCCGACAAAGCTTTAAGCCTTATAGATAACCATGCTTTCTTTGTGCGGAGCTTATTTTTTTTAAAATTCTTGCTATTGTTCGAGAAATATGGGATTCTTTTTTCCCGAAGCTTATTGCGATTGTATTTTGTGGCAATCCTTTTAAAAAGTACAGTTCAGCTATGTTCCTCTCTTCTTGATGAAGAGCATTAATTACGCCCCTAAATATTTCGAGATATTTTGGGGCGTCTAGACGTGTCTCAAAGTCTGGGGGGTAGGATTGACTTAAGAGCTCCTGCCTTTCCTCTACTGGGAAAGGAGTGAAATGTTTTTGGAGAGTTGAATAAGTTCTTATTAACTCACGAGTTTTCATTCTCGCAGTTTCATTTAAAAAAGCATGAATATTTTCAATCCCTGACAACTTACTGGGAGATACATTTCTCATGAAAAGAAAAACTTTTTCCAAAGCGCCTGCTACAATGTCTTCTCTCGTTTCGTAGGGAAGATTTGTAGTGCTTAGCATCTGGTGGCAGATCCTTTTTATTTGGGGCACACATTCTACAACAATAGCCATTCTTCTTTTGTGCTCAAAGGGAGCGAGCGACTCCGCAGGCCTAATAGGGGGCGGTTCTATTCTCGGGCTTGGTGAAACTATTGCCATTAGACTTGCAACCATATTGTTCCTCCATAAAGTGATATCTTATCGTTTTGCGGAAAATTTCAAGTTAACCCCGATTATCATCGTAGGGGTTAGGCGATGCCAAAAAGGAATTTTTATTTATGAAGATTCGCAGCATAATTGAATGGATAAAAGTAGTTTTTCAAAAAATCATCAGTGGATTGGTATATATTGTCAAATGCCAGATAGTCTACAAACAATTCTCTTGCTCTTGTTACTTCTTTGAGCCGTTTGATGTTTTTTTTGTCTGAAATTGTTAAATCAAAAAGCTCTAAAGCTCTTTCAAATGATAAGTCTGAAAATTCTTTGTTGCCTTTGTTTTTCCAGTTTATTGAACGGATAACCTCACTGCCAATGTTTGCCATTTGTTCGAAAAAAGAGAGAGAAGCCCATCTGCCATCTGCCAAATCTTTGTGTTGGTAGTTATTCATTTTTGACGAGCCCATTAATTATTGCAATGATTTTTTCTCTGATTTTTATATCATCAACATATCTTGTTTTGTTGCCTTGAATGGGACGGAGGTTTATCATTGAATCAAATTCAATAAAAGACTCTGTTCCATAGAGATCCGGATATAAATTTATTCCCCATAGATTGGAATTGTTGGATCCTTTTTCAATAAGAAGGGCTTCTTCGTCCGCATGAAGCCCAGCATTAATTGCCATAATTCCTTCCTCTACATCAACAACGGCTTTCACCATATTCCCAAACATTTTTGAAGCCATTTCTTTAATCTCTTTTACTGTTATTATGTTTTCAATAATTTGCATATAACAATTATAACATTGATTATATCTGGTTGCCCAAACGAACAAAATAGCTTGTCAATTTTTTGAACACTTGGCAACACTGATCTCGTACCAAACAAGCAGAACGACGAGTAAAGGATATAAGTCTATTTTATTACAAAAATGTAATAACGGCGTTTAGTTTTTACAAAATTGTACGCATATATGTCCCTCTTTTATGAAATTTCTATTAAGCGCGATAAAAAATTTTGGGAGTAAAAATTGCTAGAATTAGTATTGAATGAGGGGAAAGGTCTGTCTTTTTGCAATTTTTGGAGGTGTAGGCAAAAATGAGCTTTAAAAAAATCGAAGCGGTTATACGAATTGAAAAACTTGAAGAAGTTCGGATTGCTCTTGAAAAAGAGGGGTTTATAGGAATGACTGTAACAGAAGTCAAGGGGAGAGGCTCGCAAAAAGGGATTTTGCTTGAATGGCGTGCTGGGGAATATCGCGTTGAATTTCTTCCAAAGCTTAAAGTAGAACTGGTTGTTGACGAATTTGATTTGGAGAGAGCAATAAAAGCCATTGAAACAGCATCAAAAACTGGACAACCTGGAGATGGAAAAATCTTCATTTCTTCTATAGATAATATAGTAAGAGTCCGCACCGGCGAAAGGGGGGATAAGGCATTATGATAAATTCGGGAGATACCGCCTGGGTTTTAATTTCCACAGCTTTAGTAATTTTAATGACCCCCGCCCTCGGATTTTTCTACGCGGGGATGGTAAGAAAGAAAAACATTCTATCAACCCTTATGTTATCAGTTGTAATGCTCGCATTAATTACTGTTCAATGGATGCTTTACGGATATTCACTCTCTTTTGGTACAGATCATGCGGGAATAATTGGTGGATTAAATTGGCTGGGGCTAAATGGGGTGGGAGCTACGGTTCATGAAGGATATGCTCCAACGATTCCCCATTTGTTGTTTATGTTTTTTCAATTAGCATTTGCAGTAATTACTCCGGCTCTTATAACCGGAGCTTTTGTCGAAAGGATAAAATTCCCAAGCTTTTTACTCTTTTCCCTTTTGTGGGTAACTTTTATCTACGCTCCTGTTGCCCATTGGGTTTGGGGAATTGGCGGTTGGCTTCGCGCTATGGGTGCTCTTGATTTTGCCGGAGGGATTGTTGTCCATATTACAGCCGGGATTTCGGCTCTTGCTGTTGCTCTAGTAATTGGAAAACGCAAAGGATATGGCAAAACTCCTATGGAGCCGTCGAATATTCCTCTAACGGTTCTGGGTGCTTTTCTTTTATGGTTTGGATGGTTTGGATTTAACGGAGGATCTGCTTTGTCTGCCAGCTCGATTGCTGTTTCCGCAGTTGTTGCAACAAACGCTGCAGGGGCATCGGCCGCTCTTACCTGGATGCTACTTAACTGGATGCATAAACGACCGAGCCTTTTGGGCTTTTCAACGGGAGCCATTGTTGGTTTGGCGGCAGTAACTCCGGCTTCCGGATTTATCAGCCCACTTTCTGCTTTAATTATTGGAGTTGTTGCGGCAACGCTTTCTTACTATATGATTATTTTCAGATTAAAAGTAGGGCTTGATGAATCGCTTGATGTTTTTGCATGCCATGGAATTGGTGGCATTTGGGGAACTTTGGCGCTTGGCCTTTTTGCCCAAAAAGCAATAAATGCGACAGGAAATGATGGCCTTTTCTTTGGAAATCCTGGATTCTTTGGCATTCAAATTTTTGCAGTCCTGATAGTTGTTCTTTTCTCTTTTGTGGGGACTTATTTTTTGGCAAAAGTTGTAGATACATTATTTTCTCTGAGGTCAAAAGAATCTGAAGAAGACGTGGGGCTTGATCTTGCCTATCATGGAGAGACGACTTATTAATAAAGAAGGAGGAGGATGTTAAAAATTGATTTTAAAAATAGTTGATGTTAGAATGTTTTAAAAGGGTGGTAAAAAAATAGAAAGTTAAGGAGGAAAGTAAATGGCGATAACGAAGGAAGATGTTTTAAGGCAGGTTAAGGAAAATAATATTGAGTTTATAAGGTTATGGTTTACGGATATCAATGGTGTTTTGAAAAGTTTTGCGATTGCTCCTGATGAACTGGAGAATGCGTTTACTCAAGGAATGGGATTTGACGGATCATCTATTACAGGATTTCAAGACATAGAAGAGTCAGATATGATTGCTATGCCTGATCCAAATACTTTTGCGATCCTTCCTTGGAGACCAAAAGATAAAGCAGTTGCAAGAATGATTTGCGACATTCTTCAGCCGGCCGAAGGAACTCACAAGCCTTATGAAGGGGATCCACGATATATTTTAAAAAGAGCTTTGGCTAAGATGGAAAAGATGGGATTTGACCATTTTTATGTAGGGCCAGAGCTTGAATATTTTTACTTTAAAACCGCGCAAGGGACAGAAATCATAGATACAGGCGGATATTTCGACCTTTCTCCACTTGATATGGCCTCTGATTTAAGAAGGGAAACAATTCTTGCACTTAGAAAATTGGGGGTTAAAGTAGAATATTCTCACCACGAAGTGGCTCCTTCACAGCACGAAATTGACATGAGATATGATGACGGCTTAAAGATGGCCGATCAGACTATTACATACAAGTTGACGGTTAAAGAAATCGCAACAATGAATGGCGTTCATGCCACATTTATGCCAAAGCCTATTTTTGGACAAAATGGATCAGGAATGCATGTTCACCAATCTTTGTTTAAAGGAAAAGTAAATGCGTTTTACGATGGCAAAGATAAATCTCATTTATCAGAAGTAGGTAAGTCTTACATTGCAGGTATTTTAAAGCATATCCCAGAAATTATCGCAGTCCTTGCTTCAAATGTAAATTCATACAAGAGATTGGTTCCAGGATATGAAGCCCCTGTTTATATTGCATGGTCAGTTAAGAACAGATCGGCGCTTATCCGCGTCCCTGGCTACCAGCCTGGTAAAGAGGCGGCTACTCGTATGGAACTTCGTTGCCCTGATCCATCAGGGAATCCATATCTTCAGTTTGCAGTAATGCTTATGGCAGGGCTTAAAGGAATTGAGGAAGGATATAAACTTCCAGAGCCAATGGAACTTAATCTTTATCATTTAACTGATGAAGAAAGAGCAGAAAAGGGAATTAAATCTCTTCCAGGAAGTTTGGGGGAAGCTATTGCGCTTGCCGAAAAGAGCGACCTTCTTAAGGAAGCGCTTGGCAAGCATGCTTTTGAAAGATTTATAGCTGTAAAGAAACAGGAATGGGATGATTATCGCATACAAGTATCAGAGTATGAATTAAAGAGATATTTGCCGATTTTGTAATAATGGTAGGGGCGCATTGCAATGCACCCCTATTTGTTTGTTTGATTTTAAAAGGGCGGGAAGTTTTTCCTGCCCTTTTTGTTTTATTTTATAGAATTAAATGCAAGATATTCTTGCTTTTCCTCGATATATATTATACAATATAAACAATATATATTATAATATATAAAAAAGAGGAAAGAATGGATAAGAAGCTTAGAGAAGTGCAATTAAAATGCCTGAAAGCATTTTCTGATGTTGCTAAAAATTTCGCGCTTGCCGGAGGCACAGCGCTAGAGCTATATTATTTGCACCACAGGTTTTCTTTTGATTTAGATTTTTTTTCAACGGAATATAATCTTGACGAGATAGATTCATTAGTGAAGAAATTTAGGCAAACACTAGGTGTGCCTTTACAGCTTGAAAATGAATTAGATTTGCCGCAAAAGGCAAAGGTTCGGTTTTATACAGTTTTAATTGATGGATTTGAAAGACCCTTAAAAATTGATTTTGTTCAAGAGGTATTTTTTAAAACGCCAAAAATAGAGACCTTTCAATGTGTAAGGGTTTATAGTGCCGAGAACATTTATATTCAAAAAACTATAGCTATTGCAGGCTTAAATTCGGAAACTGACGATATTGGAAAAGAAATTATGGAAGGAAGAATGCAGGCAAGGGATGTTTTTGACCTTTATATGCTTTCAAAAAAAATAATGCCGCTTCATCTCTTCTTGAAAAATTTATCCAATCAATTGCAAAGAGGAATGATACATTGGTACCGTACTTTTTCAAGAGAACACATAAAACTTGAGCTATTGGGTTTAGAAATTTATGATAAAGCATTTGATGTTAAACAAATGATTTTATATTTAGAAGACGAAATAAAAATTTTCATCAAAGAGGTTGTGCCATGAATACAAAGTCTTCCATTTACGCGAAATATTTCTGGGGATTAAACAAAAGGGCTTTAAATGAGGTAGAAAATATTTTAAACAATCCTGTGCATTCACAGTTTATTGATAAAACAATTACAATCCTTTCGCGCTGTCAGGATCCAAAAGAGCTGTTTTTTTTAATTTCAAAAGAAAGATTTATAAATCATTGGCCAAGAATAAGAAATTATTGGAGAAGAATTAACCCTGTTTCAGATTTCCGAGATTGGTGGCAAACAATATATGAAGAACTTGTTTATCGCAAGACAGATAAGTTAATAATGCCCAAAGGAATGCCTCTGTCATCGTTTTTAAAGTTTGGAAAATCAGTAAAAAAATCGAGAATTGCCAAAGGCTTAAGCCAAAAAGATTTAGCTTGTTCTGCGCAAATTAATCAGTCGGATGTTTCTTTGATTGAAGAAGGCCGTAAAAATATTACCTTTAAAACATTATTTAAAATATGTAAGGCGCTGGAAATCAAAAATATAGAAATTTAAATCTGCTTCTTAATCATTATTAATCCAAAACATCTGCCTACATGGGAACCTAAACTTCTGGATTTAACGCCGAACGAATTGCCATGCAAGCCGTTTTCTCATGATGAGTATTTGGATTCTTTTGTAAAAAGATTCATTAAAGAGTTGTAACTACTACTTCTTCTGCGCACGAGTGCCCTATATACCCCAACGATTGGGATAATCGTGGTGAAATTTTCAAGGTTTCTTATCAATAATAATATGCCAGGAGGATTTATGTTTAGCAGAAAGGTTATCTCTTTTCTTTTGCCTGAAATTGTTGAACGCAAAGATGTTCAACTCTTATTTACTAAAGTTATTGCCGTAGAGAGTGGTTCTGAGCTTACGGAAGAGTTCATTTCTGAACTTAAGGAGTTTGGTTTTCCTGTTACAAAAAGCCGCATTTCTCAAGCTATTAAAAGCGGGGGATTACACGCTATTTTACTTGCGTTGAGTAAGCAGAAAACAGATGTAAGTATGATAGAGATTCCGGAGATGATAGATATTTCTGATAAAGTTAGCATTATGAAAGGAGAAGTTACAGTTAAATTATTCAAGCAAGTCATGGGTGATTATACACCGACAGGGCATAATGCGGATAAACTTATAGCTGTTCTTAATGATCCTTCAAAAGAAGGGAAAAGCCTAATCTATGTAAGTTTGCTGGATGGAAGAGAATTCGCCAAACGGTTAAGCACTCTAAGTGGCAGAAAATTCAGAGTTCAAAAGGAAGCGGAGTGGGTGCAAGCCCGAGTTCGTTTATCAGGAAAAAATTGGACATGGACTGAAGCTCTGTTTACTGATCGAACCTCTATTCTTCGTCTCCCGGACGATTTCGGTCGCGCCAACCCAATGCGTCGATTCCGCAACATCGCGCTTCGCCTTGTCGAGGACAAATAAAAATAAAACCTTGTATTTTTGCCCCTTTACCTTTGCTTGTCGTGAAGAGTGTGTTTGCAAAAGGTAGATTTTTCCTAAGAAAGAATTTCAAGTGAAACTTTATAGATAAAAATATTTGCCAATTTTGTAATAAAAAGTTATAATTAAACGAAATAAAAGGCGGGATTTGGGGGTTAAACCTGCATCCCGCCTTTATAATGTTAGGAGTTGTTTCTTATTAGTAACGGGTTTCCCAATAAACAGGGTCTTTATGATCCTCAATTTGAGCATGATAGCTGTGGAGTCGGGTTTGTTGTTGATGTAAAAGGGAAAAAATCCAACGACATTGTCTCTGCCGGGCTTGAAGTCTTGGAAAGATTAACACACCGCGGTGCTGTTGGCGCAGATCCAAAAACAGGCGATGGCGCAGGGATTCTCATCCAAATTCCGCACGAATTTTTTAAAAAAGTTGCGAAAGAGTCAAAAATCTCTCTTCCAAATCAGGGCGAATATGGTACAGGCCTCGTTTTTTTCCCGCAAGATAAAGAAGAGAGAAAATTTTGCAAAGAGGCTTTTGAAAAATTTATCAAGCAGGAAGGACAAAAACTTTTGGGCTGGAGATCTGTTCCTGTCGATAATTCTGTAATTGGCGAAACTGCGCGTGAAACAGAACCGGTTATTGAACAGATATTTATAGGCTGTTGGGACGGTTCGCGAACCGTTCCAACAGCGACGGTCAAAGATGATATGACCTTCGAACGAAAATTATATGTCATCCGCCGCCAAGTCGAAAACGCAGTCAAAAACTCCAACATAAAACAAAAATCATGTTTTTATGTTACTAATTTGTCCTGCAGAACATTTCTATACAAAGGGCTCCTCATGCCTTATCAGGTAAAAGCCTTTTTCCTGGATCTGCAAGACAAAGATGTTAAAAGTTGCTTGGCTTTGGTTCATTCAAGATACAGTACGAATACATTTCCCACCTGGGATCTTGCACAACCTTTCCGCTTTCTAGCTCATAACGGCGAAATAAATACCCTTCGCGGAAATGTAAATTGGATGAAAGCAAAGGAAGGTCTTTTACAAAGTGAATTATTTGGAGATGACATTGAAAAAATAAAATCAATTATTGTTCCGGGCGGATCTGATTCTGCAATGCTCGATAATGTTCTTGAAATGATTTCTCTTTCAGGAAAATCTCTTCCTCATACCCTTATGATGTTAATCCCTCCCGCATGGGAACACAATGATCTTATGGATCAAAAAGTAAAAGATTTCTATGAATACCATGCCTGTTTCATGGAACCATGGGATGGCCCCGCCGCGATTGCCGTAACCGATGGAACTCGCATCGGAGCGCTTCTCGATAGAAATGGACTGCGTCCAGCGAGATACATTGTTACCAAAAAAGGCTTTGTTGTAATGGCTTCTGAAATGGGGGTTTTGGATATTCCTCCTTCTGACATTGAAACCTCCGGCCGGCTTGAACCTGGCAAGATTTTCTTTATTGATACGGAAGAGGGAAGAATAATCGATAACAATGAAATTAAAAATACTGTTGCGAGCTCAAAACCGTATGGAAAATGGTTGAAAGATAATCTTGTCGATATTGATAATATCGATTTGGCAGGCGTTGGGGTGGATCGTGATCCACCCCAACAAGGCGATCCACCCCAACAGGGAGACGATCTCCAAACCAGCCTCAAAGCCTTCGGTTATACCCGCGAAGATTTAAAGGTCATAATAAAACCGATGGCGGAGACGGGGAAAGAACCGATCGGTTCTATGGGGAATGATACCCCTCTTGCCGTTTTATCCCAAAGACCGCAGTTAATTTATAATTATTTTAAACAATTATTTGCACAGGTTACAAATCCTCCTGTTGATCCAATAAGGGAAGAGCTTGTAATGAGCTTGAATACATATATCGGCGTGCAAAAAAACATGCTTGATGAAACGCCAGAGCATTGTGCTAAATTAAAAGTGATTCATCCGATTTTGCTCAATTACGAGCTGGAAAAGATTAAGAGTGTAAATAATAAAAAATTTAAAACAAAAACAATCTCAATCCTTTTTGATGCAGAGAATGAAAGAAACTTTGTAAAAACAATTGATAATATTTGTAAAGAGACAGAGGCGGCAATCGAACAGGGATTTTCATTTGTTGTTTTATCTGATCAGGGAGTTGAAAAAGAAAAAGCGGCTCTCCCCGCGCTTGTCGCTGTTAGCGCTGTTCATCAGCATCTTGTTGCAAAATCAAAAAGGACACAAATTGGAATCATCGTAGAAAGCGCGGAACCCCGTGAAGTTCATCATCTTGCCCTTTTGTTTGGCTACGGAGCCGATTGCATCAATCCGTATCTTGTTTATTCAGCTGTTGCACAGCTTGTAGAAGAAAAGGATTTGAAGCTTGATTACGATAAAGCTCTTTACAACTATTTAGATGCGGCAGAACATGGCATTCTTAAAATATTGTCCAAGATGGGAATTTCTACCTTGAACAGTTATCGCGGTGCGCAAATTTTTGAGGCACTTGGTATTTCAGGTGAAGTAATTGAAAAGTGTTTTACCGGAACAACATCAAGAATTGGAGGGGCGGGATTCGATGTTATTGCAAAAGAAACAATTCTAAGGCACAAAACAGCTTTTGAAGGTGAGATTTCTAATGCTCCATTTTTGGCTACAGGCGGAGTTTATCAATGGAAAAAAGATGGAGAAACGCACCTCTGGAACCCGCAAACTATTTCAACTCTTCAGCAAGCTACAAAAAGTGGAGATTATAACAAGTACAAAGAATTTTCAGGGCTTATTAACGATCAATCAAAAAGCCCTGTTACGCTAAGAAGCCTGTTAAAATTTTCTTCAGAGTTAAAACCGATTTCAATGGATGACGTTGAATCTGCCGAATCAATTTACAAACGGCTTGCGACAGGAGCAATGAGTTTTGGATCAATTTCCAGGGCGGCGCATGAGACGCTTGCCTTTGCTATGAACAGACTTGGGGGTCGATCGAATACAGGAGAGGGGGGGGAAGATCCCGCAAGATTTATTCCTCTTCCAAACGGAGATTCTGCCCGCAGTGCAATCAAACAGGTTGCATCCGGGCGGTTTGGCGTTACGGCGAATTATCTTGTCAATGCGGATGAGATACAAATTAAAATTGCACAAGGCGCAAAACCAGGGGAGGGCGGACAGCTCCCAGGACATAAAGTAAGCGCAATTATTGCAAAGACACGATACACAACTCCAGGAGTTACTCTAATATCTCCTCCGCCACATCACGATATTTATTCAATCGAAGATTTAGCGCAATTAATTTATGACCTTAAAAACACAAATCCTCAAGCAAGAATAAGTGTTAAGCTTGTTTCTGAAATCGGAGTTGGAACTGTTGCGGCAGGGGTAGCTAAAGGGCATGCCGATATGATTTTAATTTCCGGAGGAGATGGTGGAACAGGAGCTTCTCCAATTAGTTCCATAAAACATGCAGGAGCTTATTGGGAGCTTGGAATTTCAGAAACACATCAGACACTTGTTTTAAATAATCTTCGTGGACGCGTAAGGCTTCAAACAGATGGTCAGATGAGGACAGGCCGCGATGTTGCGATTGCCGCTCTTCTTGGAGCTGAAGAATATGGATTTTGTACTGCGGCACTTATTGTAATGGGTTGCGTAATGCTTCGTCATTGCCATTTGAATAACTGCTCACTTGGCGTCGCGACCCAGGATGAACTTTTATCTCAAAGGTTTATGGGTAGAGTAGATGAAGTTATAAACTACTTTGGATTTGTCGTCCGCGAGCTTCGTGGCATTATGGCAGAGCTTGGGTTTAGAACTATGGATGAGATGATAGGCCGTACAGAATTTTTGGAACTTAATTCTTCTATTCTGCCATGGAAGGCTAAAGATATAGATTTTTCTAAAATTCTTTACAAACCGAAAATGCCTGCAAATGTTGCAACTCGCTGTGTGACATCTCAGGATCATGGAATCGACAAAGTCCTTGATAGAGAACTTATTAAACTTGCAAAACCAGCGCTAGAAAAATCTCAAGTTGTAAAAGAAGAGCTTGAAATTAAAAATGTAAACCGCACAACAGGCGCAATGCTAAGTGGAGAAGTTTGCAAACGCTATGGCGATTCTGGGCTCCCAACCGATACAATTAACTTTAAATTTAAAGGTGTTTGTGGTCAAAGCTTTGGAGCGTTTCTCGCAAGAGGTGTTACTTTTGAGCTTTCCGGGCTTGCAAATGATTATGTCGGAAAAGGAATGTCTGGCGGAAAAATAATTATTTACCCTGACCCTAAAGTTACATATAAGGCTGAAAATAATATTATGATTGGCAACACAACTTTTTACGGAGCGATTGCCGGAGAGGCTTACATAAGAGGGGTGGCTGGCGAAAGATTCTGCATCAGAAACTCTGGCGTAAATGCTGTTGTTGAGGGTGTTGGAGATCATGGATGCGAATACATGACAGGTGGTCATGTTGTAATACTTGGAAAAACCGGCCGCAATTTTGGAGCAGGAATGTCTGGCGGAGTTGCGTATGTTTACGACGAAGACAAGACTTTTAAGAAAATGTGCAATATGGAAATGATTGAGCTTGAAGATTTAATGGAGAATGATTTAATTGTTTTAAGGGACATGCTACACAATCATTTTAAACATACAAAGAGCTCCGTTGCCAAAAAAATTATTGACAATTTTGCAAGCGAATCAAAAAAATTCGTTAAAGTTATGCCAAAAGAATATAAGAGAATATTAAAACAGATGGAAGAATCAAAAAAAAATGGAGAGGTTTCTGATGGGTGATGTGAGGGGCTTCTTAAAACATAAAAGAGAAACGATGCAGTATCGCCCTGTCTGTGAAAGAGTTGCAGATTATGCGGAAGTTTTTAATTTAAAATCTGACGAAAAGGCTCGTGAGCAGGCGGCTCGATGTATGGATTGCGGGACACCATTTTGCCACAGCGGATGCCCCCTAGGAAATATTATTCCCGAGTGGAACGACCTTATGTACAAAGGGTTTTGGAATAAAGCGTTTGATCTGCTTTCCGCGACAAACAATCTTCCCGAAATTACAGGGAGGGTTTGCCCAGCCCCTTGTGAATATGCCTGTGTCCTTGGGATAAATGATGATCCAGTAACGATCCGCGAAGATGAGCTTTCAATTATCGAAAAAGCTTTCAATTTGGGGTATGTAAAAGCAACCCCGCCAAAGCAGAGGACAGGTAAAAGTGTTGCGATTGTAGGCTCGGGGCCTGCCGGGCTTTCCTGCGCGGCACAGTTAAATAGACTTGGGCATAATGTTGTTGTTTTTGAAAGAGAAGAAAAATTAGGTGGCTTAATGCGTTATGGGATCCCCGACTTTAAACTCGACAAAAAAGTTCTCGACAGGCGAATTGATATTTGGAAAAAAGAGGGGATAGAATTTAAAACGGAAGTTAATGTCGGCCTTGACTATTCAGCCGATAAACTTTTAAAAGAGTTTGATGCGGTATGTCTTACTGGCGGATCAAAAGCTCCAAGGGATTTAAATATTCCGGGACGCGAATTAAAAGGGATACATTTTGCGATGGACTATTTAGTCCAGGCGAACAAAAAAGTTTCCGGCGAAAAATTTGCTGAACCTAAAATTTCAGCTACGGGGAAGAAGGTTCTTGTGATTGGTGGTGGAGATACGGGGTCTGATTGTGTTGGGACTGCCAATCGCCAGGGAGCTTCTTGTGTTATTCAGATTGAAGTATTACCCGAGCCTCCCGCATGCCGCGATAATAAATGCCCATGGCCGGCCTACCCTCTCTTATTAAAGACGACATCGAGTCATGAGGAGGGAGTTACGCGTAAATGGTCAATTTTGACCAAGAAATTTATAGGTGAAAATGGGGTCGTTAAAAAAGTTGCATGTGTTGAAGTTGATTTTTCAGGAAAAGATTCAAACGGCAGATTCGTTATGAAAGAAATTCCAGGCTCTGAGTTTGAGATTGAGACTGATTTGGTATTACTTGCGATTGGATTTTTACATCCGGAGCATGAGGGGCTTGTTTCGGGGTTGAAGGTTGAATTAGACCCTCGCGGGAATGTCAAAACTGACGATAATTATATGACATCTGCTAAGAAGGTTTTTTCGGCAGGGGACATGCATCGCGGGCAGTCGCTTGTTGTGTGGGCGATTATGGAGGGACGTATGGCGGCTGTGGGGATTGATAGGTTTTTGGGAATGTAAGGAGCTGACATGAGCAAAAAAATAATCATAAGAATTCTTATTCTCTTTTTGATCCTTTTTATAGGATATAGGGTTGTTTCACGATTGACATCGGGGAAAAAAGTTGAGCAAGAGGAAAAAAGCATTCCTGTGATTTTAAAAAATCCAGAAATTGGTAGTATATTACAGAAAATCAGTTTGACGGGAGATATAAAAGGAGAGACCGAAGTTGCAATTCGCCCCAAAACGGCCGGAAGGGTCGCTGAAATTTATGTAAAAGAAGGGGACTATGTAAAATCAGGAGATAAACTTTTATCTTATGTTGAAGGGATTTCTCCAAATGATGAGCTTTACAATGATGTTGTTACTTTTTCTCCTATATCCGGAGTTGTCGGGCTTCAACAGATAAGGCTTGGAGAACAGATTATAAGCCAAGCCGGATCTATTAACCCTGTTTTTACGATCTACAGCATTAATTCCGTTAAGGTTTATGTCGATGTTCCTGAAAAAGATTATCCTAAAGTAAAAAAAGGGACAACGGCGGAAATAATGTTGGATGCTTATCCTGAAAGAGTTTTTCCCGGGAAGGTTGGCAATTTAAGACCTGTCATTGATCCGCAAACGAGAACAGCTCAAGCTGAAATTATAATTTTAAATCCTGGTAAAGTTATAAGGCCGGGAATGTTCTCCAGAGTATATCTTATTTTAGAAAGAAAAGATAATGTTTTAACTTTACCGGCGGATGCAATCTTGGGGCTTGAAACCAAATATGTTTTTGTGAATAAAAATGGGATTGCGACTAAAAAAAATGTTGAAATAGGGTTGGAAGAGGAAGGCCTGGTTGCAATTTTATCGGGGATCTCCTCTTCTGATGAAGTTATTGTCGTGGGCCAGCGCGTTGTGGAGGAAGGTTCTAACCTTGAGGTTGTTTACGAGTGATTAAGCTTTTTGTAAACAGGCCGTTATTTACTACGGCGATATTTTTTATCATACTTTTAGTCGGTTTTTTTTGTTTGAAAAATCTTCCTCTTGATTTTTTGCCAAACATTGAAATTCCGACTTTAACTATCATAACCCCTTATCCCGGAGCCAGCGCAGAAGACATAGAAATATCTGTCACAAAAGTGATAGAAGATTCTGTTGCCACCGTTCCTAATATTGACAAAATCACCTCTGACAGCTCTGAAAATATTTCAATAGTTACGATTGCCTTTAAATGGGGAGCCAACTTGGATTCAGCTTCGGCCGATATCAGAGATAAAATGGACGCGATAAGAGCCAAACTTCCGGAGGATATACAACCCCCGACTATTTTAAAATTTGATCTTTCACAAATACCGGTTTTAATATTGGGGATATCGGCCGGCCAGTCTTACGACAAGCTTTTTACCCTTGCGGACAAAAAAATATCGCCTGCACTTAAAAAAATACAAGGAGTTGGGACGGTCAGCATAAGAGGAGGGCTTGTAAGGCAGATAAATGTTGACATTGACCGCCATAGGATAGAGGCTTATCACTTATCTCTTTCGCAGGTGAATTTGGCTTTACAAGGGGCAAACCTTTCGATCCCCGCGGGGAGCATCAAATCTGAACATCTTGAATATGGAGTAAGGATCCCCGGAGAATATAAAAATATTTCGGAAATATTAAATACGATTGTAGGCAATTTTTCAGGCAGGGATATTTTTCTTTCTGATATAGCGGATGTTTCCGACTCATTTAAAGATGAAGATAGCATAACCGAAGTTGACGGCAAGCCTGGCATAATGCTTATGATACAAAAGCAATCGGGATCCAATACAGTAAAGGTTGTTCTCGAAGCCCAAAAGGAACTTAACGAAATAAAAAAAGAATTGCCTCCGGATTTGGAAATTACCGTTATTCAAGATACGGCCGAAGTAATAAAGAGGCAGATAAATGAACTCCAAACAACTCTTTATTGGTCATTTTTGTTTGTAATATTGACGGTTCTTTTCTTTCTTCGAAATATGCGGGGGTCTTTTATTATTTCACTTGCTATCCCATTTTCTTTGATTGCTGCTTTTATTTATCTTTATATATCGGGGGCATCAATAAATATCATATCTCTTGCTTCTATTATTATCGCAGTAGGTGTTGTTGTTGATGATGCGATCGTTATTTTGGAAAATATTTATCGGCATAAAGACAAAAAAGGAGAACAGGCAAAAGAAGCTGCAATGTATGGCGCAATAGAAGTTTCCTCTGCTGTTATAGCATCTACAACCACAAATATGGTTATATTTTTTCCTATGCTTGTTGTCGGCGGATTTATAGGCATATTTTTTAGAGAGCTTTCTCTTACTATTATAGTAGTAATGGGAATGTCTTTGGTGACTGCATTGTCTTTGGTTCCTATGCTTAGTTCAAAGTTTTTAAGCATAAATAAAAAAGAAAAATTAAAAAGGCATTTTCTTGAAAACTTTATTGATAAAAGTGAAGGGATATTTGAATACTTTGAGACACAATATAAAAAGGCTTTGGAGTGGGCATTGACAAAAAGAAAGATGGTTTTAATTTCCTGTGCGCTGATTTTTGTTTTCAGCATGTTTCTCTTCCCTGTTGTCGGCACTGAATTTTTCCCCGAACAGGATACGGGTTCTTTTTCCGCCAATGTGCTTATGCCCCCTGGGACTCGCATGGAGCAAACTGCAAAAGCTATGAGAGAAATTGAGAAAAAAATAAAAGAACAAGTTCCTGAGCTTCAATATATTTTGGTTACGGCGGGATCAGGATCACAACTTGGACTTTCGACAAAAAGTGGCGCTAATTTTGGAAATCTTTTTGTCAAAGTTGTCCCCTTGTCAGAAAGAAAGAGAACATTAAAAGAACTGGAACGCGTTGTTGCGAACATCTCTCTTTCTGTTCCTGGGCTAAAGTCCGTTGACTTTAATGCCAGCGGGGCGAACCAGATGACAGGAGGAGGAAAGCCTGTATCTATTGAGTTGTATGGAGCTGATTTTGATGTAATAGATAGGTTTGCTGACGAATTAAAACGGAAAATAGAAAAAGTTTCCGGAGTTGTTGATCCTTCAATTTCACGGGAAAAGGCAAATCCGGAATATGCCATAAACATTGACAGAGAAAAAGCGGCTGATCTTGGATTGTCTTTAGCTGAAATAGGGATTATAGCCCGTGGGAATATTTATGGGACGGTCGTTTCAAAGTTTCGGGAGGGTGGCGATGAGTATGACATTTTTACCAGGTTAAAAGCGGAAGACAGGAAAACTTTGGATGATATAAAAAATATAATGATTACGACAAGGACTGGAAAAAATATTACTTTGGGCAATATTGCTAAAATAGAAGAAAAAAACGGGCCACAGGTTATTCAGAGAAAGAACCAGCAAAGATTGGTTATGGTTGAGGCAGATTATTTTGGACGACCTCTTGGGGATATAATTTCTGATGTGAGGGCAATTATATCAAAAATGACCGTCCCTTCTGCCATGTCAGTAAAAATAGGAGGAAATGCTGAGCAGATGCAAGAAAGTTTTTCTTCTCTTTTTGTGGCATTTTTCCTTGGTATTGCCCTTTTATATCTTGTTATGGTTGCACAGTTTGAATCTTTTCTTGACCCCTTAATTATTATGTTTGCTATTCCTTTTGCCGTAATTGGGGTGGTTTGGGGGCTGTTTTTCGCCGGAGTTCCTTTTGGTGTTATGCCATTTGTTGGGCTTATAATGGTTGCGGGGATTGCGGTTAAAAATTCAATTGTTTTGGTTGATTATATTAACATATTAAGGGCTAGGGGGCTTGAAATAAAAGAAGCAATCGCCGAAGCGGGAAAAACCCGTTTAAGGCCAATACTTATGACCTCTACTACTACCGTGCTTGGTCTTTTGCCTATTCTTTTAAACAATGGGGAAGGCTCAGGATTTTGGAAGCCGCTTGCGATCTCGGTTATGGGGGGGCTTACTGTTTCTGCCACCATAAGTCTTATATTTGTTCCAACTTTATATTTTGTGCTTGAGTCTTTTTTATTGAAGAAAAGGGAGATAAAATGAAGGCGGTTTTTATAATATTTTCAGCTCCTCTTGAATTGCTTGTTCTTGGTGCGTTAAAAAACTTGCAAGTCAAATTTTACACAAAACTTCCTTATCTTTTAGGAGAAGGAGGGGAATCCGAGCCGCATTTGGATACGCAAATATGGCCTGGGTTTAATATGGGATTGTTTGTTGTTACTGATGAAAAAACAAAAGATAGAATATTAAATGAGGTAAAAAGCATAAAAGCCAGCTACTTAAAAGAAGGCATAAAAGCGTATGTCATCCCTGTTTCGGAGGAAGTATGAAAAAAAATATTCTCCCAATAAAAAAGAAGATAATTTTTCAGATTATTCTTTTTGTTTTTTTATTTTTTATTTTTTCCGGAAGTTCATTCGCTGATAGCCAAGTTTTAACATTGGATCAAAGCATAAAAATAGCATTAGATAAAAACACTCAGGTTCTTTCTGCTAAGGAGAAGCTTAATGTGTCAGGTGCCAGGGTTAATCAGGCGATGGGGAGCGTGTTCCCAAGTATAAGTTTGGATTCTTCTTTTGGTAAATCTTATCAACAACCTTTAAGCATTACTATCCCAGGGATGGCTGCTCCTATTACTACAAGTCCAGATGAGGCGGCCGAAATAACAACTTATAGCTTTTCTTTAAGGCAGCCTATTTTTATGGGGGGGAAACTTTTACTTGGGATTAAAATAACCAATAACTCTTATTTAGCAGCGCTTCAGGACTATAAAAAAGTTAAGAATGATGTTGTTTATAATGTTGTTTCAACTTATTATGAATATTTAAAATCCAAGAAAATGATTGAAGTTGTAAATTCTTCCATGATTGCGTTAAAAAAACATCTACAACAGGTTGAACTTTTTTACAATTCAGGGATTTCCACTCAAGTTGACCTTTTGCGAACGCAGACCGAACTTGCCAACATGAGGAATATGCAGATACAGGTTGAAAACGGATTGGAACTCGTTTCAATATCTTTTAACAGCCTTTTGGGATATGATATATCTTCTGATGTATTTTTATCTTCGGATATTTCTCAAACGTTTGAAAGTGTTGCAAGCTATGCCGAACTTCTTGAGAAGGCCTACAATAATAGGCCTGATTTCATTTCTTTTAAACTGGGAAAAGCGATTGCCGAAGATACAGTTGGCTTAAACACAGGAAACCTTCTTCCCAATATCTTTTTTGTAGGATCAACGGGTCGAACCACTACAAATTATCCTTCAAGTAATACAAAATATGATCTTGGTTCATGGCATTTGCTGTTTAGTGGCTCATGGACTCTTTTTGACGGTTTTATAAATATAAATAAGATTGCGGAAGCAAAGGCAACAGCGCAAAGCTTAAAAGAGCAGGAAGAATCCATAAAAGATGCGATAGCCTTGGATTTGAGAGCTGCCTATCTTAACTTTAGCAGCGCCAAAGAACGTCTTTCCGCGGCAGAATATGCCGAAAGCCTGGCGGAGAAGACGTTGAAATATGCGGAGCTTAATTTTTCATCGAACGTAGGAACTAGTCTTTCCGTTTTAGACGCGGAATCAGCTTTGTTGCAAGCCCAAGCAAATTATTGGACAGCTCTTTATGATGTTAAGATTGCTAAAGCAAAAATTGACAAAGCAACAGGCCTTAGTGCATTTTAACCCCGGTTATTAATCCTACGAGTAAACCCCGATTATTTATAGACGAACAGAATTCTAGCAGAGTGTTGGAAATTTTCCCAGGGATTAACCCCGACTAGGAAATCGGGGTTAATACTTTAATGGGCTTGTTGCATAATAGGGGATTTTGCAATTTGTCATCCCCGCGAAAGCGGGGATCCATCTTGTTTTCTGAGAAATAGATTCCCGTTTTCACGGGAATGACCATTATGCAACAGACCCTTAATATTTGGGAGAAGAAAAACGTTGGAAAAAATGAGAAACGGACATTTTGCTCATAACATTAAAGAATTTATTGGAGAAGTTTGAAGTTTTACTTATGGTTTGACACCTTTTTCAAAAGCTATATAATGGACTTACCTTGAGTAAACCTCGAAGTTTTAACCTTGGGATGTTATGTCCTATGGTAAGAAAGAAAAAAGATCCCGACATCAATGGTGAGGAGTTTTTAAGGTGTTGGATCAAAAAAAGCTTGTTTATAGCAATGATTCTTTTTTTGTTTGCAAATTTTGTTTTTGCTTATACTGCTATTTTAAATTATCCAAATCCTTTTGCCCCTCCATCTGTTTCTACTAGAATTTATTATATTCTTGGTTCAGACGCTGATATAAAAATATATATATTTAATGTTGCCAATAGATTAGTGAAAAAGATCAGTTGTTTGTCAGGCTCAGAGGGAGGCAAATCAGGAGCCAATCAGGTTGTTTGGGACGGAAGATCCAATTTTGGAGATATAGTCCAAAATGGGGTTTATTTTTGCAATGTGGTAAATGATGGGACTTTGATTGGAAGATGTAAAATTGTGGTGCTTAAGTGAAAGGACGGATTTGTCTTCTACTTGTATGTATCTTTTTATTGGCTATTAATTGTTTTCTTGCTTTACCTGTTTATTCCCAAAGCCTTGACATATCTTTGATTGGTTATGGCGCGCGTGGCATTGCTTTGGGAAAAACTCAGGCGGCGCTTCAAAATGTAGGGGCTGTGTTTGCCAACCCCGCAGGACTTGCCAGGGTGAAAAACTTTTCACTCACTAGTTTATATACAAATCTTTCAGAGGAAGTCCCTTATTCCATGTTTGGAGGCGCTTTTCCCGTAAAAGAGGGATATTATGGTTGTTTTGGTGTCGGGCATTTATCTATTATTACAAGTAACATTTTTATAACATCTTCTGAGGTTGGAAGTTCTCCCTCCTCATCTACGGGTTATAGTGGGCGTATGTTATCACTAAGCTATGCCAATGATGTTACGAGCTACCTTGACTTTGGTTTTACTGTTAAAATTTTTACGGAAAATTTTTCTTCTTTACAAAACTCATCTGCGTATGGAACAAGCCTTGACTTTGGTTTTTTGGTTTACCCAAAAGAGAAGTTAGCCATCGGAATTATGTTTCAAAATTTTTTATTCAAACAAATTGTTTGGGCGACAGGCACTCATGAAGAGGCTCCCATGAATGTTAAGATGGGAATAAATTATGAAGTAAGAGATGACATTACGTGCCTTTTTGATTATGATTCTTCTTATTATATTCACTCAGGGATTGAATTCCGACCTACAAAACTTTTATCTATAAGAGGAGGGCTTGAAGGGATTCCCATAAGTGCAAACGAGATGGTTGTTAACAATTCTTTTGGGGTGGGACTTAGTTTTAATGGTTTTAATTTTGATTACGCTTATGCGACTGATTCTTTACTTAAAATGAATTCATCCCACTTCTTTTCTCTCTCTTTTGAAGTTCCTCAGATTATAATAGAAAAAGCCCCTTCATCTTTTGCTGAATTGTAATGAATTTGGCCCCGTCCGCTTGATTGACAGGGGAATTGTAGCAGTATATAATAAAAACCGAATGAAGTATTTGATAGCAATTCTTTTTGTGTTTCTGCTCTCTTTGCCTTCTTTTGGTTTTGGTGAATCTCCGCCATCTGTTAAACCAAAAGTGACTGAAACGGCTTTTGTATTTGAGAATTTTGAAAATAACGAGTTCTTAACTGATTCTAAATGGTGGGTTTTTGGCAATGTAAATGTCTCTCTTGTTTCTAATCCTGCGATTGGGCGGCTTGCTCTTCAAATAAAAGGGGCAGCCTCTAACTTTTTTGTTGGGGGGATTGGAGGATATATCGCAGATTTTAAAAAAAAATCAAATTCGAATAATTCATTGGAATTAGATGTTTATAGCGAGAGCGATAAAAATGGGCTATTAAAAATAGAGCTTTATGATGATGATAATGGGAATTGGCAAATTGAACAAGAGCCGTCAAATAATTCTCCATTATTTGACGATAGGTTTACATATGAATTAAAACTTGATTTTAAAGGCTGGAAGCATATTTCTATCCCTTTTTCATTGTTTGTTGATGATAATCGTGAAGTTGGGGATGATATATGGAACCCCAGTTTTCATGGAAATTCCGGCGGATTATTGCAGATACAATTTATATCTATAGCGTCAAGCAAAAACGGCAAGACAAATTTTGTGCTGGACGATTTAGGGTTTAATTGATAGATATTATTAAGGAGAGCTAAAATGACAAGGGTTTTTATTATTTTGTTATGTATGGTTTTATTTTTGCCATTAGAAGCTTTTGCTGGCTTTTGGGTGGATGATTGGTCAAATGCCGCTTATTATGAAACTAACGGAGAAAATGCTAATTTTCGTTCCGCTTTATTTCGTGGTGAAACTAGATTTGGTTATCAGCCTGAGGAGAATTTTACGGCAATGCCATATGTTGTTCTTTATGAGACTTATGGACAAGATGCAAATTATTGGAACAATAATTTGGCTTACGGACTTGGAGTGAGATTGCTTCCTTTTAATTTGTTTAAGTCAGATTCTGTGTTTTTAGATTGGATCCCTTCGACTAAGTTTTATGGAGAGATACTGGCTCTAACATTCTTGAAAGATACGGCAACGGCGACAGCAAATGGAGTGAAAACTGATGATTTTAGATTTGGAATTGATGTTTGGCATGAATGGAATTTGCAGAAAACCGATGCGAATCTCTTTTGGGCGGAGATGTGGGCGAATTTTACTTATCGCAATACAAATTTTTATGATGATCTTAACTTCGATAAATTTCAAACATATGTTGGTTATTTTCAGTTTAAATTGGGCCGGCCTATATTTAATGGGTTAATGCCATATGCTGCTCTTTATGTAAATAAGTCTGGTTCTGGCGCGGAGTGGCTTAATAATGTTTTTTACGGAATCGGATTACGAATTGAACCCTTTAGAGAAAAAGAAGAGATTGCTCCGATTTTTAGAAAATTAAAAATGTTTGCAGAGTTTCTTAATATGTATTGGTTTAATGAATCTTCTACTAGGCCAAAGACGGATTTTCGCTTTGGAATAGAGTTGACGCAGGGCCGTTGATGTACCTTGTTGTAGGTTTGGGAAACCCGGGGAAAGAGTATGAAGAGACAAGGCATAATCTTGGTTTTATGGCTGTAGAAAGGATTCTTCAAAACCTTTTAATTTCATCACTAAAACATAAGAAAAAATGTAACGCCTTGGTTGCCGAAGGAAATCTTGATACCCATAAAATTATTTTTGCTGAGCCTCAAACTTATATGAATCTTTCGGGCGAGGCCGTTGTTTCTCTTATGAGTTGGCATAAAATTTCGAGTAATCATTTGATAGTTATATATGATGATGTTGACCTGGAACCTGGCCAAATTAGGGTTAGAAAAGGGGGCGGAGCTGGTGGGCATCATGGGGTTGAGTCTATAATGCAACATATTGGGAGAGGCGATTTTACAAGAATTAGAATTGGTGTAGGAAAAGGAGTAACTTCAGGAGATGTGCGGGCGCATGTGTTAGGTAAAATTCCGCCTGAACAAAAAGCTGTTTTTTCTGACGCAGTAATTAGAGCTGCGGAAGCTGTTTCTGTATTAATTTTAAACGGATTAGAAAATGCGATGAATCGTTTTAATGGCTAATGAAGTAAATTTATGGTTAAAATTCTAAAAAAGAAAAAACTTTCAAATAATATTTCTCAGATTACAGTTGAAGCCCCTTATATTGCAGAGGCTGCAAAGCCAGGTCAATTTGTTATTGTTGTTCCAACTGAAACATCAGAAAGAATCCCTTTGACTATTGCCGATTTTGACACAAAGCAAGGGACTGTTACTATTATATTTCAGGTTATTGGGGCGACAACAACTATTTTGGATTTTAAAAAAGAAGGAGAAGAAATTGCGCATATTTTGGGGCCACTTGGAGTCCCTTCTCATATAGAAATGTTTGGGACTGTTGTGGTAATAGGGGGAGGGGTTGGCATTGCTGAGATTTATCCTGTCGTTAAAGCATTGAGAGAAAAAGGGAATGAGGTTATAACTATTATTGGAGCTAGGTGCGAAGAGCTTTTGGTTTATAAAAAAGAGTTATCAGAAGTAAGCAGCACCTTGCTTTCTACTACTGATGATGGATCCTTTGGCCGCAAAGGGTTTGTTTCTGATGAGCTTAGAAATCTGATTGCTTCGGGGAAGAAACTGGACAGAGTTATTTCTGTTGGTCCTGTTCCTATGATGAAAGTTTGTTGCGATGTAACAAAACCTCATGGGATAAAGACGATGGTTTCTTTAAATACATTAATGCTGGATGCTACCGGCATGTGTGGCGTTTGTCGGGTGACCGTTGGAGGAGAAGTTAAATTTGCTTGTGTTGAAGGGCCTGAGTTTGATGGCCATCAGGTTGATTTTAATGAGCTTTCAAGTCGCTTAAATGCTTATAAAGACAAAGAAAAAGAGGCAAACGACCATGTTTGCAGGTTATTAAAAAATGGTTGAGAAAAAAAACAGACAAAAAATGAATGAACGTTCAAATTCTGAGCGTATAAAAGATTTTCAAGAAGTTCCGTTAGGGTACACTGTTGACCAGGCAATTTCTGAAGCAAGACGGTGCATTCAATGCAAAAATCCTCAATGTGTTAAGGGGTGTCCTGTTGAAATTGATATTCCAGGTTTTTTGAGATTTATCGTGCAAGGGAATTTTGAGGCGGCAGTCAAAAAAATAAAAGAGACAAATGCTTTGCCTGCTGTTTGTGGTAGAGTGTGTCCCCAAGAGGAACAGTGCGAGCTTAAGTGTATTCTTGGAGTAAAGGGAGAATCTGTTGGGATAGGGAATCTCGAGAGGTTTGTGGCTGATTGGGAGAGAGAAAATGTCAAGGCAAAGCAAATAAGCCTTTCTAAAGGAGCAAAGGATGAAATAGCCGTTGTTGGGTCGGGACCGGCGGGGCTTACGTGTGCCGGAGATTTGGCAAGGCTTGGTTATAAAGTGACTATTTTTGAATCACTTCATGTTACAGGAGGAGTTTTGACTTACGGGATTCCTGAATTTCGTCTACCTAAGAAAATTGTAGAACTGGAAATTGATTATATAAAAAGCTTAGGTGTCGAAATTAAAACAGACATGTTGATTGGTAATGTTTATTCAATAGAAGAACTTTTGAAGAAATATAAAGCTATTTTTATAGGTTCCGGGGCAGGGCTCCCTAAGTTTATGAAAATTCCAGGAGAGAATCTGGACGGAGTCTATTCTGCCAATGAATATCTTTTTAGGGTAAACATGATGAAGGCGTGGAAATTTCCGGAATATCTAACGCCGATAAAAATTGGCAAAAAAGTTGCAGTTGTTGGGGGGGGGAATGTTGCAATGGATGCAGCTAGAGTCTCTTTGCGACTTGGCGCAGAAGAGGTTTATATAGTTTACCGGAGGAGTCAAGAGCAGATGCCGGCAAGAAAAGAAGAAATTCATAGGGCGGTGGAGGAGGGCATTATTTTTAAAAATTTGACACTTCCTATAGCTTATTATGCTGATGAAAATGGGTGGGTTAAAGAAGTAGAATGTATTCAAATGGAGCTTTTCGAACCTGACTCTTCGGGAAGAAGGAGACCTGTTCCGATTAAGGAATCAAACTTTAAAATCTCAGTTGAAACTGTTATTGTTGCTATTGGAAATTCTCCAAACCCCTTAATCCCTTATAGGACTCCTGACTTGAAAACAGAATCGTGGGGTGGTGTTGTTATTACAGAAGAAGGAGCTACTTCTATTTTAGGGGTTTTTGCTGGTGGGGATATTGTTCGTGGCGCGGCAACTGTTATCTCTGCTATGGGAGACGGGAAAAGAGCGGCAAAGGCGATACATAAAAAACTTTCTTTTGGTGAGGGGATTATTTAAAATTTTCCTGAATAATTTTGTTTATCTCTTCTTGTTTTAACATTAAAACACTTCCTGCCCAATTATTTGCTGGTTCTCCATGAATCATATGAGTTGAAATGTTTTCATACGGTATTGTTCGAAAACTGTTAATAAGCAAAATGAATTCTTGTAATGATAAATCGCTCTTTACATTATTGCGTATAACTTCGATTATGAATGGCGCTTTTATTGTGGAGATAGGATTCATAATTTGTTTTGCCAAAGCCCTTAGAAAATTTTGTTGTCTTTGTATTCTTCCGATATCTCCAATTGCATCATGTCTAAATCGTATGTACTCATTTACTTCTTCTCCTGAAAGTTTTTGATATCCTTTTTTTAAGTTTATATAAAGATTTTGGGCTTTATCTGTATAGTATAAATCTTTTTCCACGTCTACCCATATCCCCCCTAAAATATCCACTAATTTGATGATCCCTTTTGTGTTTATTAATATGAATTTATCAATTTTTGCGTTTGTCATTTTTTCTACAGTCTCTTTTGTTAGCTTTGTGCCGCCCAAAGCAAAAGAGGCGTTTATTTTATTATAACCATAACCTGGTATGTTTACATAAGAATCTCTGGGAATAGAAACAATACTTGCTTTTGATTTTGCCGGATCATAATGGATTAAAAGTATTGAGTCGGATCTCCCGTTAACAGTTAAATCTGCCTTGCCGGTTTCTGCTATAAAAGTTATATCGGTTCCTAGCACCAAGATGTTTAAGGGGTGGTCGATAACTCCAAGCTTGAATAAAAATGGAATTTTCGATGGCAGAAAGATATTTATATGAAAATATATTATGCCTAAAACAAGGATAAGAAGAGCGAGCAGCCTTAAAAAATCAATTTTATTCTTTTCATTTTTCATTTTTAATATAACCTATTGGTATTATGTACAATGGTTCATTCTGAGGTGGCAAGTCAAGGGCGCTTGAAATTACATCGTCCCAAAATGTTCCGACTGAGACTGATCCCAAACCTAAAGCAACTGCTTGAAGATGGATATTTTCTGCCGCATGCCCTGCTTCTAAAAAGACATATCGTTCTGCTCGTATGCCATATTTATCTCGAGTTTTTTTAAATGAGCCCGTAATTATTATACAGAGAGGAGCATCTTCTATAAATGTTTGAGTTAATGCGGCTCTTGAAATGCTCGATCTTTTATCTTCTGAAATCATTATTTCTAATTTATTTTTAACCGGTAGATAATGATAAACTCCATTTCGATCGGCAACGTATATTTCCAGTGGATAAATTGCCCCTGCTGATGGAACGGATCTAAATTCCCATTGCGGGTCTGTAATCCCTTGGCATGCCCATAGTAACTGGGCAATTTGTTCCTTTGTTAATGGGGTTGAATAAAAAGATCTTTCTGATCGTCTTAATTTAATGGCTTCTTCGACAGAAACCTTCCCTTTGGTTTTGGGCTGAGGCAAGTCTATTGTTTTAGCCATGGCATAACCTACAAAAAAAAGAAGTGACAACAAAAGAGCAAAAACCTTTTTTTGCATTTTATTTATTATATCATATTTGTTTATTGTAATTTCTGATCTTATTGTGAATAAGAAAAGGGGCGTAAGGGAGTGACGCCCCTTTAACTTTTTATGAATTAATCTTTTTTGCCCATTCAATAATTTGAATATCTTTTGCCACTATCTCTGTTGCTGTTCGATTCTGTCCTGCTTTATCCTGGAATTTCCTGACTTGAATTCTGCCTTCAACGGCAATCAATCTGCCTTTTTTTAACCATTCGCCACAAATTTTGGCGAGTCCGTCCCATGCGATGCATTTTATAAAATCGACAGATTTTTCTCCTTTTTTTGTGGGTCTGTCCACTGCCAGTGAGAAGTTTGCTACAGGTTTTTCTTTTGCTGTATAGCGTATCTCGGGATCAGCAGTTAATCGTCCCATAATGATAGCTTTGTTCATGGAGCTCATCTTTTTCACCTCCTTTCTCTTTAAAATCTTATATAGCAATTTTTATGCCAGAATCATTAAGGTGTAATTGTATAAAAATTGGTCATAAGATGACGAAATATTGTAAGAATTAAAAAATTGGATGCAATTTTTGTTCTCTTTGTTACGATAAAAGAATTAGAGTGAACGACATCAACTACGAAATTCACAGTTTAGCAGCTAGACTGCAACGCGGAAATCCTCAACACTCAAAAGATTTGACTGCTTTTAAGGCGAAAATTGAGGTTAATCCTGACCCTTGGATAAGGGATGAAAGACTTGGAAGGATTTTAAGAATTTTTGAACAAAATTGTTCGGTTGAGGATAGAGGAGTATCCGTCGCGATTAGAACAAAAGTAGAACTTCTTACGCCTCAAGAGATTAAAGAGAAAAGTGAGCAAGCTTAACCCAGATTATGATAATCGGGATTAAAAAGCTCTTTGTAAACTTTTTCAATGGGAATCCGATGTTTGTTTGCAAGTTTTTTATAATCTTCGTATTCGGGCGCTAGCGTTACAATTTTTCTTCCTAGTTTTCCGATTTTAAAACTGACTTTGCCGTATTTTGTTTTTATTGTTTTAAAGCAACGAGATAGTTTTTCTCTTTCGATTAATTGTTCGCGTATGCCAAAGGTTGTTGTCTCTTCAAAAATTATTTTAAGCAGTTTATCTTTTAAATTTATTGGAGAGAGGACGGATAGTTTTACCGCAGCACGTTTTTTCTTCATTCTTACGGGTTCAAAAAAAGCATCAAGTGCGCCAAATTTCATAAGTTTATTAATTGTGTGATCATACAGGTTGGGATTCATATCATCAATATTTGTTTCGAGTAAATAGACTTTGTCTTTTTCTGTCTCTATATTTTTCATATGTTTGTTTTTGGCTTTCAGGATTGAGTCTGCCATAACGGCAGCTCCAAACCCGTTGTCTATATTTACAGCGGCTACTCCCGGAGCACAAGAATTTAACATTGTAAGGAGTGCGGATAATCCTTTAAAATTTGCGCCGTAACCTATAGAAGTTGGAACCGCAATTACCGGGCCGTCTACTAATCCTCCGATTACGGAAGGGAGCGCCCCTTCCATTCCGGCGACAACAATAAGAACAGAAGCTTCTTGCAGTTTTTCCAGATTTTTTGTAAGCCTGTGAAGCCCCGCAACGCCAACATCGTATAATTTTCCAACTTCGTGTCCAAGAAACTTTAAAGTTACAACGGCTTCTTCCGCAATCGGAATATCGGAGGTTCCTGCCGTAACAACCACAACCTCGATCCCTTGAAACCTTGAAACCTTATCCCTTTTTCTATATTCAACAATTCTCGCTTCTTTATAATATTTTGCTTTTTTCACGGCTTTCTTTATAGCTTTATAAGCCTTTGTGTCAGCGCGAGTCGCAAGGATATTATCGCCTCTTTTATAAATAGCTTTTGCGATCTTAGATATTTGGGCGGACGTTTTCCCTTCACAAAAAATTACTTCGGGGAACCCTTTGCGTTTGATCCGATGGTGATCTATCTTGGCAAAATCAAGGTCTTCATAAGAATCTGTTTTAAGTAAATCGCAAGCTTCATTAATTGAAATTTTATCGGCCTTCAGCTTTTTTAGTGTGTTTTTGATGTTCACTATCTAAGTATAGATGATTGGAAGCGCGATCTCAATGATGGTGATGCCAGCCCTGCAGGAGGGTTTTGGCGGAGGACAAAACCCTTGAAACTTTAGACGTATGAGACGGTTCTAAAAGCCTAATTTTATGGTATAATTTAGCAACTATGGAAATTACCGGAGCGCAGGCATTACTTGAATCGTTAAAAAAAGAAGGGGTTGACCTTATTTTTGGGTACCCCGGCGGACAGGTTTTGCCAATTTATGATGCCCTATACGCATTTAAAGATATAAAGCATATTTTAGTTCGCCATGAACAGGGCGCCGCTCATGAAGCAGACGGTTATGCTAGAGCGACTGGAAAAGTCGGTGTCTGCCTTGCAACCTCCGGACCCGGAGCTACTAACCTTGTTACCGGTATTGCCAATGCCCAGATGGATTCCATCCCAATGGTTGCCATTACAGGCCAGGTAGGGACAAGTTTGATAGGAAAAGACTCTTTTCAAGAGGCCGATGTTACCGGAATTACCCTTCCTATTACTAAACATAATTATCTGGTAAAAAAAGCCGAAGATATCCCGCGAATCATAAAAGAGGCTTTCTATATTGCCCGTTCCGGAAGGCCGGGAGTTGTTGTTGTCGATATCCCAAAAGATCTCCAGCTAAAAAAGATCGATTTCCAATATCCTGACAGCATCAATATGCCAAGCTATAATCCAAATCTAAAAGGGCATCCAAAACAGATAAGTTCTGCCGCAAAACTTATTGCGGAAGCCAAGAAACCGGTCATTTATGCAGGGGGAGGAGTTATCTCTTCCGATGCAAGCGTTGAACTTACTGAGTTTGCCCGAAGATGCAATATTCCAGTTACTACAACTCTTCTTGGTAAAGGGGCTTTTCCTGAAACAGATTCACTCTCTTTGGGGATGCTTGGGATGCACGGAACTGTATATGCAAATTATGCTGTTACCGATTGCGATCTTTTAATTGCCATTGGAGCCCGTTTTGATGATCGAGTCACAGGCCATATTGACCATTTTTCTCCGCATTCAAAAGTGATACATATAGATGTTGATCCCGCGGAGATAGGGAAAAATGTTCGTGTTGATGTCCCTATTGTGGGGGATGTAAAACAGGTGCTTAAAGCGTTGTTGGGAAAAATTTCTGCTAAAGAAAAAAATGCGGAATGGCTTTCCCAAATTGAAGAGTGGAAGAGCAAGTATCCTCTTTCTTACAAAAAAGAAGACGGAATTATTAAACCGCAGGAGGTCATAGAGCAGATTTATGAGCTTACCAAGGACAAAAGGACAATTATTGCAACAGAAGTCGGTCAGCATCAAATGTGGGCGGCTATGTATTACAAATACACAAAGCCGCGGACATTTATAACATCGGGGGGATTAGGGACAATGGGATTTGGACTCCCCGCGTCGATAGGCGCGCAATTTGGAGATAAAGAGGCGATTGTTTTTGATATAGCGGGTGACGGTTCTATTCAAATGAACATTCAAGAATTAACGACGGCTGTCAACAATCATCTGCCGATTAAAATAATAGTTTTGAATAATTGTTTTTTGGGAATGGTGCGCCAGTGGCAGGAAATAATTCACGGGAGACGTTATTCCGCGACCAACTTATGTGCAAATCCCGATCTTGTAAAGATTGCGGAAGCTTACGGCGCTGCCGCCATGAGAATTACAAAACCCGAAGATGTAAAAGAGGCGCTTGAAAACGCTTTACAGATAAACGATAGGCCAGTTTTGATTGATTTTGTTGTTGCAAAAGAAGAGAATGTTTTTCCTTTTGTTCAACCGGGCCAGCCAATCAATCAAATGCTTGTTGATTAATGAAGAATGACTTAATTAAAAATGACTAATGGAAAACGAAATTAAAAATGATTGATATCCAAGAGAGAACTTTGGGTTTTGGTGTAAGAATTGTTAAGTTTTGTCTGGGATTGTATAAAAAATATGAGTTTAAGATTTTATTAAACCAATTAATAAGAAGCGGCACGTCAGTTGGAGCCAATATGGAAGAAGCAGATGGGGCTGTGTCTAAAAAGGATTTTATTAATAAAGTTTCTGTTGCGTATAAAGAATCTAGAGAAGCTTTATATTGGATGAAAATTTTTAAAAAAGCTGATTTATTGCATAACGATAAAAATTTAGAAGTCTTAAGTGATTTACTAAAAGAAGGAGAGGAAATTAGAAAAATACTTGGTGCCATCTTAAAAAAGGCTAAAAATAATTAGTCATTAGGTCATTAAGTCATTTTTCATTATTTTATGAAACATACAATATCAGTAATAGTTGAAAATAAGCCGGGAGTCCTTTCAAGGGTCTCTGGTCTTTTTGCGCGCAGGGGATTTAATATTGAATCTTTGGCAGTTGGTGTAACCGAAGACCCTGCAATTTCCAGAATTACGATTGTCGCAGAAGGAGATGAGCAGGATCTAGAGCAAATTGTTAAACAGCTTTACAAGCTTATTGATACGCTTAAAGTTTTTGATTTGCCTAAAGATAAATCTGTTGAGCGTGAGCTTGCTTTGATAAAGGTTTCTGCCAACGAAAAGACCCGTACGGAAATAACTCAGATTGTAGATGTCTTTGGCGCTAAAGTAGTTGATGTTTCAGAAGGTTCCTTGATTGTCGAAATATCCGATGAAAGCTTTAGAGTAGATGACATAGAAGAGATGCTGCGAAAATATGGAATTAAAGAGATGGTTCGCACAGGTAGAATTGCCATTTTAAGGGGTGGCTCCGAGTAGCCCCTGTCTACGCAATAATGCTTGAAGGCTTTGTCTATCTTCTTTAATTATGGCAACGATAATATTTTCAATTTCTTCTTGGGTTTTTAATCGACCCATTCGATCATTATAAAAAGGTCCTAATTTTAGTTCAAAAGAAGAAATCCTAAGATCAATTAACTTTTGTAGTAAACCGTGGTTTTTTAGCAGTTTTAATTCTCCCTCTTTTCCTAAAAGGATTATGCCTGTTGTTATTGTCCACTTTTTTGTATGGTAATCGCCTCCATAGCAGGCCTTTGAATAAGCTGCCGCAAAAGCTTTTATTCTGCTCAGGTTGGCTTTGTTTAAATTTGACGAATCTATTTCATAAAATAATTCTTGAATTGATTTGTAGGGGCTGCTTCTCTCTTTTGCCAGTTTCATAAAATGCAAAGCCGGATCTATTACATACTTTCTTAGAGAACCTCGAGAAATGGTCATTTGTCTTCTCCTTTAAATTTTGATAAAATATAGTCGTATTGTTTCCAAGATAATTTCAGTGTTTAATCAAAACAGGAGGAATGTTATGTCAAAGGTTTATTATGATAGTGATGCAAGCTTGGAAGATTTAAAAGGAAAGACAATTGCGGTGATCGGGTTTGGAAGTCAGGGAGGAGCTCAGTCTCAAAGTCTTAGAGATAGCGGCTTAAATGTTATTATCGCGGAAGTTAAAGGTACCCCCAACTGGGAGAGAGCTCTCAAGGCGGGCTTTCAGCCGATTACAGCTTCCGAAGCAGCAGAAAAAGGGGACGTTGTTCAAATTCTTATTCCTGATGAGCTTCAAGCCAAAGTTTATAAAGAATCAATTGAGAAGCACATGAAAAAAGGAAAAACCCTTATGTTCTCCCATGGATTTAATATTCATTTCAAACAAATAATTCCTCCTGCTGATGTCGATGTAATAATGGTTGCGCCAAAAGGGCCGGGTCTTATGGTTCGCAAAATGTATGAAGAAGGGATGGGGGTTCCATCTCTTATTGCAATTCAGCAGGATGCTTCAGGCAATGCCAAAAAGATAGCTCTTGCTTATGCAAAGGGGATTGGCGGCACTAAAGCCGGAGTTTTTGAGACTACGTTTAAAGAAGAGACAGAGACCGATCTTTTTGGAGAACAGGCAGTCCTTTGCGGTGGCTGTACGGCGCTTGTTAAAGCCGGATTTGAAACATTGGTTGAAGCAGGATATCAGCCCGAAATGGCCTATTTTGAGTGTATGCATGAGTTGAAACTTATTGTTGATTTGATGTATGAAAAAGGGATTGCAGGAATGCGTTCCGCGATCAGCAATACTGCAAAATATGGAGATGTCACCGTTGGTCCTCATTTGATTGACGCAGGCGTAAAAGATAAAATGAAAAAAGTTTTAGGCCGCATACAGGATGGTTCTTTTGCAAAAGAGTGGATTGAAGAAAATAAGGCGGGTCGTAAAAAGTTTAATGAACTTTTGGCAAAAGATAAAGATCATTTAATTGAAAAAGTAGGCGAGAAGTTAAGGGCTATGATGCCGTGGCTCAAAAAGAAATGAAGAATGACTTGATGAAAAAGGACTAATGATAAGTACAGTACATTAGCCATTAGGTTGTTTTTCATTCTTCATTATTAATTATTAATAAGATGTATTTTCTTGAACTAACAAAGAGCATTCCCAGCGAGCTGGCAGTTTTCATTCTGTCGGCTATTCCTGTGGTTGAAGTTCGCGGCGCTGTTCCTCTTGGCTTGTATTTGGGGATTTCTCCTGTTAAGGTTTTTATTTTGTCTGTCTTAGGAAGTGCGCTGCCTATACTTCCGGTGCTTTTCTTTTTAACCTTTTTTACGGAAAGGCTTAGAAAAATAAATATATTTGACAGGTTTTTTGGCTGGTTGTTCGAGAGGACAAGAAGAAAAGGGAAGATTATCGAAGATTTGGAACTTCTTGGACTTACTATTTTTGTCGCGATACCTTTGCCCGGGACAGGTGTTTGGACGGGGTGTTTAGCCGGACATTTATTTGGGTTATCTTATTTGAAAACTTTTATTGCTTGCTTTGTTGGGACATCAATTGCTACCTTTATTATGCTTCTTGTCAGTTTGGGAGTTATAAGGTTTTTCTAGCATCAGTGGCATTGAGTTTTCATCCACTTTTAAGAGTTCCCAGGATCATATAGCACATAAAAATGTTAGAAGAATTAATTATGAAAGATAAAATAGAGCGACTTTTGCCGAGTGTGCGAAAACCTGCTCAATACATCGGAAATGAGTTAAATTCAATCCATAAAAATTGGGATTCTTGTAGTTTGAAGATTGCAATCGGTTATCCTGATTTATATGAGGTCGGAATGTCTAATCTTGGAGTTCAGATACTTTATCATATTTTAAATTTGCAGGATAAAATTGTTTGTGAAAGATTTTTTGCGCCAAAGGTCGATATGGAACAACAACTTTTACAAGCTGAAATCCCTCTTTTTTCTTTGGAGTCTTGGCGGCCATTGAAAGACTTTGATATGTTGGGCTTTTCTATAGGGCATGAGTTAACCTATACAAATTTGGTTAATATTCTGCACCTTGCAAAAATTCCGATTTATTCAAAAGATCGTACAGAAAAAGATCCGTTAATTTTTGCCGGAGGTCCAAGCGTTATCTCAAACCCTGTTCCGGTCGAAGATTTTATCGATTTTTTTCTGATAGGGGATGGGGAAGAGGCGATTTTAGAAATAGCGGAGCAGATTCTTGCGCCATTTAAAGGGAAAAAAGAGAGATTAGAAAGACTTTCTAAAATAGAAGGGATTTATGTTCCAGGGATTGGTAATGTCACAAAAAGACGAATTGTAAAAAATTTAAACACGATCCCTTATCCTGTTAAGCCGATTGTTCCGTTTATCAAGACTGTGCATGACAGAGCTGTTGTTGAAATTATGCGAGGGTGCGGAAGGGGATGCAAGTTCTGTTCAGCTTTTTGCGCTTATAAACCTGTACGGGAAAGATCTCCCGAAAAAGTAATTGAACTTGGAAGAGAACTTTTAAAAAACACTGGGTACGATGAGCTTTCTTTAATATCTCTTTCATCGTCTGATTATTCTCAAATTGAATATGTTGCAAAAACTTTGGCTAAAGAGCTTGAAATAAAAAAAATAAATCTTGCTCTTCCATCATTGCGCCTTGATTCTATGAGTGTAAAACTTATGAAAGAGACTCAAAGGGTTCGCCCTTCATCTGTAACAGTTGCTCCGGAGGCGGGAACTCAAAGGCTGAGGGATTTTATAAATAAAAGTTTATCTGAAGAAGAAATTTTGAGGGGGGTAAAGGCTGCTTATTCGGAAGGGATATCAAAAATAAAACTTTATTTTATGATAGGGCTTCCGACCGAAACGGAAGAGGACTTGCAGGGGATAGTAACCCTTTCAAAAAAAATATCAGAAATTGGAAGAAGTTTTACAAAAAATGCTCATGTCACTGCTGCAGTGTCAACTTTTATTCCAAAACCGCATACTCCGTTTGAAAGGGAGAGGCAAATTTCCATAAAAGAGACTATTGAAAAGCAAAAATTTCTTAAACAGTATTTGCGGGGCAAGGGGTTGGAATTGCGCTGGCATGATGCAAAAACTTCTGTTTTGGAGGGGGTCTTTTCTCGGGGGGATAAAAAACTTTCAGATGTTATTGTTGAAGCGTGGAAACTTGGAGCAAGGCTTGATGCATGGTCTGAAAATTTTAATTTTGAAACATGGGAAAGAGCTTTCCAGAATTGCGGGATTGATATGAATGAGTATCTTAATGATACGCATAAGGAGATGCCGTGGGACAAAATAAGTTTGTAGTGAAGATCAAATACAGCAAAGGGGAAGAAATAAAATATATCTCTCATCTTGATTTGATAAGATCTTTAGAACGTACAATAAGAAGGGCTTGTTTGCCTGTAGCATATTCTCAGGGGTTTAATCCAAGAATGCTAATTTCTTATAAAACTAAAGCTTTAAAGGTTGGAGAATCTTCAGATTGTTGTGAAGCGGACATTACATTTGAAAAATTTATAAAGCCTGGTGATGTTATGGCCAGGATTAATAAAGAAGCGCCTTGTGGTTTTACAATTTTATCATCAGAGATTGGTTGAGTTGCTGAAAAGTTATCTTACGCAGGGTTTGCTATTTTGTGATCTTGGCTTATAATTGACACAAATGAGAAAACTCTTTATTTTCATTTTTATCATATTGTTTTTTCAAGTATCGGCAAAAGCAATTACTTATACTGTCACAAATTGTGCCTCTTCTGCCGGAATTTATGGTTCTCTCCCTTGGGCTGTTTCACAAGCAAATTTAAGCGCTACAGACGTTATTATAGAATTTGATATTCCAACGACGGAGGCCGGTTACACGATAGAAGGGGCTCTCTCTTTTTGGAAGATTGAATTAAGTTCAATGTTATCTCTTTCTTCCAATAATATATACATTGACGGATTATCTCAAACTAGAAATCAGCGGGATACAAATCCTGCAGGGCCTGAAATTGAAATAACAGCAGCTTCTGGAGCTAGTATGACCTCTTTAATAAAAATTCAAGCCGTTAATAATTGTACAATTGAAGGCTTGGCTGTTAATGGTTCTCCTGGAAATGGCATTCAAATAAGCTTTGGAAATTATAATTGTTTGAAATCTAATTATATTGGTACAACAATTTCAGGGGAAGCGATTAAAGCAAATGCGTCGGATGGCATTTATATTGAAGGGGGAGATCACAATCTAATAGGCGGGACATCTTCTGTTTATGGTAATTTAATCTCTGGAAACGGACATTATGGCATTGATTTGCATCAATCAACATATAATAATATTTTTTGGAATAAAATCGGCACATCGACCAATGAAACAAAAAGCCTGGGAAATTCCTGGACAGGTATAAATGTTTTTAATCAATCTCATAGCCAATCTTTGGAATGCAATACGATTTTTTATAATGGGAACAGCTCTCATCCATATGGGATTTTGATAGATGGGCCAATGTCTATACATAACAAAATTTCCCGCAACAAACTTTTTGCCAATAATGATGTCGGGATAAATCTGTCTAACTCCGGGAATGAAAGTATTGTTCCGCCTGCCATAACTTCTGTTGAGAGTTATCCTGCATCAAATAGGACATATATTTACGGGACATCAGAGACCAGCGCTTATATTGAGGTTTTTTTAGTTGCTACAAATGAAACAGATTCTGCGGGAGAAGGAAAGACGTATATTGGGTCAACCGAAGCGGATATTTATGGTCGTTGGATTATGGATATAAGTGGCTCACATGAAGGAAAAGTTACATCTACGCAAACAGATGCATCAGCCAACACCTCTTTATTTTCAACGAATGTTACCATTATTTCTTCTGAAGTTGAGTTTAGGCCTGATGCAGAAATCGGGCTTATTGCTCAGGGTGGGGATTATACGGGAGCTGGTATAATAAATATGTCAGGGGCAGGGCAGACAAAAAGTAAATTTATTTATGCGGGGCAAACAGCCACTTATTATATTAAAATTAAAAATCAAGGGACGACAGATGAATCTTTTGTTGTATCTGGCACTAAAGGATGCACAAGTTGGGAGGTTTCTTATTACAGCGCAACAACAGAGGGAATTGATATAACCTCTTTAGTTACAAGTGACGGATGGGCAACTTCTGTTTTGGCGACATCTGAAACACTCGCAATACGAGTAGAGGCAAGATCTTTAACCTCTGAAACTACTTCAAAAGATTTGTATATTACAGCCTCTTCCAGTCATGATGCCACAAAAAAGGATGTTGTAAAAGGAACCGCCTATTCCAGCGTATCCCCTGATACTTTTGATCATTTTTCTTTTGTTTATCCTCTAACTGCGGAAGCTGCGTCCACTTTTGTTTTAACTATTGAAGCAAGAAATGCTTCGGGAGAAATAACAACAGAAGTAAATTCTAAGACTGAGTTATCTGTTGATTATGGGACAATATCTCCTGTTAGTATTGAGGCATTAAATTTTTCTGATGATGGAATTTGGTCAGGCAATGTTACTTTGTCTAAAGCTGGGACTAGGCGGGTGATTGCGAATGCGGTTAGCGCTTCGGGAAGTTTTGAAATAGTTGTTTATAATGCTGATGCAGAGTTTCTTGAGACGGATATTGGAGTTGAAGTTAATCTCCCCTCTGGAGTTGCTTCTTCTGAAGTTTCGATCTCTATCTCTGAAGTTTCCCCTGTTCCGGGTCCCCCTCCGGCGGGAAAATGGCAGGCAGGGAAAGTTATTGAAATAACTTCAAATGTTAAGATGTTTTCAGTTCCATTAAATATTACTTTGCCCTTATATCCCGGGGCAAAAACCCCGGAAGTCTATTATTGGACTGGCAGTAATTGGAGCCAAGATGGATTGGCGCAAAAAGAAGTAACGAATAATTCCATATCTTTTACATCTACACATCTTACGATCTTTGTCCCTTTTGGAGAGTCGTCTTCTTCTCAATTTGCTTTTGGGCCAAGTCCTTTTAATCCTGAAAGGGACAAAACTGCTTATTTTTGGTATTGGTTAAATGATGATAAGGCTACTTCGCTTTATGTTATTGATATTTCAGGAAGACTGGCTTATAAAAGAGACTTTATGTCGGGGAGTAATGGCGGGAGGGGAGGGCTAAATCAAATCGAATGGAATGGAGTTGGGCATTTTGGTTCTTTTTTAGAAAATGGAGTCTATTTATATAAAATTATCCAGGGAAATAATGTTATTGCAAATGGCAAGTTTATTATATTAAGATAAAATTCACCCCGATTATCATAATCAAGGTTAAATTATAGGATCGAGAGTAAACCCCGATTATTCATAGACAAACAAAATTCTAGCAGAGTGTTAGAAATTTCCCCAGGTATTTACCCCGATTTCCTAATCGGGGTGAATAATCGGGGTAAATACTTCATTAATAGGTATGTGTGTCCATCCTGTATATTTACATTCTATTGGACCAAGATAGTATTTTATTTCAACTTTTATCCAGTTTTTATCTTTTGAAAAATCTAAGACTTTGATGTCGGCGGGTATTTTATAGACAACTTCTGAATTGATATCTGGTTCTGAGTGCAAGTCTTTTATGTTAATGTTGTACTCTTCCCCTTGGGCAATATTAATTATTGACATAGTAAATAGGATTATAAAAATAATTATAAAAATTCTCATTTTTATTGCTCCTATAGTAATAATCGTAAGTAGATCATTAAAACTTGTGTTGGTATTATCTTGAAATGCCAAGCAATAATCATTCCGTCTAACCAAAGATTTTGGTGAGAGGGCAACAAGAGAAACCCTACACTAAGAGTGCAGGGCATTTTAGGTATTGGGTAAATGTGGGGGCCCCACGGTGGTAAACTGGTCGGTTTTTAATAAAATTTGTGGTATAATCATAGATAATGAAAAATGGAAGGAATAAAGATTATACTCTAACCATTTGCGCTGGTGATTCTGAGGGGAAATCTGTTAGTTTGCGTTTGCCTCGTTTTATAGTTAGGTATTTTACCTTGATATTGGTTTTATCTGTCACCCTTTTTTCTTTGTCATTGTTATACTCTGTATTTATTTCCGGGAAATTAATTCACTATAAAATGGTGATAGATTCTGAAGCAGAGAAAGACAGACATATAGAGGCTTTTGCGGGTGAGACCGATCTTATTAAGAAAGAGCTTCAATTAATTCTTGACCAGAATAATCAGCTTAGGAGAGTTCTTGGTCTAAAAATTGAAAAGACTAAAATTAATATTGATCATGAAACGCTTAAAGGCTTAAAAGAACCTTCAAAATATGGTCTGATCTTTAGCTTGAATAAAATATCAACATCTCTTGCCCTCTCTTTTAAAGAGGCGGAAGATACTAAACTGAGTTTAAAAGAGCTTAAAGAAAGAGTTGCTGAAATTCAAAAAAAGATGGCGGGAACGCCGTCTATTTGGCCTATTAGAGGAAGAATTTCTTCTCGTTTTGGTTTTAGATGGAGTCCTTGGAGAGGGTTTCATACGGGAGTTGATATTCAAGCAAGCTATGGAACTCCAATAAAGGTTACGGCAGATGGGGTTGTTGCTTATGCTGGGTGGCGCCAAGGATACGGGAAGGCCGTAATAATTGATCACGGGAATAACTTTTCTACATGGTATGGCCATGCTTCTGCCTTTACAGTTAGAGTTGGAGAACGTGTTAGGAGAGGGGATATTATAGCTTATGTCGGAAGTACGGGATATTCTACGGGACCTCATTTGCATTATGAGGTTAGAAAAAATGATGGGCCAATAAATCCTGTTGCTTTTCTTGATTTGGATATTTTATCTGCAAGCCGTTACTTTTAAATGTCTATTTTGTTTGTCGTTTCAACTCCTATAGGAAATCTTGAGGATATAACTTTTCGTGCCGTAAGAATTCTTTCAGAAGCGGATATTATAGCATCGGAAGATACTAGACACACAAAAATATTACTTGATAGATATTCCATCAAAACTCTTCTCTCTTCATACCATAAGTTCAATGTCAAATCGAAGACGAATTACTTTATTGATCTTTTAAGAGAAGGGAAAAAGGTTGCATTGGTTTCTGATGCGGGAACCCCCGGGATTTCTGATCCGGGATATGAGCTAATTGAAGCTGCAATAAAAAATAATATTCAGATTGTTCCTATTCCAGGCGCTTCTGCTTTTACTGTGGCCCTTTCTGTCTCGGGATTAAGTACTGATAGATTTTTGTTTTTGGGTTTTCTCCCAAGAAAACCGGGAAAAATCAGGAAAATTTTAAAGATGTTTACTATCTTTGACGGAACTATTATAATATATGAGTCTCCGTATAGATTGCTGAAAACTTTAAAGTTTGTTCAGGAAGTTTTTGGAGAAAGAAATGTTGTTATTGCAAGGGAATTAACCAAGAAGTTTGAAGAAATTTTACGGGGGACGGTTTCTTCTGTGTATGAAAAATTTGTAGGCAGAAATATTAAGGGAGAAATTGTTCTTCTTATAGATGGTTCCAAACAAGCGGCTCAGTCGGGAGAGATGTAAACGGTTTTGCAGGTTCTATTCCTGCCTTGTTTGGAAGAAAAGGGTATCCCGGAACTCTATATCTTTTAAAAAGGGGATGTAGAGTAATGAGACAATGTATAAGGTTTCAAGGTTTCACGGGTTCACGGTTTCACGGCATTGGGAAGCTCGCTAGAACTGGCTTCAAGAGTTTAAGATTTTTTTTGTCTTTTTGTTTGTCTTTCTTGATTCCTATGTCCCTTGGCACCTTGATCCTTCTTTTTATTTTTTTATTTTGTGCTACCTCCTCTTTTGCTTTTGAACTGCCAAGGTTTGTGGGCAAAGAGATAGTTGTCACAGCTCTTAGAAAGCCTGTCTATGAATATCAATCTCCATGGAAAACCAAAGTTATAAACCCTGATGATTTTAAAATGACACTTTATCAGACGTTAGATGATCTTGCTGGTATTGATGTTAGGGCTACTGGTTATTTAGGAGCATCAGGAACCGTTCGGCTTCGAGGAGCTACATCTCAGCAGGTACTTGTATTAAAAGACGGAGTCCGAATTAATTCGCCCTTATTAGGGTTAATTGATTTTAATGATTTGTTTTTATCTGGTACAAAAAGTGTTGAGATTGTAAAGGCCCCTTTGTCTTCAATTTATGGCTCTGATGCTATAGGAGGGGTTGTAAATATTATCTCAAAAAAAACGGTAGATAAAACAGGCCTTGGCCTTTCTTATGGGACTTATAATACACAAAACTATGAAATTTATTTTGGCAATCAGTTAAATAACTTTGATTATTCGGCGTTTTTTAATGCTATTAAATCTGACGGATTTAGGGAAAACAGTGAATATGCTGCATATGACCTCTTGGGGAGTATTAACTTGTTTAATAAATGGAATTTTGCGCTAAGTTATTATGATGCAGATAAAGGGATTTCGGGTGTTCCCAACTCGCCAGATGATCTTTACTCGGCTTCGACTCCCGATAACAGACAAAAAGATAAAAATCTTTTTATTAATTTAGGGTTTGAAGATGTTGACGGCAAAGTTAATACTAGCCTAAAAATTTATAATAATATGTTTATAACAGATTATCATTCTTATAATTTCTCTACATCTTTGTTTGAGGATACTCAATATAGGGCAAATGAAATTGGGGCTAATTTTTCGAGAGGCTTTGGCTCTCATCTTTTTGGTTTTGATGGAAAAATTGATACTGGAGATAGCCCTTATATCGGAATCAAACGAGAAATTTCTAATAATGCGGCATATTTTCAAGAAAATCTAGAGAAAGGGCCCTTATCTGCGGTTTTTGGCGGCCGTCTGGATCAAAACTCAAAATTTGGAAGTTCAATAAATCCTAGAATTGGCGTAAATTATTCTTTGCCTTTGGGATTTGCTTTTCGTTCATCTTATGGAACGGCGTTTAAAGCTCCTACTTTGAATGATCTTTATTGGAACGATTCTGTTTGGTTGATGTATGGAAATGAAGCCTTGCAGCCGGAAAAAAGCCAAAGTTATGAACTAGGATTCAGTAAAAATTTTTGGAGAGGAGGGGTTGTTGATTTGAGCTATTATAAAACGGCCACCAGTAATTTAATTTCATGGAATTATGATCCGTCAACATTTACTACTACTGCGGTTAACTTTGGCGCAGTTGACTCTTCGGGAGTTGAACTTGATGTTAGCGGAAAAATAGGGAAATCTCTTACAGTTTTTGCAAATGCCACATGGCAAGAGGCTAAAATCGGAGAGAGTTTAGATCCTTCAATTATTGGCAACTATTTACCGTACACTCCCAATACTAAGTATAATATCGGTTTTAAATGGGAGGATGTGTTTAAATTGTCTTTGCGGAATGCGGGGAATCAATTCTCTGATTCTAGCAACCAGACAGAGATCCCTGCTTATTCGGTTGTAGATGCACTATTTAAAAGGATGGTTGGAGATTATTCTGTGATCTTGCAGATTGACAATTTATTTGACCAGTCTTATTATGAGTCTGTAGGGCTTCATCCTGTTACATGGGAAACAATAAAATATCCTATGCCGGGAAGAGTTATAACAGTTAAAATGGGGAGTACTTTTTAGGTTGCCGCAATGTTTTAAATGTTGCATGGTTAAGGTGTCTAGGTCTATTTAATTAAACTTGGAGGTATTTTATGATTAAAGTTAAAGAGTTTGTTTTTGCATCCTTATCAGTATTGATTGTTGCCTCATTTGTTTTTATTTTTCAAGGATATAAAATTAAGGTTAAGCCTTCGGCATTTATTTATAATAGTGAGATAATTGTTTCAAACTCCCAAACAAAAAGTTTTGCTCTCTCTCATGCTGTTGTTAAACCACTTGTGAAAAATTTTACAGATGATAAAACGGAAATTATAAAGCCAACTCCATCCCCCTTGCCGATAATTCCTCCTCAGATTTTAAACTTTGTGATTCCTACATATCCTGAACCAGCTTTGAAAAATGGGGTGGAAGGCATTTCTGTTGTAGCTGCGAACATAGGGTTTGATGGAAATGTAAAAAGTATTGCAATAAAAACCTCTTCTGGCAATATTGATTTGGACAATTCGGCTGCAGCTGCTGTGGCAACCTGGAAGTTTGCTCCATCGACTCAAGGGGGGCTGGCAGTTGCGAGTGTCTTTGAAGTTCCTGTCAAATTTATTATTGGGGAAATTTAGAAAGGTGGCATTAGAAGGTTTAGCAAGATTGTTAATATATATTGGTGTCGGGCTTGTTATGTTGGGAGGTTTTCTTCTTTTGATGGCAAGAATTCCTTGGTTTGGGAATCTTCCTGGAGACATTGCTCTTAAAAGAGAGGGCTGGACTCTTTATATCCCTGTTACCAGTATGATTATTGTTTCTATTGTTTTGACTTTTATTATTAATATTGTTTTTAGAAAGTAACTTGTGATATTATTATCATCTAAATTATGGCGATAACTAAAAAAGATATAGAAAAATTATTTGAAATCTTTGCGACCAAAGATGACTTAAAAGCGTTTGAAGGGAAGACATTAACAATGCTTGATAAGATTATGGGTGAGCTTGAAAGGGCGAGAGAAGATAGGATTTTTGCAAAAGCAAAAGATGATGATCAGGATAATCGACTTGATCTTCATGAAAAAAGAATAATTATTTTAGAGAAAGCAAAGGTTTAAATCCGTATTCAAGATATTTATATGCCTACTTTTAATTCTAACATCTTAAAAACCTCTGATTTTGATTATTATCTTCCTTTTGATTTTATCGCGCAGTTTCCTGTTACAAAGAGGGATGAATCGAGGCTTATGGTTTTAAGCAGAAGAGAAAGTTCTCTTGAGCACCGCTTTTTTTCTGACATTGTAGATTGTTTAAGTTCTGGAGATCTTTTGGTTTTAAACGATACTAAAGTAATTCCTGCCAATCTTGTTGGGCGTAAAGCGGAAGGGATCGCTAGAATTGAAGTTTTGCTGGCTAAGCATGTTGAAAAAAGTGAATGGCTATGTCTTGTAAAGCCTGGAAAAAGACTTAAAGTCGGCTCTAAAGTAATTTTTTCTAGTTATTTAACCGGTGAAGTTTTGAAAAAACTTGAATCGGGGGAACAGATTATTAGATTCAACGGGGAATTGGATAGATTTATGAAAGAAAAAGGGGAGATTCCTCTCCCCCCTTATATAACGGATCTGCGCCAACAGCCTGCTGATCATAAATTACAAGAAATGACAAATAGATATCAGACTGTTTACGCGCAAAAAGATGGAGCGACTGCCGCTCCGACAGCAGGGCTCCACTTTACCCCTGAGCTTTTAGCCCGCATAGAATCAAAAGGCGTTGAGATAAAAAAAATAACGTTGCATACAGGGCTTGGGACTTTTAAACCAGTATATACTGAATATATAAAAGATCATAAGATGCATGAAGAAGATTTTGAGATTTCTGTCGACGTTTTACGATCTATAAAAAAAGCGAAGCGTGTTATTGCTGTTGGAACAACAACCGTTAGAACCCTTGAAACTTTGGCCCATTCCAATCGATTGAATGCCTTAAATGATATTTACGGCTCAACTGATATCTTCATTTATCCAGGGTTTAAGTTTAAGGTTGTTGATGCGATGATTACTAATTTTCACGTGCCAAAATCGACGCTATTAATGCTGGTCTCTGCTTTTGCAGGTAGAGAATTTATTTTGAACGCGTATAAAGAAGCTATCGATAATTATTATCGTTTTTTTAGTTTTGGCGATGCGATGCTGATCTTTTAGATAAAAAAGAGGAGGCTGCCATCTGCGTTTAGAAGCCCCCTCATAATAGATTAACCCCGATTATTCACCCCATTATGATAATCGGGTTTAAGGCATATAAGATAACGATATGTAGTGAGTGCTTATATCAGAATATACCCCTTTTTGTTTGTATGCGTAATCAAATGTAAGCCCTTTATAGTTTAATCCGACCCCATATGTAAAATTGTGTATTACTTCATTTGTTCCGAGCGCGTCCTGATCTAACCCCGCTCTTAATGAAAAATACTCAATAGGTGTCCACTCTACACCTGCATGTATTGTTAATGGATGATTTTCTTCTAAAGGGATTACTCCATCGCAAGTGATCAATGTTTTTGCTCTTTTCCAGTTGTAACTCCCCCCAAATCTTATAAGAGCAGGAAAAATATCTTTATTCCCTGAATCCCAGTTGATCTCTCCTCCTAACATATTTTGCGCGCAGATACCAAAATTAAAGTCCTTTGGAGTTATAAGAAGCATTCCTATATCAGCATCAATTCCGGATCCTGATCCACCGTTTGAACTATTTAATTTGTTGTTGATTATTTTAGCATTCACTCCAAAAGAGAGATATCCTATATTCGAAGCTTGTATGAGATTCCTCATGTTCATAGCGTATGATAAGATCATCATGGAGCTTTCATAGTTAATGGGAGTTGCATTAGAGAGGCTAGATTGATCTGTTGTTTCATATCCTGCAGGGCTTACAGCAGAAACATAATTAAACCCTATGTTCCCGATCTTTGTTGAAACCACACTTCCAAACATTTTGTATTCAACAGTATCCAATAATTTTGTTTGCATTGATGTTATTTCAAAATGAGGAGTAAAAGCTATGCTTGCAGGATTAAAAGCTATTGCATTTGACCCATCAGGGACCCCTACAAAAGCTTTTCCCAGAGCAATTGGTCTTGCTCCGACTCCGGTTTGAGAGATATCAACTGTATAACTTTCTCCTAAAACTGGAGAAACCAGCAATAAAAAAGAGATTAAAATTATAGCTAAATTTTTAATCATATACAGCTAATTGTCCTCTTCCCAATATTTTTTCTGCTGATACTATAAAATATATATAGACTCCATTCCCAACGATGTTGCCGTAATCTGTCTTTCCGTCCCATATAACTTCGTTATATCCCTGTCTCCCTCCGCTCCCCACCCCTGCCGAAGTTTCTTCTCCCGGGGATATTGAAAATCTTTTTAATATCTGACCGTTGAGATCATAAATATAAATGGTTGTATATGCGTCATTCGATAAAGAGTAGGATATTTTGGTTGCTTGACTATGTTTAGGCTTAAATGGATTAGGGTAATTTATTGGAAATCCGGTTATAGTTGCTGTTTCTTTAACCTCTAATTGATTAAGTGCGGATATACTTCTATACCCGAATTGATCTGTGGCTTCTACTTTAATAGTATGCATCCCTGCGCTTAAAGGATCTGGCACGCTGTATGATAGTGTACATTCGGAAGGATAAGAAGCATTTGTCTCTTTTGCCTGAATTGAGGTATTGACAATTTTGTCGTCTACTACCAGTTTAATTGAATTTTTATCAATCCCTGCCGAATCTAACAATGATACAGTAATTAAAGGCATTCGCCTGATAGGGCTTCCTGACGGGATTTCTTCATTATCTATATAAATTTTAATAGAAGGCGCAGAGCTGTTTGCATAAACTGTTATTTCTGGAGTTTTTGTTTTATTCCCCGCATAATCTTTTGCTATTATATAAACAGTGTAAGCTCCGTCTGATAAGGGGTTGCTTAAGGTTATGTATAGAATAGAACTGTCAACTGAGGCTTTTAACTCATTATTTAGATATAATTCATAACTTTCAATCCCCACATCATCGGCGCTTGCTGACCAGGCAAATGTCATATCTTTCAATTCTGTTTTGTTGTAAGGATATATTATGGAAAAAGGGATTGGGGGTGTTGTATCCTGGGCATTTGCTGGCACCACGAGTGTAAATAAACATATTATTATCAAGACAAATAAAATATCTTGTAGCTTAAATTTAAAACCCAAAGGACAATGCCTGACGTAAGATGTTTGTCCTGATTCGATCGGAATGTCATTTATCATTTTTTTTGCTCTCTTATTTAAAATAAAAAGGGCAGTCATTGCTGCCCTTTGCGGTTGACAATTAACTGTCAACCAGCCTAAAAAACTTTATGATTGCAGATGGCTTTCACTATATATATCGTGTTGGAGTAAAAAAAACTTGTGTAATTTGAATGAAGAATGATTTATTTAAACCCCGATTATTCACCCCGATTAGGAACTCGGGGTTCATACCTGGGAAAATTTCCAACACTCTGCTAGAATTCTGTTCGTCTATAAATAATCGGGGTTAATATAGTATAAGTAGAAAAGAGGGCTATGCCATTATTCCGTGATGTTATAACCAAGTGAAATTTCTGTCCAAAAAGCATATTCAAATCTGTCTTGTCCGTATCGATTTTGAGCTGCTTTTATATAATTTTCAACAGCATTATCGTATTGACTTACTCTTGCGCGGCTAATAAGTTTTTTCAGTCTTTCGATTTTTTCAAATTCGTTGCGATGTCCATCATGAGTCATCATATCTTCCGTTTTGGTTTGTATTAATCCGCATATAATAGCTTTTAAAAGCAATTTATAAACTATTTCAGATACATTATTAAATGGTCCAGGGTATTTTTGATGTATAAATGTTTCAAGCGAAGATCGAAACTGATCTTCCAGACTTGGGACTCTTGTATCATATGAGACCTCTTTCCGGATGATCTTATCAATATTTACGCGGCCCTCATGAATGTATCCCCCTTCTTCTAATAGGGTATTTATGTCATCATCAATCTGTCCCTTACGAGAAACTACTAGTCCTCCCTGGTTTTTTGCAAAAACTTTTAAGTCGATTACTTTTGGTGTCCACGTCCCGGGAAGATCTTCTTCAAAATCCTTAAGAGCCCCAGTCAAAAAAGCGAGAGCATAAAATACATCTTCAATATTTTGTTTTGTTGGCTGGGGGTGTCTAAATTCTGATGGAGCAGACATGTTTGATCTTATTAATCTTTTTATCTCATCGGCATCAGGTTCTTCTGATAGGTTGCTTAGAGGGTAGTCTGGATATTTTATATTGATTGATTGCTCACCGCTTGAAAGTATGTTGGCCAGTTTTATTAATGATTTTTTGTTGTATTCACCTCTAGAATTTATGCCAGAAGGATTATCTCTTTTTACTGCTTCTTGTTTTTCTATTTGCCTTAAAAATTTTTCCAAAGAGCCATTAGAAAAGGCTTCCTGTATACGTGATTTTGTTGAAGGGATTCCAAAAGCTTTGATATTTTGAATTGTTTCTTCACTTAGCAATGGACCTGATTGATTAAGCTCCTCCATCAATTCTTTTGCTGTGACATTTTTGGGGGGATATGTTTTTATCTTAAAGGATATAACTTTTTTATTAATCATTTTCTCTCTATTTATTCTTCGCAATAAAATGATAGGGATTTCAGTCTGTTCTGAAATTATTGCGGCTATACTCTCCTTAGTTATTCTTAATTTATGTTACAATTAAAAATAATGTTTAAATTTGAAATTATTAAAAAGAGCAAGAAGAGCAAATCAAGGGTCGGGAAAATTTATACCAGCCATGGGGAGATTATGACCCCCATGTTTATGCCCGTCGGAACTCAGGCCACTGTAAAAGCTGTCTCTCCCCGTGATCTCCACGAAATAGAAGCTCAAATTATTCTTGCAAATACCTATCACCTCTATCTCCGCCCTGGAAACGAATTAATAAAAGAGGCAGGGGGTCTTCATAAATTTATGAATTGGGATAAACCGATTCTTACAGACAGCGGTGGTTTTCAGGTCTATAGTCTGGCGCATAGGAGAAAAATCTTGGATGGAGGGGTAGAATTTCAATCTCATCTTGACGGGACAAAACATCTCTTTACTCCAAAAAAAGTTGTTGAAATACAGCAGGATTTTGGGTCAGATATTATGATGCCCCTTGATGAGTGCGTTGCTTACCCCTGCGAAAAAAAAGAAGCTGAAGAGTCGGTTATTAGAACGACCCGCTGGGCGAAAGAGAGTGTACAGTGTGCGGGAAAGAGTGAACAGACTTCGGCGAGCTCAGTCGATCCGTTTACAGTTAACAGTGTACAGAATGGGGCATTGTTTGGAATAGTTCAAGGGGGATGTTTTGATGACTTGAGAAAAAGATCCGCAAATGAAATTGCCGCGCTTGGATTTCCTGGTTTTGGGGTAGGGGGCTTATCTGTTGGCGAACCTCAAAATCAGATGTTTGATATGCTTGATATCGTTACAGATATTTTGCCGGAGGACAAGCCAAAGCATCTGATGGGGGTGGGGTATGCTTCCGATATATTAGGGGCAATCAAGAGGGGCGCAGATCTTTTTGACTGTGTAATTCCTACGCGCCTTGCCCGCCACGGGTCTTTTTTGACACTCGATGGAAAAACAAGCATAAGACATGCGAAGTTTGAAAAGGATTTTACTCCGATCGATCTTGATTGTGATTGTTATGCCTGTAAAAATTTTACCAAATCGTATATAAGGCATCTTTTTTGGGCGAGGGAAATTTTGGGGATGCAGCTTTTGACACTACATAATTTGAGATTTTTTATGAGATTAATGGCGAAGGTAAGAAAAGAAATACTGGATGAAAACGAGAAGGATTGATCATGCATACCATGGCCTTCTATCTCTTGGGGTGTATATTTCAAATATTACAAGATGTTTTTGGCATCCTTTAATGTACTTGGGGTTAATTCTAAAGAAGGCAAAAAATTCTTGATAACTATGCCCGTTAATTGTTAATATTTTTGGAATTTCTAACATAAAAACGAAAGCATGCTCTCTTTTTTTGTTGGTTTGCCCTCGTGCTATGAGAATAGCAAGCTCCTCGTCTTCTGAAAGCGATAGCAACGGAGAGCAGTCTTTCTCAGCAGTATGACCTTTTGCAGTATGCAGACCTTTTAATGAGGAGATTCCCTCTATAAGCATTCTTTTTAATGCTTCGATATAAGATTTTTCATTTCTTGCAAAAGCAGATCCCATGCCATTAACAAGTATTGCTTCTTTTTCTTGCTTAGTAAGAGCCAATCCTCTATACACATCTCTATAGCAGCCTAAATGTTTAGCAAACAGTTCTCTTAATGTGAGCGGCTCTGGCATATTATTTTTTCTTGCAAAATCTATTAGTTCCTCAGTCCTTGATAATATACCTGGCTGCAAAAGAAGTGGTAAATAGCTTTCTCCTAATTCAAATCTAATTTTTTCTATTGTTGATCTTGTTTCTTGGCATAAGAAGGAAGAGGGATCTTTCAATAATTTAAGAAGTTCGCTTGGATATGTGGGGATAGCTGTTTTTGTATTGTTAGCAATAGTTACAGGATGTGCCAAATTAATCATTATCATGTTTATGTTTTTTTCCTCAAAAATTTATTAAGCTATCCTTTTACAGATGCAGGTATAAGTTGACGCATGTATCCTGAAACTTCTTTTGCTCCCAAAATTTCAGGCATAAATTGTCTCATATATTCTGCAGCTTCTCTTGCTCCCCAAATTTCAACATCTAATTTAGTATAGAAAAACATAGGGTCAGAACCCAAGCTTGCTAAAGCAAAAAATATGGTTGGCAATACGGTTCCTAAGTCTTTTATATAAAAATCAGTAGGATTTTGTCCATGAAATTCCGATGAAATATTTCCGGAAACCTTTCCCTGTCCTCTAATATATGCCAGAGTTGCCCATGCTATGTGATTTCCATGCAATAAATGCATCATTTCAGAGCTGCTTAAATCTTCTAAACCGGCAACTAAAAATCCAAAAACATCTTTTTCTGAATAATTAGCTTTTCCTTTTACGCCTGCCAAAAAACTACTAATTGATTTTGCAACTGATAATACGGCAAGCTCATTGCTTATTCTGGTTAATTCCGGCAATTGATCATAAGGTTTAAAGTTGCTATTGAATACTTTATCCTTGAGCGGTGCTTGTTGAGAAATTCCCAATTCTTCTTTTGCTTGATCCGATAAGTCTGAAACAAGAACACAATCTTCTTTACCGGTAAATACATAAGGAGAGCTTACTGGGTTTCCAGCTATAGAAATTACTTCTAAAGATTTGCCCGTTGGGATATCGCCCCTAAAAGCAAATTTGTCAGGGTGCTTAAGCTGATCTGTTACTCCGGAAAGCCAAATCTCATGGTTTGCAGCTGCAGGTCTTTTGATATTTTGCATTAAAAATTCGTAGAATAATTTGCCAGTTGCAGGAGCGCTACTTGGTTTCGAAACTGGATATGTCCTAAGCATTTCATTTAACTCCTTTTGTAAGACAATTCTTTTGAAGTTCTACTCATGTTTATATATCGGTTTTTTTTTTGAATTTCACCCCGATTAGGATAATCGGGGTTCATTATTTGCCCCGATAAAAACAATCGGGGTTAAATCAACATTGAAAAATTAGACAATATAAAAAAATTCTGGTACAATTTTACTTCAACGTATGAAAAACATTAATCAATTCCGTTCACTCATTATTCTTTTTGTTGTGGCGGCTTCGGTGTTTGTTATTTACAGTATGCCAATTAACCTTGGCCTTGATCTTCAGGGAGGGACTCGACTTGTATTTGTAGGTCAAAGCACAGAAAAAGTTGAAGTTAATGATGATTCAATGGATGGCGTTGTTGCTGTTATAAGAAATAGGATAGATTCTGTAGGGGTTTCTGAACCGGTAATTCAGCGCAAAGGGAAAGATCAAGTTATTGTTGAATTGCCTGGGGTTAAAGATCCTGACAGGGCGATAAAAATTATCGGAGATACAGCCCTTTTGGAATTTATTGAGGCCGAGTGGGCGCCTGCGGGAGGAGATGTTCTTACGCCTGAAAAAGTTAAAGAATATTATGGTTCCTCAGCTCGCTTAGGTTCAGTAGATCATACTGAAAATGGCAAGGTGGTTAGCAGCCAGCCTATAATTTTAAAAGATACAGCGATTACAGGTAGTGATCTTAAAGCGGTATATCCTCAGGTTGATGAATATGGTAATCCTTCTGTAGGGTTTGAGCTTAACTCTGAAGGAGCATCTGTTTTTGCAAGGCTTACAACCAGGCATGTTAAGAAACCCATTGCGATTTTGTTGGATAAAAAAATAATTTCTGCGCCAAATGTTAATACCCCTATAACAGAGGGAAAAGGGATAATAACTGGAAACTTTTCCGCGGAGGAAGTTAGAGATATGGTGGTTAAGCTTAAAGCCGGTTCTTTGCCTATTCCTATAAAAATAGGGGAGACTAGGATTGTTGGGCCTACTTTGGGCCGTGATTCTATAGAAAAAAGTAGGTTTGCCGGAATTATAGGATTTCTGTTTATAGTGTTATTTATGGTTTTTTATTATCGCTTGCCCGGATTTATCGCCATCCTTTCTCTTATTATTTATATTTTTGTTACTTTGGCGTTATTGTCTTTAATCCGAACAACTTTGACTCTTCCCGGGATTGCCGGATTTTTGCTCTCTCTTGGAATGGCTGTTGATGCTAATATTATTATTTTTGAAAGATTAAAAGAGGAATTAAGGTCCGGCAAAAAGATTAAATCAGCTCTTGACGCATCATTTGACAGAGCTTTATCTACTATTGTGGATTCAAACGTAACAACCATTGTTGCTGCCGCAACCTTGTTTTTTATAGGGACAGGAACCATCAAAGGATTTGCGGTGACTTTGTCAGTGGGTATTTTGGCTTCAATGTTTACTGCGATAACATTGACAAAGATGATGCTTAATATGTTGATAGACAGTGGAGTTGTTTCTGACCCGAATACTAAATTGGTGTATAAATGAATTTTAATATAATAAAAAAAACAAAACTTTGGTTTTCCCTTTCATTAATACTTATAATTGTTGGATGGGGAGGGCTTGTTTTTAATTCTGTATATCGTGGCAGCCCTATGAATTTTGGAATAGATTTTACGGGTGGGACGCTTATTAATCTTCACTTTACTTCAGAAGAAATTACTCAGAATAACCCGGTTGATATTTCTAAAGTGAGAAAGGTTCTCAACAGTTTTAATCTTGGGGAGGCGGTTATTCAAAGATCGGGATATCAGGATGTATTTATTAGAACATTACCTCTTGAAACAGAAATGAGACAGAAGATAGTCGATGATTTGAATGAATCGTGTGGAGGGGTGGAACTTCTCGAGGTTGATACTGTAGGGCCTGTGATCGGAGCCGAATTGCGAAGCCAGGCTTTTTGGGCTTTAATTTTAGCTTCTATCGGTATATTAATTTATGTCTCTTTTCGTTTTGAATTTATATATGCGGTTGCTGCCCTTGTGGCCCTTATCCATGATGCTTTTATTACTATCGGAATAATGGGACTTTTATGGCGTAATATAGATATCTCTTTTGTTGCTGCAATTCTTACAATACTTGGGTATTCAATTAATGACACTATAGTTATATTTGACAGGATTCGTGAAAATATGAAGAAGCCCGGAGCCAGAAAGATTCCATTTGCAGAGGTTGTAAACAAAAGTATTTGGGAGACCATGGCCCGATCTATCAATACAGTATTAACAGTGTTAGTTATTGTTCTTTCTCTGCTGTTCTTTGGTGGGGCAACTCTGAGGGAGTTTTGTTTGACTTTATTGATTGGTTTTATTGCTGGGACATACTCTTCTGTTTTTATAGCTTCTCCTATGCTTGTCGCCTTGAATAAAAAAGAAAAATAATTATCTTTTCGGTAGTGTATAAATAGTTGCGTTATCATATACGTATTTCTAATAAGATAAAAAGGAGATAAAAAAGATGAAAAGATTTATTGCTTTATTAATGTTGTCTGCCTTTATCTTTTCGCTTGTGGGAATTTCTTTTGGAAAGACACTGGAAGAGGAAAAAACTGCTATCAGAGAGTATCTTAATGTTCTTGATACAAAAATTTTAAAGTACAAAAAACAGGGTAATGCAAAGAAAGTTAAACAGTTGCAGGCAGAAAAAAGGGCAATGTTAAAAAGATGGGATAAAACAAGGGGAGAATTAATAGCCTCTGAAGCTGTTGTTTCTCCGCTACCCCCTTCACCTCCACCGCCGCCACCACCTCCTAAAATAAAAACCAGGGAGATGTCAAAGGGGAAGTTGGGATGGGGGATTGAAGCTTCTTTAGAATTTGGAATGATTGGTGGATTATTAGGTTTGACTGCAAATGTTGTTTTGCCTGATCCTATGAAGTTGGGTGCGATGGTCGGATTGCCTGAGGATTCTACCTCCTATAAGGTTGGACTAGGTTATGTTCAAGGTAATGACATAAATAATAGCTCATGGAAGGCAGTTCCAATTCTCTTTGATGGTGTTGTAACTTTTCCTGTAAAGATACTGGGACATTTTTCTCCTTTTGTTGGAGCTGGAGTAAATTACGTTGTTTATCGCAGCGCGAAAGCTACAGGATCTTATGGCGGCCAGGTTTATATTGGCGCGGAAGGAGATCTTGGTTGGGGAGGTAAAACTTTTGGAGAAGTCGGTTATTCAATTTTAAGGACAGGAAGAGAAACCTTGCCTGATTATTCAAGTAGGAGCTTTTCTGTAGTAGCTGGGCAAAAAATATTATTTTAATCAAGGTTAATCTAATATTAAGTTTTCTTCTCTCAGAATAAAGCGGTATAATTGGCCGACTATATCTTTTGTGCCGTTAAATTTTGTTCTTATGAAATTAGATGTTAGCCCTTTCCCTTTTTGTTCTACCAAAACTTCTACTTCTTTTCCAAAATAATTGCCGGCAAACTTTTTCATTAATTCAGCTCTAAGCTTATTAAGCTGGCCTACCCTTTCTTTGATGGTTTTAATGGGCAGTTGATCTTGCATTTTGGCAGCTTTTGTCCCTTCCCTCCTGGAATAAGGGAAAATATGAATTCTGGAAAAACTAAATTCTTTGCAAAAATTATAAGTATTCTTAAAGTTTTGATCTGTTTCTCCAGGGAATCCTGTTATTACATCGGTTGAAACTCCGCAATTTGGTATAATTTTGTAGATTTTTTCTATAAGGTCTGAAAAGTTTTTTACCTTATACTTTCTATTCATTGCTTTGAGAATTTGATCATCTCCCGATTGCAGGGGAATATGCAGCTGATGGCATGCTTTTGGGTTTGATGAGATTGTTTTTAGCAAAGCATTTGTTACATACATAGGTTCGATAGAAGAAAGCCTTATTCTTAAAAGGTTTTTTATTTCAGAGAGCTTGTCAATTATTGAAATCAGATGTTTTTCTCCATATTCTCCCAAGTTTATTCCGGTAAGAATTATCTCTCTTGCGCCTGTTTCTACAAGTTCTCTTGCTTCATTTAAAACATCTTGCACTGGCTTTGTTTTTATTTTTCCGCGGGCGTAAGGAACGATGCAATATGAACAAAAATTTTCACATCCGTCTTCAATCATTAAAAAGGATCTTATTCTATTGGCGTCTCTTTTTGTTGTTGGCTTGAAATCTGGATCGATAAATTCAACCGTTGGAAATTCTTTTTGTAGGCTTTCTTTATTTAGTCTGGCAAAACAGCCAGAAACTATTACCTTTTTTGCAAGTTTAATGGCCCTTCTTATGGCTTGCCTTGATTTTTTGTCGGAGTCGGAAGTTACCGTACAAGTATTAATAATATATATATCTGCAGGTTGTCCAAATTTTGTAAATCGTAGAGGCTCAGAATTATGAGCCTCTACGATTTGATCCTCTACAGCTTCTGTTAAAATAGCCCCTTGATATTGATTTGCTCTGCATCCCAGGGTATATGTGACTATTTTTTTATTCGAATTCATAAAATAATTGTGCAAGAATGACAATTGCCGCAGTCTCTACCCTTAAAATTCTCTTTCCAAGGCTTACTGAAATGAAATTATTTGCGTTTGCCATTTTGACTTCCTCTTGTGAGAAGCCTCCTTCGGGACCGATAAGGACAAGTATCTTTTTATGATCTTGTTGTAGAGGCTCAGAATTCTGACTTGCGACAACAACCGCCTCTTTCAATGGATTGTTTTTCTCCCCCTCCCAGGGGATTAATTTAAAATTATAATTTATTGATGGTTTTACAATGTCTTCAAACTTTGTAAGTGATTTTATTTGAGGCACTATTGATCTTCCTGATTGCTGGCTCGCTTCTTTTGCGATCTTTTGCCAATGAGAAATTTTCTTATCAGATTTTTCTTCTATTTTGGGGATCGTTCTTTCTGAAACAACGGGTATTATATTAAAAACCCCAAGCTCTGTTGCTTTTTGGATAATCATGTCCATTTTTTTGCCTTTTGGCAGGCATTGGGCGAGGGTTATTTTAGTTTGTGGCTCAATCTCTTCTTTTTTTATGCCGGATATTACACAGCTGATTTTATCTGGTTCTATTTTTTTAATGATTGATGTATATATGTTCCCTGAACTATCGAAAACTTCTATGACATCTTTTTCTGACAACCTTAAAACATTTTTTATATGATTTGTATCATTGCCTTTTATTGTAATTGTGCCGTTTTTTATCTGATCTTGTGGAACAAAAAATCTGTGCATTAAATCTCTCTTCTGATTTGTCCGAATTTTTTAAGAAGCTCTTTTTGCTCGTTTGTTAAATTTTTGGGAGTTTCAATTTCTATAACAACCATAAAGTCTCCACGGCGTCTGCTTCCAACATAATGCATCCCTTTTTCTTTGAACCTGAATATGGTTCCTGATTGTGTCCCTGCCGGTATTTTTAAAGTAGCTGTTCCATCTATAGCTTTAACTTCTATTTCAGACCCAAGTGCTGCTTTTACAAAAGGGATTGGCTGTTTAGTATATAGATTTGCCCCTTCTCTTTCAAAAACAGGATTTTCTTTAACCTGTACAAACACATATAAATCGCCGGGGGCTCCCCCTTTTATGCCTGCGTCTCCGGCTCCGCTAACTCTTAACCTGTAATTTGACTCTATCCCTTGAGGAACCTTTATTTTAATAGTATGTTTTTGTTTTTCTCTTCCTGAGCCTGAACATGTTGAGCAGGTGGATGTTATTGTGGCCCCGGATCCGTTGCAGGTCGGACATGTTGAAACCTGGCTAAAAGCTCCAAGCGGGGTACGTTGGGTTCTTCTTATTTGTCCTGTGCCATTACAGGATGAACATTTTGACGGGATAGTCCCCGGCTTTGCCCCTGATCCTTTGCAGGTATGGCAAGCTGTTAAATGTATGATTTCAATCTCTTTTTCTGTGCCGGAAAAAGCTTCTTCCAGGGTGACTTCTAAATCGTATCGTAAGTCTGCCCCATCTTGTCTTCCTGATCGACTTGTCCCTCTTCTTTGTCCTCCAAAAAACACATCGAAGATATCTCCAAAACCGTCAAAATTTGAAAAATCACCAAAATCAAAGCCTGAAAAACCAGCCTCACCACCGCTAAACCCGGGGCCAGCTGTTCCGAATTGGTCATATTGCTGACGCTTTTGCGTGTCGCCTAAAACTTGATAAGCTTCATTTATCTCTTTGAACTTTTCGGGAGACCCATGTTCTTTGTTTACATCCGGATGATATTTCCGTGCAGCGCTTCTAAATGCTTTTTTTATCTCATCTTGTGACGCATTTTTATTTACGCCCAAAATATTATAATAGTCTTTGTTTGCCATACTATAATTTTATCAAATTGCTTGATTATAAGCAATTTTAACGGATTTTTATCGATATATATCTAGGAAATTTGTTGGTTTAACTTTTATCTTTAGTTGTTTTTTATCAAAAAATAAGAAGGAGAATATATTTAAAATATGAGAGTTGGAATAAAAGGAGCGACAAGTTTTGTCCAACCTGACATGAAACCTCCTTTGCCACTTGTGGAAGGAACTATAATAGGAACCCCTATAAGATGTCTTCATCTTCCGGAATTGAACACTGTTCCTCCTGTTTCCGTCGTCAGTCTCCCTGAAAAATTTAGAAGCTTTTTTGAACTAATTGAGCTGCAGGGTTTTTTAATGGAATACAATAAGGCTTCTATTGCTCCGGGGTTTGCTATAAAGCTTTTTCAGAATGGTATTTTTGGGAGAGAAGAAGTTGCCGCTATTTATGATGAATCTTTTGGAAGGATGAATGATGAATACTCTATCGGAACAAAAATATCATATCTAGCAGATATGTATAGTTGTGGTTTGCTTGAAAAATCTGAAGTCTTAGAAAAGATAGGAATTGTTTTGTCAAATAGAGAGAGATCATATTTATTGTATGAAGAGGTTATTTGTTTATATGAACGACAACTTATAAACAGGCAAGAAGCTCTAGACAAATTAATGAAATGTTTGTTGGAAGAAGACGACGTCGATTCCTACAACTTTATTGTTTTAAGAGGTATAGAGGGAGGAATTTTTGAAATTGATGACTCTGTAGTTTGCGAAGCTTTAGTATATGGAAGAGAAAAAAAATTAGTTCGTCTTTTAATATTAGTTTCTATTTTGCTAGATAAGGATGAGTTTGTTAAGCAGAGAGAAAAGAGTGTTTCTATTGTGGCAGATGCTTTAAATCGTGCAAAACAAGATGAATCAGTAGGCTGGTTGCCAACTGTTATAGTGAAGGCTTTTAAAAAAGGATATATGGATGCGGGAGAGCTTGATTCTTGGCGTAAGAAACTTCTTTTAAAAGGCGCGGGACTTGAAGCTGATACCCATCTTTTGTGTGCGAATTTTAACGCAGGGGAGGCCTCTCTTGAAGATTTGTTGGGTAAAACTGATGAGGCTCTTGATAAGAAAGGGGTCTTTTTTATTGGGTATCGAGCAATTCTATACCTTTATACGAAGGGAATCCTATTAAGAGATGAGGCGTTGCTCAGATTGTCAAAATTCTTAGATTGTGCGGAACGCGGAAATTTACATAAAAATTATATTGCTTGCGTTACAGATATGATACACGATGGATTAATCGCAGACAGGAATGATATGCATCTTGTAAAAGCTTTTGAATATGTTAGGAAGTTTAAAGATATGGGAGATTATGCAAGTCTTGTTTTTGAGGCCTTGGACAAAGGTTTATATAATGATGAATGTTGTTTTTTTGCCGCTGAAAGAGAGCGGTGGGGGATGGCGGAAGGGGGCTTTTCTTTAAATTGTAAATTGCAAGAGTTGTCGGTTCTTTTTGACATCGGAGAAGAGGAGTTAGATAGATTAAGAGAGAGAGTAAAAAATGATATAAGTTTAATTGAAAAGGCAAATGCTGAGGTTGCAAGAGAGGCTAATAGTGTGGATGTTAATTTTTTAAAGCTCTTTTTCCATGGTTTGGTAAATCTAGAGTTTGTTTCTCCTGCGTTAACTAAAGAATTATTGGGCAATCATTGTAGCAACAGAAAGTATATGCCCCTTTTGGCAGAAGACGTTAAAATGGCTTCCATGTTAAAGCCGGAATATGCACTCGTTTTAAGAGATTATTTGAAAAACATTAGAAGCTTTGGTCACCAATCGGCGAAAAACACTTTGATGCAGTTTGTGTCGCTTGCCAATGCTTGGGAATCTGCCGGATTAAATTTTTGTGATTTTAAAGCAATTTTAGATGACGCTGACGAAACAGGAGTTCAAAGATTGGGAAATAGCCTTCTATCAAAAGTGGCGGAGGTTTTTGATGCAGTTGTTATGCTAGATTCTGAAGCAGCGCGTTCCGTTGTGAGAGACTGGAAATTGTCTCATTTTGGATCTTTGTTTGTTTCTTCTGCCGGCTGGACAGCAAGGAGAAAAGGTCTTTTTGGTTTGGCTTTTCGCGCTGAGATTGAAAGAGAAACGCATAATATTTTTTTCCCTGGAAGTGTTGGCGATAAGGTTTTCCCTTCTCTTCCTTTTTTTCGTGGTTTTTCTGTAGAAAAATTAAAGCTTGTAAGAGAGGTAAGAAGACACAATAAACTATTTCTAAAGGAAGCAAAAGGTATTGGAGTTGACGCTGAAAGATGGATTCATGCTGCAGATGTTCCTCCTCTCCCTTTTAGGACAAAAGAGCTGGGAAAGACTTGGGAAGAACTTTTTCTGGATTTTAGAAGTCACTTTTTAGCGTTTGAAAATTGGTTTACAGCATCTGGAATTAACAGTGACACTTTTGATGGCGGAATTTTTGTAAGAAGATTTAAGAATGCAAAAGAAGCTCTTGGCCCCATAGCCCATCATCTGCTTGGCAATTCTCTTCCCCGCTTTAATCCTAATTTTTCCGATATGGGAGGTAACTTTAGAAAATTAAATCTTTTTATTATGGAACTTCGTCGGATTAATGTAGAGGAAAAATTCTTGACTGAATTAGATGGGATTATCAAAGATATTGTAAGTAAAAGAGTTATTGAAAAAACTAACCTTGATGATGTAATAATAAGATTTTGGTCAAGATCTTTAGGCAGAGATCTCTTTCTTGCCAGTGATGTTGATAGCTGTTTAAGGGTTGGAGGGTGGGGTGAAGATGACCATGACAACTTATTAATGCATCTTTTAAGTTTTGGAGTGAACTATATCCTTTTGGAGGATGTCAAAATAGACAAGGTTAGAGGCTATGCCCGTATTTACTTGACCGAAAGAGATGGCAAGCCCCAGATTTTTGTGGGAAGCGCCGATGGCCTTGCAAATCGGAATGCTTTTGAGCCCATTGGCGAGGTGTTGGATTTTATTAAAAAATTTGCTGCAGAGTGTAATATAAGTCCGGATAGTATTGTTTGGGATAGGGAAAAGGAGGGGAGGCGAGTTGGCGGGTGGCTTTGATTTTTAGTGATATATGTAAGGAGGTTACATTATTATGCCTGAAGGAATAACGGGACGTTATACTGCGGGATATTCACCCCTTAATAAATTGAGGGGAGACCTTACTGGGACTAAGTTAATGTTTACTGCCTATAAAGAGATGCTGAGCCCAAAAGGGGTGTTTGATGCGGTTGGGGTTAATCGTGCTCTTGCAAGAATAACTGAAGGGGCTCTTATCCATGAAGATGTAAATAGAGGGGCTGAAATTGTTTCAAAAATGCCAAACTTAGAACAGATAGATTTAGCCTTACCCTGGATGGAATGGTTTGATTTTTCTAACGTTGTACTTGAGTCTACGGAAGATAGCACAGATTTTATTATTTTTAATAGCCTGGATTCTTTGACTGATGGTTGTTTGCGTCCTTGTTCTTTTTGCTGTGATATGAACGGCCTTTCACGGGTTAAAGTGGATCCTTTTCCTGTCGCTCTCTATAAAGCAATCTATCATGATAAAATGGGATTTGTTTTTTCAGGGTGGAGGAGAGGGGATCCTATGCGAAATCTTTTGGATCCGTTTTTTAAAATCTCTTTATATGGCATTTTAAAAATTATGCTTGGGATTAATCCTAAATTTAAGTTTGGCAGATATCAGACATCCGGGTACGATTTAGATGAAAAACATGCACAAGAAACTTTTAAGGGGATTGGAAGCTTAACCTTTTGTGAAGAAGAATATAAAAGATTCCAGGCTTTGGTCTCTTTGTCTTTTCATTTAGCCCTTTCAAATCATGATGTTATTGGTGAAATATTTAACAACTGTACAATCTCAGATGATTTTATAAGATGGTATGCTTTGCGTAATTCAGCTGTGATTGACGAATTAGGGAGAAATTTAACAGGAATAAGTTTGAAGTTTTTAAGAGAAGATCTAACAGATGTCGCGGGATTGGATAAATTTTATGAAGAGAGTTGCTCTCACCTTAAGGCGGATAATGCCGTTTTAAAAGAGTACAATAGAGCAACAATAAAAGCTTTTTGTATGACATTGAAGCTTTTAGAAGTTAAAAGGGATGAAATTGAGAGGGTGCATGGGTTTTTGCTTGAAAATATAGGGAAGTCGAAAGAGACGCTTGTAAACTTTAGAGATAAGTCTGTTCATCTTTCTACTTCCTGGATTTTCGGAGCAGCGAAAAAAGATAGAGGTTCCGATTTTTATAATCGTCTTGCGTTGGCCGATAAATCTGATGGTTCGTGTCTTAAGATTGACAGAGGAACTATTCATCGCGGGGCTGACAGGCCATATCCTGTAGTTGAACAGCGAGATAGTGGCAGGGTAATGGTTAGAAGCATTCACGGCAACAGGAGAGAGTTATTGATTGATTCTACTCTCGATGAATTGTGGCCACTGTCAGAACATTAACCCCGATTATTATAATCGGGGTTAATAATTGGGGTTAACTATTTCTTTTCCTCATTATCCTTTTTCATTTCAAAATCGGCGTCGATTGTTTTATCGTCGTTATCTTTTTTTTCATCTTGAGAAGCGTTTCCCCCTTCCTGCCCCGGAGCGGAGGCAGTTTGCCCCTGTTGTGTTGTCGATTGTGCTTTATATATCTGTTCTGACATAGCGTAAACTTCTTTTTGAAGTCTTTCAAGTTGTTCTTTTATCTTGGAGAAATCTGTCCCTTTTAAAACTTCTTTCATTTCATTTAGCTCTTTTTCTACCTTCTCTTTTGTTGCGGTGTCAACCTTATCTGTCGATTCTTTTAGTGTCTTTTCAACAGTATAAACCATTGCGTCTGCCTGATTGCGGATATCTATTTCTTCTTTTTTCTTTTTGTCTTCTGATTCATGGGCCTCTGCTTCTTTTTTCATTTTTTCAATATCTTCTTTTGAAAGGCCGGATGACGCTGTAATTGTGATCTTTTGTTCTTTTCCTGTCCCCTTATCTTTTGCTGACACATGAAGGATTCCGTTTGCGTCAATATCAAAAGTGACCTCAATTTGTGGTATCCCTCTTGGCGCAGGAGGAATACCTTCCAAATGAAAACGTCCGAGAGATCTGTTGTCATCAGCCATTGGTCGTTCACCCTGAAGAATATGGACCTCTACGGATGTTTGTCCGTCCGCTGCCGTTGAAAATACTTGCGATTTTGATGTTGGAATTGTTGTGTTTTTTTCAATAAGAGGGGTCATGACTCTTCCCCAGGTTTCAATCCCCAGAGTAAGAGGGGTCACATCTAAAAGGACCATCTCTTTTACTTCTCCCGCAAGAACTCCTCCCTGAATTGCCGCCCCGATAGCTACTACTTCGTCAGGATTTACTCCTTTATGAGGTTCTTTTCCGAAAAAGTTTTTTACAGTCTCTTGAACTTTTGGCATCCTTGTCTGTCCGCCCACTAAAATAACTTCATCTATCTCTTTTGTTGTAAGTCCAGAATCTTGAATGGCTTGCTTGCAGGGGGTGAGGGTCCTTTCAATAAGATCCCCCACAATTTGTTCAAGCTTAGATCTTGTCAGTTTTACAACCAGATGTCTTGGCCCTGATGAATCTGCTGTAATGAACGGAAGGTTTATTTCAGTTTCTATTGTAGTTGAAAGCTCTATTTTTGCTTTTTCTGCCGCTTCTTTAAGTCTCTGAAGCGCCATTTTATCTTTTGATAAATCTATACCATTGTCTTTTTTAAAATCATCAAGAAGCCACTCTATTATTGTGTGGTCAAAATTATCTCCGCCAAGATGAGTATCGCCGTTTGTCGCTTTAACTTCAAAAACCCCTTCACCTATCTCAAGAATTGATATGTCAAATGTTCCTCCGCCTAAGTCATATATAGCAATCTTTTCATTTTTTTTCTTGTCCATTCCGTAAGCCAGCGATGCAGCGGTCGGTTCGTTAATAATACGAATAACTTCAAGCCCGGCAATTGTTCCCGCGTCTTTTGTTGCTTGCCGTTGAGAATCGTTGAAATAAGCCGGTACCGTAATTACCGCTTTTTTAACAGGTTCTCCGAGATAATCTTCCGCGGATTTTTTAAGCTTTTGTAAAATAATCGCGGATATTTCTGGAGGAGTATATTGTTTTCCTGAAATTTCAACAGCGGCTGCATCATTTTTTCCTTTTACAACTTTGTATGGGATGTGTTTTGTCTCTTCTGTTATTTCATTAAAAATTCTTCCCATGAATCTTTTGATGGAGAAGATTGTATTTTCTGGATGGGTTATCGCCTGTCTTTTTGCGACTTGCCCTACAATCCTCTCTCCTTCTTTTGGAAATGAAACAACTGATGGGGTGGTGCGTCCCCCCTCTGGATTTGGGATTACAACAGATTCTCCTCCTGACATTACAGCCACACATGAATTTGTGGTCCCTAAATCTATTCCTATGATTTTTTCTTTTGACATTTTAAAAACCTCCTATTTTTTCTCTGATACAATTACCATTGCCGGCCTTACAAGTTTTCCGTTTAATGTATACCCCTTTCTTAGTTCACAGATTACAGTATTTTCAGGTTTGTCAGATTCTTGTTTGCTCATGGCTTCATGGAAATGAGGGTCATATGGTTTATCTATTGCCTCAACCTCAAAAACTCCCAGTTTTTTAAATGTATCAATCATCTGTTTCTTTACAAGTTCTATCCCTAAAATGATATTTTCGTCATTTGACTTTTTTGCCGCAGCAATCGCATGTTCAAAACAATCAAGAACCGGCAGCAACTCGAAAACTAATGTTTCATTTCCAAACTTTATAAGCTCTTCCTTTTCTTTTGCTATTCTTTTTTTGTAATTGTCAAAATCTGCAAGTGTTCTTAAAAGTTTGTTTTTTAATTCTTTGTTTTCGTCTTCTTTTTTGTTTATTTCATCTTTTAAGGCTTCAAGATCGCCCTGAAAGGTTTCTAATTCATCCTTTATCTCTATCCCTTCACCTTGATTAGGAACTTGGGGTTCATTTTTCGTATCCTGGTTTTCTGTCTCCATATTTTGTTTCTTACTCCTTAGGATTTTTGGTTTTATAAAGTTTTTTTATGTGCCGGGAATTTCTTCATTAATCAAAGCTTCTAAATCGTTTGAGACTTGTTTCAAAATAGCAGTAACCCTGTTGTAGTCCATCCTTGTGGGGCCTATTATTCCAATAGCTCCAGGATCAAACCCCCTTAAATGATGGTGCGCTACAACAATGGAGAGGTCTTTCATATGCTTAAATTTGTTTTCATGCCCTATATGCAAGCTAAAAGGATTGAATTTTGAGTATTCTTCCAGTATTTTACAGATTAGTTGTTCATGTTCCAGAGTTTCTATGACGTTTTTTATGTTTTCTGCCTTTTGAAATTCAGGATGGGTTAAAATTTTTGAAAAACCGGAAGAGAGTGTCCTCTTGTTTTTTCCAAAAGAGACGAAAACCGTCGCATAGTTTAGCAGAGAAGAGATCATCTTGAGGGATCCTCTCATTATCTCTTCCATCCCCCTCCCTATTTTTTTGATTCCACTTCTAATTAGCGTAAGCTCTTTCCCAGATATTTTTTTTGTTTCCATTAGTTTGTCTACATAATACCTGTAGCCGTTGTCTGTCGGAATTCTCCCTGCGCTTGTGTGTGGGTGTGTTATGTAGCCAAATTGCTCAAGTTCCTGCATCTCATTTCGCACAGTAGCAGGAGAGACCGATCTTAGATAGTGTTTTGTAATCGTAAAAGAGCCTACAGGCTCTGCTGTATTTATGTAGTCTTCCACTACTGCGCTTAGAATATCTTCTTTTCTTGTTGAAATATCTTCTTTTGTCATAATTTAGCACTCTTCTTTATTGAGTGATAATTGTAACATTTTTTTATTTTGTTTTCAAGATTTCGTTTGCTTAAAAAGATTTAACCCCGATTAGAATAATCGGGGTTAAATAAATTCTTCAAAAACTAAATTTCCAAAAAAGAGACCTTTTTTTGTAAGCTTTATTCTTTTATTTTTTTCTTCAAGGAAGTCTTCTCTCTTTAATTTTTCAACTTCATTTTCAAATCCGTTAAATTTTTCTTTTGGGATCCCTTCGATCAATCTTAGCCCCATAAAGATTGTCTCTTTTGCGGCATAGGTAATATCTTCTTCATGTTTTATTTTTACAACTGGTTTTGAATCTAGATATTCTTCTATTGTTTCTGGGTTGCCCCATCTTTTTCCGTTTATATGAGAGTGGGCTCCCGCTCCAATGCCTATATAGTTTCTATTTTCCCAATAAGTTATATTGTGGCGGCACTCAAGACCTTTTTTTGCAAAATTTGATATTTCATAATGATGATATCCATTCTCTTTGATAAAATCGATCGCAAATTCATACATTTGCGCGTCGAGATCCTCATTCAAAAGACGACGATTCAAATCGTTCCCTTTTGATGTTAATTTTTCATAAAGGGGTGTTCCCTCCTCAACTTGCAAATTGTAGGTTGAGAGATGCTCTGGTTTCAAATTTAACGCATTTTTTAAATCGTTCTGCCACTCCTTTAAGGTTTGTTCGGGGATTGCAAAGATAAGGTCGAGGTTTATATTATCAAAGCCGGCATCTCTTGCAGCATCAAATGCCTGATATATTTTTTTTATGTCATGTATACGCCCCAGTGTTTTTAAATGTTTATTATTGAACGATTGTACTCCGATTGAAATGCGGTTAATTCCAAAGTCTCTCAAGGCTTTAAGATATTCTTTGTCAATTGTTCCCGGGTTTGCTTCAATAGTGATTTCTAAATTTGACATTGCCTGCCCATCCTGCAGACGGGGAAACTTAGGTATTAGCTTTTGAATATTAGAGATTAGAAATTCGAAATTAGATATTGGCAGAAGGGTAGGAGTTCCTCCTCCGAAATAGATAGTAGATAGCGGAAAGCGGTTTGCAGAGAGGAGAAAATGCAATTCTTCTGTTAGTTTACTAATATATTGATCCATCAAATCTTCTTTGCCGGCGTATGATGCAAAGTCGCAGTAGCTGCATTTTTGTTTGCAAAAGGGGATGTGAATATAAAGCGAAGAGAGAGAATTGTTATTATGGAGTTCTTCTTGTTTTTTATTTTTTCCCATCGTATTATTTGTCTTTTTTTACTTTCCGCTCCCTATTTTTAAGACTGCCATAAATGCTTCCTGAGGAATATCAACCGTTCCTACGCGCTTCATCCTTTTTTTCCCTTCTTTTTGTTTTTCAAGAAGTTTTCTTTTTCTGGTTACATCTCCTCCATAGCATTTTTGAAGGACATCTTTTCTTAATGCTGGTTTTGTTTCACGAGCAATCACTTTGCTTCCGATTGAGGCTTGAATGGGGACTTGAAATTGGTGGCGGGGGATTACCTCTTTTAGTTTTTCTACAAGAGCTTTCCCTTTGTAATACGCTTTTTCTCTATGTACTATGGTAGACAGGGCATCGACAGGTTCTTCATTCAGCAGGACATCCATTTTAACAAGATCTGCTTTTTTGTAACCGATCGGCTCATAGTCCATAGACGCGTATCCTCGGGAGGCCGATTTCATAATATCATGGTAATCTGAGACCAATTCTGACAACGGGATCTCATAATGGATCATTGCTCTTGAAGGATCGAGATATTCGATCCCTTTATATTCTCCTCGCTTATCCATGGTGATCTCCATAAGTTTTCCTATGTATTCACTTGGCGTAAAAATTGTCAGTTTGCAGTAAGGCTCTTCAATGCTTTCTATTTCTGAAGGGGAGGGGAATTGTGCCGGATTATCTATAAATATTGGCTCTTTGTTTTTTAAACTTATCTTATATATCACATTTGGAGCTGTCGCTATTAACTCTATATTGTGTTCGCGTTCAAGTCTCTCTTGAACAATTTCTAAATGTAGAAGTCCCAAAAATCCACACCGGAAACCGAACCCCAAAGCGACGGAAGTCTCTTTTTCAAAAAAGAGGGCGGCATCATTTAATTGTAATTTTTCAAGAGCTTCTGCTAAATGTTCAAAATCGCCTTGGTTTATAGGATAAAAACCGCAAAAAACCATAGATTTTATCGGTTTGTATCCGGGGAGAGGTTCTTTTGCCATGTTTTTTTCATAGGTTATTGTATCTCCCACCCTACATTCTTTGACATTTTTTACGCCGGAAATTATGTAGCCGACTTCTCCCGGGGTAAGCTCTTCTTTTTTTACAAAACCCAACCGCAGAGTTCCAATCTCTATCACCTCATAATTTGCTCCCGTCCCCATCATTTTAATTTTTGTGCCAGTTTTGAGAATTCCGTTTACTATTCTTATATAGGCGATTACACCCTTGTAGCTATCATAATGGGAGTCAAAGATTAGCGCTTGCAAAGGGGCTTTCTCGTCTCCTTGGGGAGGGGGTATTTTTTTTATGATGGATTCTAAAATATCTTCCATTCCAATCCCTTCTTTTGCGCTTGCAAGAACAATCTCTTCTTTTTTAAAGCCGAATACATTTTGCAATTCCTCAGTTACTTTTTCTATTTCTGCGTTTGGAAGATCTATTTTATTAATGACAGGGATTATTGTTAAGTTGCTGTTTAGGGCAAGATATGAATTTGCCAAAGTTTGGGCTTCTATTCCTTGGGTGGCGTCAACTATTAGTATTGCTCCTTCGCAGGCGGCCAGTGAACGGGATACCTCATAAGAAAAATCTACATGTCCAGGGGTATCTATCAGATTGATGGTATAACCTTTGTATTCCATTTTAATTGCTTGAGCTTTGATGGTAATTCCACGTTCTCGCTCCAGGTCCATTGTATCAAGAACCTGTTCCTTCATATTTCTTTTGTCTATGGTTCCTGTAAACTCAAGAAGCCTGTCGGCGATAGTTGATTTACCATGATCTATGTGAGCTATAATTGAAAAATTGCGAATCTTTTTTATATCCATATTTTAATTTTATCATATATATAAAGAAAAGGTCGCAATCCCACGCCCTGCTAAAATATTTGGAGTGCTTGAATAAAATATCCTGAACCCCGATTTCCTAATCGGGGTGAAATTTCATCTTTATTCTTTTGATAAATATCATAGAAGAATCATGCTTAGAAAAAAAGTTATATCTTTTAATGTGCAAGAAGTTGAAAAGAGGGTCTTAGCAAAAGATTTGCTAAGCGAGCTTGATAAGTGTGATTCTTTAAG
>Ga0208953_1000134_pt1 | contig 74634 bp, 67 predicted proteins | sample RifOxyB2_FD_184033 | JGI IMG/M metagenome (GOLD analysis project Ga0208953, IMG submission 184033) | Groundwater microbial communities from Rifle, Colorado - Rifle Oxygen_injection B2 (SPAdes) | ecosystem: Environmental > Aquatic > Deep subsurface > Groundwater | place: USA: Rifle, Colorado...
CAAACCCATCAATCAAAACGTAAGAACAGCATTAAAAGAACCCTGCCAAGGAGGGAGGTGATTTCGGTTAGGTCTTAATTGATTTAACGATATCCATTTGGGTTAGGTTCTTATATGATTTGACACGTCTTTGCCAGAATGTGTCGATATACATATAGGAAGCCATACCTTCCTTCACCAAAAATCGAACAAGATCGGAAGAGCCTGTTCTTCCGATTTTTGTTATCTAAACTAGAACTAGCCTGCTTGTCCCGATGAGCAAAGCGACATCGGGATTGAGGCTTTTTTCTTTTTTACCCCTCGCCGGCTATTTTGCCCAAAAGTGAAATCTTCCCGATATTTAGTCGAAACAGAGAGGTAGAGACAAGGAGAAAGAAATGGGCTCAATTCCACAATTTGACCGCAGGCATGTTCTGGCACGTAGGCCGGAAACAACGGTAGCTTTTGGCTCAGGGCAAGCAGCACTTAGATCTGTGCTTGGCCCAAAAGATTTTTTGCGCCAAATAAACCTACTTAGGGGTGCAGGAATTTTTCTTTACTCTGCTAAGGGAAATCTTCGTCAAACCCTCCCTTTTTTGACTGAGGAACTAGTTAGGAGCTTGATCTTGAAGATGAGACAAAGAGAAGTGTCTTTGCCTGTCCAGGTTGAGATTGCCGACGTCTTCTTTGGCCAAAGAATGTTTATGGCGATGATGGAGGGGATATTTGAAGAGACCCTGGTTTTTCAAAGAGGCCGAGAAAATACAACAAGGGAACCAATTGTTTACGCAATTTTTCCTTCTGGTCAGGTTGCTGGTCCTGCTGGTCCCAAGGGCCGAGCACGCATTGTTCACATCCCTCGCGGCCAGTCAGCTAGAGGTTGGGCAAAAGCAGAGCAATTAGAAACCAAAGTCGCATTTTTAAGCGCAAAAGGGACTGCAAGCATTCTGGCACGACAAGAAACGGAATCACGCTTAGCCGCTTTGGGCGAACTGAGCGAAGCCTTGGCAAAAGAGGGGAGCATGGAAGAAATCGAGCGAGTTTTTGTAGAAGGAATGGTCAGACACATCGGAGCAACGCTGGTTAAGGTTTACAACGTTGATGATGCGGGAGAGGTAATTGCTGATAAAGCCTACCAACTTAGTGGTGGGGAAATCGAGGCTTTAACCGGGGAAGACAACCCGTCACATTTTAAGGGGGGGAGAACCCCGGAACAATATACAAATGAAATGATGGGGACAATTATGAGGGCTCGGGAGAGGATTTTAGTTGAGCCCAATCCAGCAACCAATCCCCTGTGCCGAGGTTTTGAGAGCGAGCCGTTTGTTTCTATCCGCGAGGAAAGGGACGGGAAACCGCATAGGATATATATTATAGAAGTTTCTGATGCAGAAAAACTTAGTCGTCTCCGGCCGACCTTTCATTTTATTCGTTCGACCCATCAAATTGTTGCTACCGCCAAAGAGCGTCTTTGGAGAAGGGCTGTGGATTCGATAATTCAAGAAATTGAGGCGGTGGTTGGGAGCTGTCGCAGCTCAAGAAAGGTTGTCGATGAAGTCCTAAAACTTCTACCCGAACTTTTCAGGGTTAGCGGCTCCAGCGTGGAAAAGATTTTGGCAATACGCAGAGGGGGGGACGGGTTAAGAAAAGTTCGGGAAAATTTTCCTACCGAGGAAATCCTTCCTGAAAGAGAAAGGGCGATAGCAGCGGAGATAGACGGACAAACCTCTCTTAGCTCTTTTGTTGCCGACCAAGGACAAAACATAAGGTGTACTTCTACAGGGGAATTCCAAGCTGTTCAAGCTCGTGGGGTAGCCCTATCAGGGGGGGCAAGAGGTTCTGTTTTGGCTGTGCCAATTGTTGGAAGAGAAAAAGATTCAGAGCAAGGGCGCTTAGGGGCCTTAGTTGTAACCAGCAGCAGCAGGAATGCTTTTACTCCTCAACAGGAAGTTGTGCTTACCCGGATTGGTAAAATTATGGGCAAAGCAATCACAGAGTGTCAAAGACTGGAGAGAAAGATCCAAAAAGATAAAGATTTTCCTGCTGCTTATAGCGGGGCCTATGTGGCAGAAGAAATTTTGCCTGGCCTCATAGAAGAAAGTCTGGCATCTGGCAAAAAATTATCTGCTGCCTTTTTTGATCTAGACTGGTTTAAGGCGTGCAATTCTGCCTTTGGCTGGTCAATTGTTGATAAACATATTCTTGGTCCAACTGTTGAACTTATCGCTGGACTAATTAGAGACCTGGATATTTTAGCTAGGTTTGGAGGAGATGAATTTTACCTCCTCTTCCCGGAGACCGACAGAGAAGCCGTGCGCCAGGCTTGCGAGAGGCTGCTGCGTGCAGTGAAAGATAACGAACTTGTTTTTCAGGTTACTCCTGGAGAAATTGATGCCTCCATTGCCCGCACGGTTAAGCGCCAGCTTAATAGATTAGCCCAAGGCTTACGTGCTTTGCTTTCACCTCTGAGCCTGCGCAGAAAAGTTGTCCAATTCCTTTCTCAACAAAAGGAGTTCATCAGAGCAAACAGACAGCTTCGAGACGCAATGATAAAAAGAGAAGAAATTAAATATGAATTTAGACATGCTACAACCTTAAAATCAGTCGAGATTGTTAAAGAACCTGACGGAAGCTATGCCAGGGAGAAAGATGGCAGCTATAAGTTGGAAGTTAAAATGCGCTTAAGTGCAAGTATTGGAGCAACAGAACACAGAGAAGGAGAAGACGGGGAAACCCTTATTAAGCGAGCAGGGGATGCCGCTGGCGTTGCTAAAAGAACAAAAGGCAGCGTTGTTGTCCGTTAAATAATTTTAGACAAAACTGCCACAAGCTTCTTATTTTGTTCTTTTGTCCCAATAGTGACCCTAATCGCCTCTGGAAAACCAAAAGAAGTTAATGGCCGAATAATTACCCCTTGCCGCATCAATTCAATAAAAGCTTCGTCAGCAGACCTTTTAAGATTAATAAAAATAAAATTGGCTTCGGTCTTTTTATGTTCCAAGCCCAGCTTGTCTAACTCGGCATAAAGATATTCTTTCCCCTCAAGATTAGCTTGATATGTTTTCGTTAAAAACCCCTTATCTTCTAAGGCGGCAACTGCGCCAACCTGAGCCAAACGGTTAACATTAAATGGTGGCTTGACCCGGAACATATAACCGGTTAATTCTGGCTTGGCAATCCCATAGCCGATACGGAGCCCTGCCAAACCGTAAAACTTAGAAAAAGTGCGCAACACTAAGACATTGCGCTCCTCTTTAATGTATTTCAAACTAGTGGGGAAATCTTTGGCGCTATTATATTCCGCATAAGCTTCGTCGATGATGACTAGAACATTGTCCGGAACCTGCTCCAAAAAATTGTTAAATTGTTTCATTGTTATGTAGCTGCCGGTTGGGTTATGAGGGCTGCAGAGAAAGATCATCTTGGTCTTTCTTGTTATAGCCTTAGCCATGGCCTCAAGATCCTGTTCGTTGTTTTTTAAGGGAACAAACACCGGCTTGCCATCAAAGATTCTCGCCACAAACTCATAAACACTAAAAGTGTGCTCAGAGATAATTATTTCCTCTCCAGGCCTCAAAAAGGTTGCTGCTGCCAGCTGCATAATCTCATCAGAGCCGTTACCGATGATTATAGAGCTATCGGCAACCCCAAGAGTTTTTGCTAAAGCCTCCCGCAACAAAATTGATTTTTGGTCAGGATAGATGTGGAGATTTTTTTCTTCTTTGGTAATAGCGGCCAAGGCTTTGGGGGAGGGGCCAAAGGGATTCTCATTTGACGACAGCTTGATTACGCCTGGATCCTTAGGGGTTTTGCCAGGCACGTAGTCTTTTAACTCATTAATTACCGGACGAACAAAGTCTTCAGACATTAAAGTGGGTTGGCCCAGCTAAAACCAATATAGGCAGTTCTCGTATCCTTGGTTTGGGTGCCATCCAGAACATTTAAGCCTGTTACGCTAACAGCAAAAAGCGGGGTAACATAAAGCTTGGCGCCAAGGTTAAGCTGAAAAAGACTTTCTCCGGCCATCAAGTCTGCCCCCCAAAAAAGAGTCTCTCCAATTGGTGCTTCAATCCCAGCCATTCCCAAAGGACGAAATTTTTGACCAGGGAAATCAGCCATAAAACCAAAAGTCAGCTTAGGCCCTTGCCTCATATACTTTGTTGCTACCATATAAACATCTGTTTCTGTGTAAGAAAAAAGATTTTCTACGCCAATTGCCAGCATTAAAGGGTTGGGGCCTTCTCCCGTTGAAAGAGAGAGTTTCATATTAACAAAAACGCCTTCTCGCAAGTTGGCGGTGCCAATGTCTGTTCCACCAACGATTCCTAATTCAACGCCATGAAAGGTGCCCAGGTTCATTTTGTACATAACCCGAGTTTCTGTAGAGGAAATACCGGAAGAAGTGACGACTGAGCCGTAATCTATGCCTATATTATAGTTCCTATAGGGAATAACATTGGCAGAAGGGATTCTCACTATTCCGGTGGGGCCATTAAGCGCTGGGGAGGGGAAAACAGAGTCCTCCGCTAGAGCCGGTTTGTTGCCACAGAGAGAAAGGGCGATAAACCCTAATACAAACAAAGCAAAAAGCTTTTTCATGTTTTTTCTTCCTCCTATATCGAAATTTCGGAGGACAAGCCTCCTCTTGGAATAAGGGAATTATAGACACTTTCCATTTTTTTTGCAACAACCGCCGCAGAGAAGCGCTCCAAGGCATCTTCTCTGGCTTTGTGGGCAATTTTTTGGCGCAGAGAGTCGTCTCTAAGTAGCCGCAAGACATGCTCCACAAACTTGGCCTGGGTTTGAGGCACTAGGTACCCGTCAATTCCGCTGGCCACCACATCAGAAATGCCCCCTCCAAAGACAGCCACAACAGGCAGCCCGCAAGCCTTGGCCTCACTTAAAACCAATCCCTGGGTTTCAGTAACAGAAGCATAAACAAAGAGGTCTGCCCCTAAACAATACTGCAAAACTTCTAAATGAGGTTTTTGGCCAACAAAGATTATTTGAGAGTCCAAGTCTTTAGCAAGCTGCTTATATTCTGCCAGCTTTGGGCCGCCGCCCACCAACAGTAAATAGACCTCTTTTTCTTCCTGGCGAATAGTTTTAAAAGCTTTAAGCAAAAAGGGGATATTTTTTTCCGCAGAAACTCGACCTGTATACAAAAGAATTTTTGCTGTGCTAGGGAGGTTGTGTCTTTTCCGTGTTTCGTGTTTCGGGTTTCGGGTTTCGGGTTGTTTGGCGGTGTGAATTTCTTCTATGTTGATCCCAGTTGGAATGACCTTAATTGATGTTTTGACTTTTCTTAAAACCAACAAGCGCCGTACCATCTCTGAGGGAACAACAATAGTGTCAACCAGGTTACAAAAAAAGGTCAAATACTTTGCCACGATAAATTTTGCTAACTTTTGAGGGACAAAGGGAGCGTTATGAACATAGCGCGAAAACAAGGTGTGAAAACTATAAACAACAGGAATTTTTAGTCTTCTGGCGAACCACCAGGCAGCTAAGCCCACCCCAAAGGGCTGGTGAACGTGAATTAAATCAATTTTTTCTTCCCTTAAATGCTTGTAGACTTGCTGGGAAAAAGGGAGGACAAAGCGATAGCCGGGATAGGTTGCTGGCAAGGAAGGGAAACTCAGAATTTGCGGGTCAAGCTCTTTATGGCCAGGATATTTTGGCCCAACCACAAAAACTGTGTGGCCTAGTTTTTCTAATTCATCGCGAAAGCTTTTAATCGAAAGAGAGATGCCGCTTAAATAGGGGAGGTAACAGTTGGAAAAAAAAGCAATTTTCATTTGCCTTTAGCGATCCGTCGCAAACTAGCTTTGTAATTCAATTCCTTTTGGTGATCTTGAGCGGGAAAACCGGAAACAATGCTTCGAGCAGGGATGTTTTTGGTTACGCCAGCGCGGGCCATTATAATTGAATCTTCCCCAATGGTTTGATGGCCACTAAAACCAACCTGACCGGCAACATAAACTCGATCCCCTAGTGTTACTGAGCCAGCAAAGCCAACCAGGCTGACAACCGCGCAATCTTTGCCAATCTTGCAGTTGTGAGCTATGTGGGTTAGGTTATCGATTTTTGTTCCAGCGCCAATAATTGTTGCGCCTAGGGTTGCTCGAGAAATACAAACGTTAGCATAAATTTCTACGTCATCTTCAATAATAACTGTCCCAATTTGGGGGATTTTAATGTGCTTACCATTTTCTTGAACATAGCCGAAGCCATCAACCCCAATACGTGCTCCAGAATGGATGATGACTCGCTTGCCAATCTTGACCCGGTCATAAATAGTTACATGGGAATCAATTCTTGACCCTTTGCCAACGGAGACGTTTTCGCCCAACACAACATATGGTCCAATGTTGATGCCCTGGCCGATCTTACAAGACTTTGGTACAATCGCGGTTTTGTGGATGCCTTTGAGAGTTTTTTTCTTGGGAGCAAACAAGGCTAAGAGTATCGCCATGGTTTTTCTAGGGTTTTCAACCAGAAGAGCCGTTTTGCCTTTCACTTTTATAGAGGTTGAAAGCACAATTGCGGAGGCTTTTGATTTAAGAGCGGCGGGCAAAGTTTTTTTTTCTAAGACAAAAACCAGACTGCCGGCTTTAGCCTCTTCAACCGGGGAGACGTTGACAATCTTTAGATTCGGGTCTCCGGAAACCTGGCCAGCAACAAGTTTTGCGAGCTCTTTAAGTTTCATTTATTGAGTTCGTTGACAGTCATATCAGACAGATCCATGCCGCCGGTAATAACAACTTGTTTGTCTAAAACCAAATCTACGCCAACTTTTTTGGCAACCTTTTTTACTGCCGCAAGAATTTCCAGTTGGAGCTTACCGGTCAATTGCTGGTTAAGCTGCATCAGGGTTGTTCTTTTTGGCTCAAGATCTTTTTCCAGCTCTTTAGTTAGCTTTTCAATCTCGGCTTTGCTTTTGCCGTCTTTTTCGGCTTTTTTTAGTTTATCCTGACTGTCTTCAAAAGCTTTTTTAAAGGCTTCCTCTTCTTTGCTCAACTCTTTTTGGGCTTTGCTGGTTTCTTTATAATCCTTGAAAACCTTTTGTACGTCAATGTAGCCAAGGTTGGTAAAGGCGGCCGAGGCGAGGCTGGCAGAGAATAGTAGGACTAGAAATAAAACGATTATTTTTTTCACTTGAATACCTCCTGTTTGTTGTGAACAGGTTTATTTTATCACGCAGCCGGTTTTGCGTCTATATGTTTCCAGGTGAACCAGCAGCACAGAGATGTCAGCAGGGGAGACCCCGGCAATCCTGGTGGCCTGGCCAATGGAAGCGGGCCGGAGCTTTTCCAGTTTATATCTGGCTTCTTTTGAGAGGCCGTGCAGGTTCTTAAAATCTAGGTTTTTAGGGATGGTTTTATATTCTAATCTTTTAGCTCTTTCCACTTGCTGCAGCTGTCTGACGATGTAGCCAGCGTATTTTTGGGTAATATCGATTTGCTCCGATACTTCCGGAGAAATCCTGGCTTTATCTTCAAGTGCTTCTTTCTTTTTCCGAAAACAGTTATATCTGCTCTTTGAGATTAGTCCAACCTTATGACCTTTTTCTGTTAAACGCAGGTCAGCATTGTCCTGCCTAAGCAGCAGTCGGTATTCTGATCGTGAAGTTAGCATGCGATAGGGCTCTTCAATATCTTTAGTAATTAAGTCGTCAATTAAGGTGCCAATATAAGACTCTTCCCGGCCAAACAGAACTGGCTTTTTCCCTTTGACCTTCATTACTGCGTTGATACCAGCAACAATGCCTTGAGCCGCAGCTTCTTCATAGCCTGAAGTGCCGTTAATCTGTCCGGCACAAAACAGACCGCCAACTATTTTTGTTTCTAATGAATAAGTGAGCTGATAAGGCGGCACATAATCATACTCAACCGCATAACCAGGGCGGATAATTTCCACTTTTTCCAGGCCGGGCATAGTTTGGAACATCGCCAGTTGAACATCTGCCGGTAAACTACTATTCATTCCTTGGGCATACATTTCTAGGGTGTCCCGGCCGGTTGGTTCAATAAAACATTGCTGCCGGTCTTTGTCGGGAAAGCGAACAACCTTGTCCTCAATAGAAGGACAATACCTTGGGCCCGTCCCCTTGATTTTTCCGGAGAAAAGAGGGGAACGATGTAAGTTTTTTCTTATAATTCTATGGGTCTTATTATTTGTCCAGGTTAAGTGACAGGGAACCTGAGGCAGTTCTAGTTGAGGGTTTTCCGGAACCTTTAAACCATATTGTTTGTATTCCCAAGTAAAAGAAAACTGTTTGACCGGTTCGTCTCCCGGTTGAATTCTCATCTTGGAAAAATCTATGGATCTTTTATTTAACCTGGCTGGGGTGCCGGTTTTAAGCCGACCGAGTTTCAAGCCTAGCTTTTTTAAACTGGCAGATAGGCCTACGGCTGGAAATTCTCCAGCCCGGCCACTTTCCATGTGTACCATGCCAGTATGGATTCGTCCTTTTAAAAAGGTCCCAGTTGTTACAACAACAGTTTTGCCATGATAAATGGTTTCTAGCTTTGTTCTAACCCCGATAGTTGCGAGTTGCGAGTTGCGAGTTTTATTCGTCAAGATTTCTTCGACCATCCCTTGTTTTAAATCAAGATTTTTTTGTTCTTCTAACAGACGTTTCATAACTTGATGGTATTGCAAACGGTCTGATTGCGCACGTAAAGCATGGACGGCCGGGCCTTTGTTGGTGTTTAAGGTTTTCGTTTGCAGAAAGGTTAAGTCTGTTGTAATTCCCATTTGCCCGCCCAAGGCATCAACTTCTCGCACAAGCTGACTTTTGGCTGGACCGCCAATGGCCGGATTACAAGGCATAAAAGCAATGGTGTCGATGTTCATTGTTAAGAGCAAGGTCTGGCAACCCAAACGAGCAGCGGCCAAGGCGGCTTCAATCCCCGCATGCCCGGCACCGATGACAATGACATCGTAGCGTTTAGGATAAAGCGTAGGACAACTCATCTTTAACCTTCCTGAGCTCTTTTGATCATAAAGACAACTGAAGCGGCCGTATTGTTAGGCATTAAAGCAATGTTAGGGTGCTCAGAGGCAAAGACCCTAAAAATTTCATCAGCAAAGCTTTGGCCAATGCCTTTGATCCCTTTAAAGTCCAGAAGGATTTCTTCAAACTTTTCTAAGCCATAAAGTAGCCGTCTGGCTTGTGAGCGGGAAACATAATCTACCCCATGTTGGTAGAGCTTTACTGTTACTTTGGTCTTAGAAAATTTGAAGTCTTCGTTAGTATATTCAGCAAACAATGTTTTCAGTTCTTTTTTTGAGTTTTTATTGAACTGAAAAGTAACTCCGGTGCCTTTTTTGTTAGCAATGTCTTCAACAAACACGTCCGCGGCCTTGTTGTCTATCACCAACTTAATTTTAGCAGCTTCAACAATAAAGCAATCGGCAATTTTTGAAGTAAAGAAAATGCCTTCCCCTGAATGGGCCTTGGGAGCGGTGGTTATTTTGCCTTTTAGCAGTTCTTGAACCGCTTCAAAGTTGTCTTTTAAGCGGTATTTTGACTTTAATTTGTTAAAGATCCCAATGCCGTGGTCAACAATCTTAAAAAAAATAAAACCTTGCTGCTCATAGATGTCAATGGCAATATTGGGTGATTTAGAATGTTCAATAGCATTGTTAAGTATTTCTGTAAAAGCATAGCGAAAAATGCCTTTGGCATTATCAGGCAACTGCCTAACCAGGTTAGCTGTTAGGCTTAAACGATCAAAAATTAGATCTTCTTGCAGGTTTTTGTTTTTAAGCTGCAAACGGATTGTTTTGGATCGCCGTGCAAGGCGCTTGGCTTTTTGGCTGGAGTAAGGCAGATAATAAGATTTCCTGGTTTTGCCAATTTTGAGTAGTTTTTTTTGCTTAACCAACTTGGCCAAATATTTATGCGCCGCTTGTCGAGAGATCCGGGCAAAGCCAGCCAGTTTGTCGCTGGTAATTTGCCCCCGAGCCTTAAGTATTTCTTTGGTTATTGCCGGAGTGTCTTTGACCATAGAAAGATTGTAAACTATTGTAAACCAAGTGTCAATAGTATTGTAAACTAGAGAAACCCGGGCTTTTCTCTGTTTTGACCAAAATAAGGAATTTACAGAAAAAGTGTCCCGACGGACATTATAATATGATAATAATTGGAAAACGTCGGGATCCCGATTTTCCATAATTATATTTTAGTGTCAGCGGGAAAATCTTCCAAATTATTTTACAAAAAAAGTGCTTATTCAGGTAGACCACTTCCGCGTTCAACTGAAAATCTTAATTTTTTAAATAATAGGGGTTCTCTTTTGCTTAGACTTAGACGGCAAGTAGCCAATATTAATAGGCAAACGCGGAAGTCAGGAAGATTTGATAGAGATAAAATTTCTACATTAATCGGGCCTTTGGATACATCTAAAACAAACCAAAAACTTCTGGATAACGTTTCTTCCGGATCAAAAACCAGATGGGAACTTTCGCGCGATTTTGGCCAAGTTCCTTCTGGTTGTATGCCGCCTTGTTTTGTTCCAAGGTGCGAAGGCCCCCGCTAGCAAAACTTTTGGGATAGGCTGGCCAGCCGAGGATAAGCCCAGAGGGTTGTTTAGATTATCAGGACATGCCTACTGGCCTCTTTGGATGGGGTAGCCCGGTTAAATAAGGCTGTTTTTGTTGTGGCTTATCCCCTCACATCTCTGATCACAAAAATAATACCGAGTAAGGCGCCGATGTCATCGCGGAAAGTATTGGCGTTTATAAAAGATGGCAGGCATTCTCCCAGCGGATCACATAAGGTGACCCCGAAACGCTCAACAGCCATGTTATTGTTGACAACCTCTTTGTAAAGCTGATCATATTTGTCTTTTTGCTCAAAAAGCGAGCGAATCTCTTTGCCGCGAACCTCTTCCTTGGTGGCATGAAAGTATTTTTTGGCTTCCTCGTTGATAAACATAATCCGACCAACAACATCCGTAACAATTAAAGAGTCTGGCATGGTTTCGATAATTGTTCTGGCCGCTGCCCCGGGGGAAATTGCAAACAGACTACACTTGCGCATGGCCAGATAAATAAAAAAGTTCCACAAGGCAAAATCAAACACTACAGTAGGAGGGATCAATCGGCCATTTAAAAATAACGGCAAGATTTGATCAGCAAAAATACCCAGAGCTACAGGAACGATCGAGCCAATGGCCAAAAACAAGGCTTGTTGTTGTTCTAGTTTTTGATGAGCCAAACGAGAGTAAAGGAAAAGCAAATAAATGCCAATAAAATTATAGGCAGTGGTTTGTAGTAGGAAGAGAAAGTAGAGCGGTGCGGGTTGGCTGACAATGCCATAAGAGAGGATTTCATAACGAGAATACATTAGGTTGGTAAACACAAATAAACAGCCAATTATTGCCGGGGGAACATAAAGAAGCGGCAGTGCCCACCGGCTATTTAAGAAGCGTTCCTTTTTGGTGAAGATCAAAACAAAATGGGTAAAGGCGGCAAAAGCAAAAGCGATTAAGGTGGCCGAGATACGATTAATATTTCTGGCCAACTCAAGAGTAAAGGCGATCCTTAAAGAATAAGTGAAAAGACAAGCCAGAAAAGCAATTAAAGCAAAGCGCACAAAAAACCTAGCCGAACGACACTCATGGTGACTGGTAAACAGATGAAAAGCCAACAAAAGGATAAAAAGAGAAGCCGCTAATTCAAAGTATGAATAGAGGATCATTAACTGAATTATATTATACCGGGCGTGTTGTGGCAAGGATATGGGTATGTTATAATTTTTTCAAAGGGTGGAGGGAAATTTGTGGCTAAGAAATATAAACGAATCTTGTTAAAATTGTCAGGAGAAGTCTTTGGTGGAGAGCGAAAATACGGGATTGACCTAAAGACCTTGGGAGTTATTGCCGAAGAAATAAAAAACGTCCGCCAGGTTGGGGTAGACATCGCTATTGTGGTTGGTGGTGGTAATATTTTCCGAGGAGTGTCTGGGGCGGTTAACGGGATCGATCGAGCGACTGGCGATTACATGGGCATGTTAGCTACCGTCATTAACTCTTTGGCCCTTCAAGATGCGCTGGAAAAAATCAAGGTTCCTTCTCGTGTCCAAACAGCCATAGAAATGCGTTCTGTTGCCGAGCCTTTTATTAGGCGCCGAGCAATTCGTCATATGGAGAAAGGGAGAGTGGTTATTTTAGCCGCAGGCACGGGCAACCCTTACTTTTCCACCGACACAACAGCAGCACTTAGGGCGGCGGAGCTGAACGTTGACGTTGTTTTGAAAGCCACCAAGGTAGGGGGCATTTATGACAAAGATCCTGCCTTGCACCCAGACGCCAAAAAATATAACACTATCAGTTACATGTCTTTAATTCGCAAACGCTTAAAAGTAATGGACTTTACCGCTGCTTCTCTTTGTATGGAGAATAATATCCCAATAATAGTTTTGAATCTGACCAAGTCGGGCAACGTTAAAAAAGCAGTTTTAGGCAAGAAGATCGGAACATTAGTAAAGGATAAATAAGGAGGGGCCGTTTATGCAAGATGTAGTAAAAGAAAGCGAAAGCAAAATGCAAAAGTCGATGGATGCACTAAAGATGAGCTTTGCTGCAGTTCGAACTGGTCGGGCAAGCCCAGCCTTGCTTGATCATGTAATGGTCGACTATTATGGTTCTCCGGTTTCCTTAAAACAGCTGGCCTCAGTTTCTGTGCCTGATCCACGTTGTTTATTCGTTATTCCTTTTGATAAAAATGCGGCAGCTGAAATTGAAAAAGCAATTATGCAATCAGACTTGGGTATCAATCCAAAGAGGGAAGCAGCCGGTATTCGCCTAAGCTTACCAGAGCCATCAGAAGAAAGAAGAAGAGAACTGGTCAAGATAATAAAAAAAGGAACAGAAGACAGCAAAGTGTCTATTCGTAACATTAGAAGGGACGCAATTGAGATATTAAAAGGGCAAAAGAAAGACAAAACCATTACCGAGGACGACGAAAAAAACCTCGATAAGAAAGTTCAAGATCTGACCAATAAATACTGCAGCGAAGCGGACAAGCTCTTTTCGGCTAAAGAAAAAGAAGTCATGGAAGTTTAGCCGGGTTATGGACTCTAAAAACATTCCTCAACATATTGCCGCGATAATGGATGGCAATGGCCGTTGGGCCAAAGAGCGCGGGTTGCCGCGGCTTGCCGGTCACCGCGAAGGGACCGAAGCTCTCAGAGAAATTCTCAGGGCCTGTGCTGAGTTTGGGATCAAATACTTAACTGTTTATGCTTTTTCCACAGAAAATTGGCAGCGACCAAAAGAAGAAGTAGAGTTTTTAATGTCGCTCTTTGCCGAAAAAATTGAGAGCGAACTGGAAGAGCTAATGGCCAACCAGGTTAAAATCAATTTTTTGGGCCGCACCCAAGAGTTTTCCGCAGAATTACAGCAGAAGATGCAAGGAGCCGCCGAGAAAACCAAGCACAATGCCGGGGTTGTTTTAAACATAATGGCTAATTATGGTGGTCGGGCGGAGCTGGTGGATGCAATGCAATCAATGATCAAGGAACAATTAACAATTAACAATGTCGACGAAGAAACAATTGGCAAACATCTTTACACCAAAGGAATGCCAGATCCCGACCTATTAATTCGCACAGCTAACGAAATGAGAATTTCCAATTTTCTGCTTTGGCAAATTGCTTACGCAGAAATTTATGTTACCCCTGTTCTTTGGCCGGACTTTAGACGGGAACAATTGAAAGAAGCCATAGAAGCTTATCAACAAAGGCTCAGAAAGTTTGGCCAAACAGAGGAGCAAATAAAACATGCTGCTTAGGCTTTTAACCATCCTGGTGACAGTGCCAATAATTATTGCTTGTGTTTATTTTGGGGGGGTGGCTTTTCTCTTTTTGGTTTTACTGCTAGGCATGGTTTCGATCAACGAGTTTTATAATATGATGAAGGCCAAAGATTTTCATCCGGCTTATTGGGTCGGCAATTTTTTTACCGCTTTTTTTATTATCTTTGCTTATTATGGCTTAAGGAAAAGCTGGGAGCCGGCGCATTCGGCTATTCTAACCTGGGCAGCAGTAGTAACAATGATTGCCACTCTTTATTTAAAGCAACGACCTAAAGAAGCTATTGTTGATATTGCGGTGACCTTGCTGGGCATGATATACATTGGCTGGTTTTTCAGCTACCTAATATTTATTAGAGCCTTAACTGATCATGGGGCCTACATTTTCTTCTTGATGGCTACAGTTTGGGCTTTTGATACTATTGCTTATTTGGTGGGGAAAAAATTTGGTCGACACAAATTGTGGCCCTCGGTTTCTCCCAATAAAAGCGTTGAAGGGGCTCTGGCAGGCTTTGTTTTTTGCCTAATTGCTGCTGGTGTTTTTGGTCATTATGCTGGCTTTGAATTGATCCATTCATTGGTTTTGGGGGGCATTATTGGGGGCTTTGCTCAGCTAAGTGATTTGGTTGAGTCGCTAATTAAACGAGATGCAGGACTTAAAGATTCCTCCGCTTTGGTTCCTGGGCATGGTGGCGTGCTTGATCGCATGGATAGTTTTATCCTTACCACACCGGTGGTGTACTACTATTTGGTTTGGGTAATCCTGCGATAAAATAAAAAAATAAAATGCAAAAAGCAAAAAAACAACCCCAAATTAAAAAACTTGTTACAGTGGCGTTGGCAGAAGATGTGGGGGAGGGGGACATAACTACTTGTAGCGTAGTAGACAGTGGTGCGGTAGTGCAGGGGAACATTTTAATCAAAGAAGCGGGCGTAGTTTGTGGTCTTGTTGTGGCGCGAGAAGTTTTTCAACAGGTTGATAAAAGAATTAAGTTTACCGCTAAAACCAAAGATGGGGACAAGGTTAAAAAAGGGCAAATTATCGCCACCATCTCCGGGCCAGCCAGAGGGATACTAACGGGAGAAAGAGTCGCTCTGAATTTTCTGCAAAGACTTTCAGGAATAGCTACGCTAACAAGCCAATTTGTTTTACGAGCCACTAACAACGAATCACGAGCCACGATCTTGGACACTAGAAAGACAGCCCCCGGTTTAAGAGCGCTAGAAAAGTATGCGGTTAAGTGTGGAGGTGGAACAAATCATCGCTTGGGGTTGTGGGATGCTGTCCTTATCAAAGATAACCATATTGCTTTAGCCGGTGGGGTTGAGGTGGCGATAAAAAAGGCGAAGGGCAAAGGCTTAGGTAAGGCTAAGGTAAAGGAAGTTGAGATCGAGTGTAAAACTTTAATTCAGGTCAAAGAAGCTATTAAGATAGGGGTTAGCATAATCCTTCTAGATAACATGAATTTAAAAACCTTGCGCAAAGCCATTAAGCTTTGTAAGCAAACTAAAATTAAAACCGAAGCTTCTGGTGGGGTTAATTTAAAAACTGTGCGAGCGATTGCCAAAACCGGCGTTGACTATATTTCAGTCGGGGCCCTGACTCATTCCGCTAAGGCGTTGGATATTAGCTTGGATCTCCGAACCTGATTCATAACCCCCTCCAAACCACGCGACTTAAATTATCTTTATTGAAATTATTTTGTTGTTCTGTCGGATAATTAGTATCACTTTTGGCTGCCTAGATATGAAATTGAATTTTTGTTATAATGCTAAAAGAACGGGGGAACGATGCCTCACAAGTACATCCTAAAATCTCATTTTAATACCGATAACAAGTTCCGCATTGATTATGCTACAGAGCTAACTGCCGAACAGCTGGCCGTAGCTACAGCTGCGCCTGGTCCTATGCTGGTCATTGCCGGAGCCGGCTCCGGAAAAACACGTACGGTTACTTACCGTGTTGCCTACTTGGTTGAATCCGGAGTGCCACTGGATAGAATCCTTTTAGTTACCTTTACCAATAAAGCGGCTAAAGAGATGATGTCGCGGGCCGAGCTGCTTTTAAAATGCGATCTTAAGGAAATTTGGGGGGGGACTTTTCATAGCCTGGGCAACAGAATGCTCAGAAAGCATGCCAAGCTGGCGGGCTTTAACTCCAACTACACAATTTTGGACCGGGCTGATTCAAAAGAAGTTGTCAGCGCTTGTATTGCCGAGACAAATATTGACGTTAAAGCAACTCGTTTTCCTAAGGCCGATACGCTGCTGGCGATTTTTGGCTTAGTCGTTAATACTGGCAGAAAACTCGTTGATGTGATGGCTTTTAATTATGCCCAATTTGAAGAGCTAACAGATTCTATCGAGCATATTTTTAATCTTTATCAGGCGCGCAAAAAAAAGAATAATATGATGGACTTTGATGACCTGCTCTATTACTGGTGGAAGCTTTTAGCCGATAATCCCGAGGTAGCGGAAACGTATGCCGGAAAATTTATGCATGTCTTGGTTGATGAATATCAAGACACCAATTTATTGCAAGCAAAAATTATTAACATCCTGGCTGTTCATCACCGTAATATTATGGTGGTAGGAGACGACTCACAAAGCATCTACTCTTTCCGTGGGGCACACTTTAAGAATATCATCAATTTTCCTAAAGTGTATAAAGATGCCAGGGTGTTTAAGCTGGAAATGAACCATCGCTCCACCCCCCAGATTATCAACTTGGCCAATGCTTCAATTTCTTTGGCCAAAGAAAGCTTTAAAAAGGTTCTAAGGGCTGGGCGATCTGAAGGCCAAAAGCCGACAGTTGTGCCGTTTAATACGGTTTTTGAGCAAGCTACTTTTGTGGCTCAGAGAATGTTGGAGCTAAGAGAAGAAGGGCACTCCCTAAATGATATGGCGGTTTTGTATCGTTCCCACTATCAATCCATGGAGATTCAAATGGAGCTAACTAAAAGGGGCATTCCCTTTGAGGTTCGTTCTGGTTTACGCTTTTTTGAAGAAGCCCACATTAAAGATGTTCTAGCCCATTTGAAGGTTTTTCATAATCCTTATGATGAAATCTCCTGGCATAGAATCCTAAAGTTGCTTGATAAGGTTGGCCCTCGTACAGCAGAGAAAATCTTCGGCCAATTAATGCAAAGCCAGAACCCCTTAGAAGCAATCTTTTCTGAGCAGATCTTGAAAACAGTGCCAAAGGCAGGGGAAAGAGGTTTTAAAAACTTTCAGGGACTAATGAAGCTCTTGAGCAACACAAAAGATTCTCCGGCTGAGATGATCAGGATAATTTCCGAATCAAATTACCAGGAACACGTAAAAGCTCAATATAATGATTTCCGTGAACGCCTGGAAGATTTGGAGCAGCTAGGTAGCTATGCTGTTCAATATAAGGATTTGGAAGAATTGTTGAGCAATCTGGCACTTGTTGCTGGCATTGAAGCAGAAACAGTGGTTGAGGGAGAGGCCAGAGATAGTGAAGCTTGCGTTTTAACTACCGTTCACCAGGCCAAGGGCTTGGAATGGAAGGTTGTTTTTGTGGTTTGGTTGGCTGACGGTCGCTTCCCCTCCCACTTAAGCTTTACTAAAGACGAAGAAATGGAAGAAGAGCGTAGATTGTTTTATGTGGCTGTTACCCGGGCGAAAGACGAACTCTTTTTAACTTACCCGATAATTTATTCTGGTTACGATGGCGAAGTGTTGATGAAGGTCTCTCGTTATCTTGAGGAACTGCCGGAAAATATTTGTGACAAATGGGAAGTAGAAACCGAAGAGGATGTTAAGGTGGAAATTGACCTGAGCGATTATGGGCACCAGCATGTGCACTATGGTCGAGACGACAAGTTTGAGGCTATAGACATTAAAGATCTGGACTTTATGAAGTAGACCTGTTAAAACTTAAGAAAATCCTGCAACTGTTTCTTGGCCTCATCAACAACTTTTTTCTCGATTTCAACCTTACCAGCATCAATTTTTAGTTTAATATTCCCAATAACTTTTTCAATTGGTTTGTCAAAAATCGGCTTAGGAATGGGCAGTTTTAACGATCCGGTCAGCTCAAAAGTTGCTTCCAGCCAGCCTTGATCATTTCGTAACAGCTCAAGTTCTTTGGGCAGGCCTTGAGTTAGTTCCGGAGAAAGTTTGAGGGTTAAACGATTGCCGCTAACCCAAACGAGCTGGCCCAAATCTGCTCCGCCAGAAAAACCGACTTTAATGTTTTTGCTATCAAGCCTTAAATCCTTTGTAGACAAAACCCTGTTCTTGATCGCAAAAGAAGCGCCCAGGTCTTTAAACTTAATATCATCCTGCAGAGCATTGGACTTAATAAACTTGCCAACTTCGGCCAGGGTTTTAACCCTTTTTATCTCGCCGTCAGTTAAAGCAAAAGAACCTTGGCCAACCGCATTGGTTAGAATATCTTCCGGCTCTACCCCGTGACCATTTAGAGTCAACGAAAGGTTTAGCTTGCCATAAACCTTATCCTTAAGATCTTGGTAGTCTTTTAGCTTGGTTAAAAATGTTTCGACCAAATCGTTGGTAAATGGGGTTACGTTGAAGTCTTTTAGCTTTAGATTATTAATGTTGTAAGCCAGGCCTGAGGTGGCCAGATTAATTTTTGCTTGGCCAGAAAGTGTCCCTTCATATAAAGCAATTTCCTTTATATCCAGAGTAACTTGCTTATTGGCTAGGGTGACGGCACAGTCAAACTTGTCCATTTCAAAATCTAAGAGACTAAGCTTATTAATGCTAATTCTTCCGTTGACGCTGTATTGGCGGGAAATTGATTTAGTTGCCTGATCAACCTTTTTGGATAATTCCCCTTTTTGGGGCTTAGCCTTCTTTTCGCCGCCGGCAAAAATTGCCAGGAAAGGATCTATTGATAATTTATCAGAAGAGATAGAAAAATCAACATGCGGAGCGGTTTTCCATTGACTGACTTTGGCCGAAATTATAGCCTTTTCTCCAGTAATTTCTAGGCTTAAGGCAGGAAAATCAATTGCCTGCTTATTTAAATCAACCCCAATCTTTCCCCGCAGAGACAAAGGAATGTTTTTCTTCTGATATGTCGCTGTCGCAGAAAAGTTCAAATCAATGGGTCGGATTAAAGCTAGGGTAAAACCAGAAAGACTTAAATTGGCATTCTTAATTTCGCTTTGAGCGCCTGTTCCCTGGTCAATATAGGTAATCAAACCATCTTTAACGGCAAAAGAATCAACAACCAACGAAAAAGATTGTTTCTGTTTTTCTTCCTTAGCCTCGGTATCACCTTGGCCTCTGCCTTTGCCCTTCGCCTTTTTGTTAGTCATATCAGAGCAGTTAAATGTTCCGCCAGCGGTTTTTTCTATTAATATTTCAGGTTTAACCAATCGCACCTCTTTAATAAGTAATTGGCGCTTAAAAATTGGCCAAAAAGCATAACGCAGCTCAATTCCATCGGCAGAGATAAGGGGCTTGTCAGAGAATCCCTTGCGGTTAGCGATAGATATCTTTTCGAGCTGTATCCCAGAGAAGAGGTTGAAAGAAACCTTTTCAATCTTGACCTCTCGATTGATGGCCTCCGAGATCTTGGCAGTAGCCATGTCCTTGATCTTGTCTAAAGGAAGGAGAAGGGGGAGGGCGATAGCGCCTACTATTAATATAGCGAGCAAAGCACCAACAATGATTCCAACCCATTTAAATAGTTTTTTCATAATTATCTCCTTGTGGGGATATTATACACTGAAATCTAAATCAATAATTAACAATGACTAAATTAATAACAATGTATTTGTTGGTTATATGTAATATCTCGCCGAAGGGGATACCAAGTTGTTAATTGTTTAATTATTAATTGTTAATTATTTGTTTGTCAGAAGTGTTGTTTGTGAGTATAATAATTACATCATGAAAAAAGGCATTGCAATCTTGGGCTCCACCGGTTCAATCGGCAAGCAAACATTAGAGGTCGTCTCTATTTTTCCCTCCAGCCTAACTGTTGTTGCTTTGGCGGCTAAAGATGAAGTTGATCTAATCGTTGAGCAAATAAAAAAATTCTCCCCTAAAATTGTTTCGGTTGCAACCGCAGAAGTCAAACAACAGGTTGAAGCCAAGTTAGGAGCTAGCAAGGTTCAGATTATGGTGGGAGAGGAAGGCTTGCTTAAGGTAGCTACTGAGCCAACCGCCAAGATGGTTGTGGTTGCAATCCCTGGTTCTCTTTGTCTTGTTCCTACCCTTGAAGCCGTTAAGTCTAAAAAAGATCTTGCCTTAGCAACAAAAGAAGTCTTGGTTGTGGCTGGGGATCTTTTTATGCAAGAAGTCAAAGCTGCTGGAGTCAAAGTTTTTCCCATTGATTCTGAACATAGCGCTATTGTCCAATGTCTTAAGGGCGAAGATCCCAAGACAATCAAAAAAATAGTTTTAACGGCTTCTGGCGGTCCATTTTTAAAAACCCCAATTGAAAAATTTGCCCAGATGACTGCCAAGGATGCGCTCAAACATCCCACTTGGAAGATGGGTCCCAAGATAACCATTGATTCCTCGACCTTGATGAATAAGGGCTTTGAGGTCATGGAGGCGCATTATTTATTTGGTTTGGACTATTCTAAAATAGAAGTGCTTGTTCATCCACAAAGCATTATTCATTCAATGGTTGAGTTTGTTGACGGTTCAGTTAAGGCTCAACTTGGTGCGGCAGATATGAGGGTTCCAATTCAATATGCTTTGTTGGAAGAGAAAAGAAGCGCCAATCACTGGCCCAGTTTAAATTTTGCTAAACTAACCCAAATGACCTTTCAGGAGCCAGATAAACAAAAGTTTCCTTGCTTACAATATGCTTATGATGCCGGGAAGGTTGGCGGAACATTGCCAGCCGTCTTAAATGCGGCCAACGAAGCAGCAATTAAATTGTTTTTGAGGGGGAAACTTAACTTTGCTCAATTGCCTCAGAGGATAAACGAGATCATGACTCGACATCAGAATAAAAAAACCCCTACTCTTGCTGATATCCTGGAAGCGGATAATTGGGCAAGAGCAGAGGTTAACTAGGCGGAACCTTTCTGTCTGCTGCAATCCTTAGCATGTTAACAGCTTTTTCCACATCTGTTTTTGCAATTTCTCTATAGACCAAAACCAGGATCTTTTTTTCAATTAAGTCTTGACTTTGTTCTGAGAGTTGTCCCACAAAATCAACAATTGCGTCCTCTGGCAGCCTCGCCAGCCTCGCGACCGCTTTTTCTAAGCTAATTTCTCCTGAAAGTAAGCCTTGGACTAGAGTTGGTGACACGGTTTATTCCTCCTTGTGATACCCCATCACGATATATATCGTATTAAGTTGGGCCAAACTTGCATGAAAGTAATGTGAATAGAGTAATGTGCCTGCCGGCCAGCAGGTAATGAGAATATTCGCATTACCCATTACGCATTACTTTGTTCTCTCCTGCCTTGTGTCCCCCATCATTGTTCTGTTATACTTTATTTTGCAATGAACGAAACAAACCTCGAAACCCTACGACACTCTGCTTCACACGTGATGGCTCAAGCTGTCCAAGAGTTGTTTCCCGGCGTAAAGCTTGGCATTGGGCCAGCGATTGAGAATGGCTTTTACTACGATTTTGACTTGCCGGAACAATTAACCCCCGAAGACCTGGTTAAAATCGAAAAGAAGATGAAACATATTATCAAACAAAACCACAAGTTTGAGCGTGTTGAGATGAAAAAAGAAGAGGCTATCAGGCTTATGGAGGAGAAGGGGGAGAAATACAAAGTTGAAATATTAAGTGAGCTTGAAGCGGAAAAAGTCACCCTTTACAAGAATGCTGACTTTGTTGACCTTTGTCGGGGGCCGCACGTTGAAACAACAGGCAAGATCAAAGCCTTTAAAGTTCTTTCTATTGCCGGGGCCTACTGGCGGGGGATTGAGACTAATCCAGTTATGCAGCGAATTTATGGCACAGCCTTTGAAAAAAAAGAAGATTTAGACAAATATCTGGAGAACTTAGAAGAAGCTAAAAAAAGAGACCATCGTAAACTAGGCAAAGAGCTGGATCTTTTTTCTATTCACGAAGAAGCTGGCACCGGCTTTGTTTATTATCATCCCAAAGGTGCAACGGTTAAAAACACTTTAGAAAACTTTTTAAAAGAAGAAAATCTCAAGCGTGGCTATGAGCTAGTTAGCATTCCCCATATTGCCAAAATAGATTTGTGGAACACTTCCGGCCACACTAATTATTACAAAGAAAACATGTATTTTATGCAGATTGATGAGCAGGATTATGTGGTTAAGCCGATGAATTGCCCCGGACACATTCTTATTTATAAGAGGAAGTTAACTAGTTATCGAGATCTGCCGGTGCGCTATTTTGAGCTAGGCACAGTTTATCGTTACGAAAAATCAGGGGTTTTACATGGTTTACTTAGAGTGCGTGGTTTTACCCAGGACGATGCTCATATTTTTTGTCGGTTAGATCAGCTAGAAGATGAAATTATCTCCGTGCTCGACTTTATACATTATATTATGCAGGTCTTTAAGTTTGATTATGAAGTTAAGCTTTCTACTCGACCGGAAAAATATGCCGGCACAATAGAAAACTGGGATAAAGCTACCGCAATCCTGGAAAAATCTTTACAAGATAGAAATGTTCCCTTTGAGGTTGATCCTGGGGAAGGGGTTTTCTACGGTCCCAAGATAGATGTTAAACTTAAAGATGCCTTGGGCCGGGTTTGGCAGGGACCAACTGTTCAAGTAGATTTTAACCTGCCGCAAAGGTTTGATTTAATTTATACAGCTAATGATGGTTCAAAGCAAACTCCGGTTATGGTTCACCGGGCTATTTTAGGCAGTATTGAGCGCTTTTTAGGAGCTCTAATAGAACACTATGCCGGAGCCTTTCCCTTATGGTTGGCTCCAGTTCAGGTTAGTCTTTTACCAATAACAGATAGCCATCTGGACTATGCCGATAAAATTGCCCAGCAATTACAACAAAGGGGCTTTCGTGTTGAGATTGATAAACGCAATGAAAAGATCGGGGCTAAAATTAGGAATGCGCAATTGCAAAAAATTCCCTACATGTTAATTGTTGGCGATAAAGAGCTGGAATCCGAGACCGTCTCTGTTCGCCACAGAAAAGAAGGGGACTTAGGTACTAAAAACATCGCAGAGATTCTTGATCAACTTTGTCAGGACGTGGACAACCGCGCTTAAATCCGCTATAATTATCCAACGAGGTTAAAAGAGTATTCGATATCTCATAACAAACGAACGCATTCGCTCTAAAGAAGTCAGGTTAATAGACGAAGAAAACAAGCAATTGGGAGTTGTGTTAACTCCGGATGCGTTGCGATTAGCGAAAGAAAAGGGATACGATTTGGTTTTGGTTGTGCCTAACGCGCAACCCCCTGTTGCCCGAATCTCAGATGTTGGTAAGATTAAATACGAGTTGTCCAAAAAGGAAAAAGAAACCCGCAAGTCTCAGCGGACCAGCACTTTAAAAGAAGTTAAAATCTCGCCCAAAATTGCTCAACATGATTTTGAGGTGAGAGTGACAAAGACAAAAGAATTATTGGAGAAAAAACACAAAGTTAAAATCTCCATGTATTTTAGAGGTCGAGAAAATAATCACGTCGATTTGGGTCGAAATGTTGTTGACCGGTTGCTTGAGGCCGTAGCTGAAATAGGGAAGGCAGAAGGCCCGCCGAAGAAGATCGGCAAAAACATGTTTGTAATATTGTCTCCAAAATAGGGAAAGTATGCCAAAACAAAAAACAAGAAGAGCGGCAAAAAAAAGATTTCGGATCACCAAAAAAGGCAAGGTCTTACGTGGCCACACAAAAATGCGCCATTTGCTTGCCTGTAAAACCCCAAAACAAAGGGGTAAACTGAGACAGTCTGGATTGGTTTCTGCGTCCGACGTTCCCAGAGTTAAACAAATGCTGGTAGGAGGATAACTTTCCATGGTACGAGTTAAAAGGGGGAAGGCTGCACGCAAGAGAAGAAATAAAGTTTTTAAACGCACCAAGGGTTTTCGTAAGACCGTAGGTAGAAAAATCACCCGGGCCAAACAGGCGGTGCTGAAGGCCAAGAAACACGCTACTAGACACCGCAAACAGAGAAAGGGCTCTATGCGCCGACTTTGGATTGCTCGCATTAATGCAGCTGTAAGAGCCTTAGGAATGAATTACAGTCTCTTTATTGCCGGGTTAAAAAAGGCCAAGATATCACTTGATCGTAAGGTTCTAGCAGATTTAGCTGTTAACCACCACAATGATTTTATTAAGATTGTTGAGACGGTAAAGGGTAAATGATAGAGCTGCAAGTAGGTGGTCTAGGCTTTGATCCCCGCAACATGTCTCCCCTGGTCTTACTTCGTGATCAAGAAGAGATGAATTTTCTGCCCATTTGGATCGGGGTATTTGAAGCCTCAGCTATTGCAATGGAGTTACAAAGCGTTAAGCCGCCTCGGCCAATGACCCACGATCTTCTTTTGGAATTCGTGGATAAGCTTGGGGGCAAACTTCTAAAAGTTGTAATTACCGATGTTAAAGAGGGGACATTTTATGCCAATGTTGAGCTGGAAAAAGATGGCAAAAATATGAATATTGATGCCCGCCCTTCAGATGCAATTGCCCTGGCCGTTCGCCGCCATTTACCGGTATTTGCTACAGAAACGGTCATGATGCAGGCTAAGTTGGTAAACGCGGAGAAAGATGCCGAAGAAACCAAGAAGTTTAAAGACTTTATCGAAAACATGAAGCCGGAAGATTTTACCAAGTATTATAAGAAAGATTAACAGACAGCTCCCCGCAGAGTTACTTTTTCATAATCTCGAAACAACCCCCTTAATTTAGTGAAATTTTTGTATAAATATTGCGATAGATATCTATCTAGGAGACCTCCGAAAAATTGCCCTTCAAATCGCGTAGCGGAGCCTCTTAGGCTCTGCTTCTCGACGACAACTTGCGACCCTAAGAGGGTCGCCTACGCGGAGAAAGCGAGTTTTTCGGAGCTCTCTCTAGAGACAAAACAGGAGGAAAGCAATCATGGGTGATTTATCGATATCAAATACAATTTGGAGTCTTGGTTGTGCTTGTCAAGAAGCCTTTGACAGTGTTTTTGGTTCAACTGTTGAAAAAGCTGATAAACTAGCTATGAAAGCCGCTAACACCTTTACAGATGGGGTTGATAGTATTGCTGCATATACCTTTGTCAAAGAGCCTCAGCATGTTACAGCCGCAGAAAGAGCACTTGTTCCTGTTGTTGCTGTTGGTTATGGCGTAATCGCTCTTTTTCCTGCCAGCTGCAGCGATCCTGAAAGTCCGCCTGCAAACGATGCGGGTCCTCGTCTAGATGGGCCGCCTCATGACTTTATTAACCCAGACGGCATAACTTGTAATTATCTAGGAGTAAAGCTGGACGATTCTAACGTAATTGTAACCACTTCTGACAAAACAAGTTCGGAACTTAGTGGCAGAGTTTTGCGGTTTTATGCTAAAGACGCAACTAATCCGGGAGTATCAATCAGTTCAATCAATTCTAATGACTGGCAGCTAAATTATCAAAGCCAACTCAGTTTTGAAATTTCTAGCAAAATTAAACTTGTTTCTGGGTTGAAGGCTCAGCCAAAAGTACAAATTTATTTTAAGGGAAACAATTCTAATACCCCGAACCTTGAGCTAAGCACTATCCCTGGGATTAATGCTTGGGTAAAGCAAACGCTGATAATTCCTCTCTCTCTTCTGCCAAAAACAGTAGGGCGGATTCGGTTTTTTGTTGAGACCAAGGGAGCAGATGTTGATGTTTTAATAAAAAATGTTTCTTTTAATTGTGGCAACGTTGCCGATGGTGGGTTAGGGGATCAAGGGGTTCAGCCTGACTTAGTTAGGCTTCCTGATTCAGGTGTTTATGTGGAACAGGGCTCTTACGATGCTGTTATCAAGGAGGGCCCCGTTGTTGATCAAGGTTATTCGGATGGTTTAGTGGTTATTGATCAGAGCGGGGTTTCCCCTGATGGGGTAATCCCCGATTATTTTATTACTGATATCCTAAAACCAGATACAGGAGCAGCTCCCTCTGGGCAATTAATTACAGGAACCCCAACCTATGTTCATAATATGAATGCCCATGATTCCGCTAATTGGCAGATGTCTACCTGGGCAAACGGTTCCCCTTTTGATGTTATGTGGAAATCCAGTCAAATCACTTTTGCGAATGGGTTCATGACCATTACCCTTGTCAAAAGTCCTTCTGGCAGCCAATACTCTTATGATTCTGGAGAATATCGCACAATACAACAAATTTATACTGATGGATATTTTGAGGCCAGAATGAAAGGTGCTCAGGGATCAGGGTTAATTAGTGCTTTCTTTATTTGGGGGAATTCTAAGGATGAGGTAGACATTGTTGAGATCCCTGGTAAAGATTGTAAGGGATTCCAATTAAATTATTATCTCAAAGGTGTAGGCGGTCATGAAACAATGGTCTATCCAGGGGGTAATTTTGACGCTTGTAAAGACTTTCATAATTATGGGGTTCACAAGACAACAAATTTTATTAAATATTATCTTGATGGCAAGTTGGTCCTTACTGTTATCAATAGCACAAGTACCCCGCTTCCTTCACAACCCGGCCATATGATGTTTAACCTGTGGGTTCCGGATAAAACTCTTTATGGATGGGCGGGGCAACCTACTTTTACGCCACCAGCAAAGGCATTGGTGGATTGGCTTAAGCATCTGAAACCTTAGGCTAACTCCTCGAAATAAAGAATACCCCTAAAATTATTATCCCAATTCCCATCCAGCGGATTAAGCTGACGTGTTCTTTGAAGAAAATTACTGAGGCAAAAGCAACAATCACATAGGCAATGCTGACCATTGGATAGACAAAGCTAAGCGGCAGGCGAGAGAGAACCACCAACCAAAAAAGAGAGCTTAGGCCAAAACAGGTAAAGCCAAAAAAAACATAAGGGTTCAAAAACATGGGAATAATCTTTACCAAGAACTGGCTGGCAGGGAAAGAGCCGAACAGCACCATCCCTTTTTTCATCAACAACTGTCCCGCTACAGCTAGCGAAATGGAAATAATCAACAGAAGATAGTTTGTCATCATTACTCCTTTGTTGCTAAAGCTCTTCCCAACTTAAAGTTTTGAACGGTGGATTAGAGAACTTAAGCTTTAATATTATAACACCTTTTCCCTTGAGGCCAATCGAATATAACCAGCCTTTACTCTTTTCCCTAACAATCTTAAATGAGCCGTGGCCAAGATTTTCTTTGTGTCCCAGAGCGACATTGACGAGCCAATTATCGTTATCTATGGGATAGTAGGGTGGATCGGTATACCAATTGGGGTTTTTAACTAGTTCAACCTTAGCCCTTTCCAGACCAGCCTCAGCCAGATAAAAGGCTTGTTCCCGAACAAGCAGGCTATTCGTCCCCCGATAATAATTATTAACTATCTTGGCCAAAGATGTTCCCAGGGCTAAAAAGAGGGCAATCATGAAAATGGTTAAGATAAGGGCAGAACCTTTTTTCATTTTAATTCCTTATGGCTGCTTGGGCTGTAAAGGCTTCTGTTGAGACCCTTACCAGCTTAGCTTCGGGATAGTCAAAGGTCAGCTGTTTAACTTCGTTGACATCTGTCAGGTAAGCCGAATAATTGTTTTTTCTTCTTTTTATTTTTTTGTCAGATAAACTATATTCAATAACATCAGCGCCAATTTTTAGAATCAACATATCCTGACCGGAGGTAGGGATGATTTCTGCCGCTGCTCTGATGTCAGTCGTTATTCCGGACAGTGCAAAGTTGTTGATCTGAGCGCTTTCGCAAAAGGCAGCAACCCTTTTCCAGTTTCTAAGCTGAGAGCCTAAAGCAAAAAACATGGCCCCACTTAAAACAGAGAAAATACAAAGGGAAACAAGCAGCTCAACCAGGGTGAAGCCCAGTTTTGAGTTCTTATTCATATTTGCTCCTCAAAGTATAAATTTCCAAGAGATTTTTATTGGGGCTATATTTCAGCTCTACCTTAATGGAAACCAAATCGGGCAGGAGAGAGGACGTCGCAACTTTCCCCTGGCTAGCAGCAAAAGTTTGCCCATTTAATTTTATGAGTTGGGCAAAAGGAATTGTCTTTATCCTTTCCATCTCCCCCTGAAGGACATAAACAGTCTTGTTTAGTTGGCTGGCAGCTTTGACAGAGGACAGGCAGACCCTAGCCCCAGCCGTAAAGGCAATAACGCTCACAAGGAAAATTGTGCTGACAACCAGCAGCTCAACTAAAGTAAAGCCCTTGTTATTCAACACGTACCCTGCCTATTGAGGAAACAATAATCTTTTTTGTTCGACCTAAGGAGTTTTGTAATACCAAAGAACCAGAACCCCCAAAGGCTGTGGCGCCAGACGGAGCAAATTTTATCTGGCTTGTCTGGGCGAAGTTTATTCCGGTTGGGAGAACTAGTCCGTTTAAGTCCATGGCCAGAGTTTTGTGTTCCAGTCTTGATTGGCTTTGCATTTTTCGCAAATCCGAAACCAGGCTTTTTGTGGTGGCCTCAAGTTGTATCTGTCCCAAAAAGCCCCTGAGAGAGGCAAAGCTGACGGAAAACAACACAGAACAAACAGCCATAACAACTATAATTTCAACCAGAGTGAAAGCCAAACGTTTTTTCATCGCAGAACCTCTTTGGGTTTTTTTGTAGCCTTATTTTGCTTGGACGATTAAGTTGTCGATCAAGCGGGCTTTGCCAATTGAGCCGGATAATGCGACCAAGAGTTTCCCCTTGATCGCCTTTACTTCTTCTAATGTTTCCGGGTCAGCAATAACCACATAATCCAGGCGGATACTTGGCACAGTTCCAATTAATGAGCGCATGCGAATAAGGATCTTTCTCAAATCCTTTTCTCCGTTTTCAATCTCTTCTTTAGCCAAGCAAAGAGCCTTATACAGTACCGTTGCCAACTCTCTTTCTTTGGGCTTTAAATATCTATTTCTCGAGCTCATTGCCAAACCATCAAACTCGCGAACTGTCGGCAGAGCGACAACCTCAACAGGGAAGTCCATGTCTCGAACCATGGTCTTGATTATTAATTGTTGTTGGAAATCTTTTTGCCCAAAAAAAGCAAAATCAGGACAAACAAGGCAAAACAACTTGGCGACAATTGTGGTAACACCGCGGAAATGGTTGGGTCGGGAGCGGCCGCACATTTTTCTGGAAAATTCCTCTACCTCCAGGTAGGTTTTGAAGCCTTGAGGGAACATCTTTTTTGTATCGGGCAAAAAGAGGACGTCAATGTCAAAGTTGTTGAGGAGTCTTTTGTCGTTAGAGAGGTTTTTCGGATAGCGCTTAAAGTCTTCCCCTGGGCCAAATTGAATTGGGTTAACAAAAATGCTAACTACTACGATATCGGCCTGTTTTTTTGCCGCCTGAACTAAAGAAAGGTGCCCGTCATGTAGGCAGCCCATCGTAGGAATAAACCCAATGGTTTTGCCGTGGTTTTTTTTCTTTTGTGAGTAGGCGCGCATCTCGTCAATATTTTTGATAATTCTCATTTTCTAAAACCCCAGGACTTACTTTATTACCCAGAAGCGGGCAATTGCCCAAAGCAAAACTGATAAAATAACAGCTAGAACCTTAATAGAAACGTTTCGGGTAAAAAAAGCCTTAAGCATCTTCCGTCTCCTTTTTAACTGGTGGGGGAGCTGTTGTTGGTGTTGCCGGCCGCTGCCAGGTGGCGTACTTGCATTTTGGATAGTTGCTGCAACCGTAAAAGACTTTACCCCGACGGGTTCTTCTTTCGGTCAGCTCCCCATCACAGTCCGGGCATTTAACGTCGATTTTTATTATGATTGATTTAATGCTTTTGCATTGTGGGTAGCCAGAGCAAGCCAAGAAACTACCAAAACGACTGTGCTTTAGGACCATTGGCCGTCCGCACTTGGGGCATTTTTCATCGCTAGGAGCTTTTTCTTCTTCTAAGGGCCTGGTATGTTTACACTTGGGATAGCCGGAGCAGGCGTAGAATTTACCAAAACGTCCGTCGCGAATAACCAAGAATTTTCCGCATTTTGGACAGACTTCTTTGGTCATTGTTTCAGTTTTTATCTTTTCCATGTTCTGATCAGCCTCTTTTAGGGCGAGGGCAAAAGGCTCATAAAATTCATGTAGTATCTCGATCCAATCTTTTTTGCCTTCAAGGATGTCATCGAGTTGATCTTCAAGTCCGGCAGTAAATTTAATATTAAGAATCTTGGGAAAATGTTTTACCAGTAGCCCGTTGGTAGTAATACCAATTTCAGTTGGCTTAAGGGCTTTGCCCTCTTTTTCCACATAACCACGATCTTGGATGGTAGCCATAATAGGGGCGTAGGTTGATGGTCGGCCAATGCCCCGTTTTTCCAGCTCTTTAACAAGAGAGGCTTCGGTGTAACGTGGTGGTGGCTGGGTAAAGTGTTGAGCTGGCAAAAGTTCCAGGAGAGAAAGAATTTCCTCTTCTTTTAATTCCGGCAGAAAGCCTTCTTTTTCTTCGGCATCTTCCTCATCTTGACCTTCTAGGTAGAGTTTGATAAAACCATCAAACTTTATGACTGAACCATTAGCCCGGAATTTATAATCCTTGGCCATGATATCAAGGCTGGTCCGATCAAAAACAGCTGGATTCATCTGACAAGCGACAAATCTTTTCCAAATTAAATCATAAAGCTTAAACTCATCAGGGCTCAAACTGTCTTTTATCTTCTCCGGATGCCGTAGGGCAGAAGTTGGTCGGATAGCTTCGTGAGCATCTTGGGCCTGTTTTTTCTTTTTATACTTGATGATCTGTTCCGGTAAATATTCTTGGCCAAAAGATTCGCTAATATATTCCCTTACTTTAACTTCAGCCTCATCCGCTAAGCGAACAGAGTCGGTTCTCATATAGGTGATAAGACCAACTTCATCTTCGCCCTTAATGCTTATACCTTCATACAATTTTTGAGCGATCATCATTGTTCTTTTGGCAGAGAAGCCTAGCTTGCGTGAGGCCTCCTGTTGTAAGGTACTGGTGATAAATGGTGGGGCAGGGTATCTTTTCTGCTCTTTGCGCTCAATCTTGGTGACAGTGTACTGAGCCCTTTCTAAGTCTTTGACTATCTTGTCGGCTTCGATTTGAGAGACAACAACCCGACCCTTATCTTTAGGATTAACACCCAAAGGTTTGTCAGCTTTGGCAATTAATTTAGCGGAGAGTGATTTTTTCTCTGCTGTTTCCAGTTGGGCAATAATATCCCAATATTCTTGAGGGTTAAAAGCTTTTACCTGTTCTTCTCGTTCACAGATTAAGCGAACCGCTACAGACTGGACGCGCCCGGCAGAAAGACCTTTGCGAACTTTTTTCCACAAAAGAGGGCTAATTTTATACCCGACTAAGCGGTCAAGGATACGTCTGGCTTGTTGGGCATTAACGCGACCCATATCAATTTCGCGGGGGTTCTTGACAGCCTTGGTAACAGCTTCTTTGGTGATTTCGTGAAACTCAATCCTTTTGATATTTTTATTCTTGTCCAGTAGGTATTTTAGATGCCAGGCAATAGCTTCCCCTTCACGGTCAGGATCGGGAGCCAGAAAGACTATGTCTGCTTTGGCAGCGGCAGCTTTGAGGTGTTTAATAATCTTTTCTTTGGTTTTGATTATCTTGTAGTTGGGCTCAAAGTCTTTTTCTACTTTTACGCCCAGCGATTTGGCTGGCAAATCCCTAATATGTCCAGCACAAGCTTCGATAACGTAATCGTTACCCAAGAACTTTTTTAAGGTTTTTGCCTTAGCAGGTGACTCAACAATTACCAGTTTTTTCGTCAAAAATTTCTCCTCCAACTTTTGAATAGTATCAGACGACGGGTTTTGTGTCAATTTGCCCTAGTTTGGCCGGATAGATTATTTGTAGCAATCTTATTGCCAGGGCAGAACCAGGAAACGACGAAGAAACCAGCTATCTGAGTGTCGAAAAACCGGACAGACCTGTACGAAATTTCGCCAGGCAGCAATTTAAGCAAGACTACCTTTTAAAGTGTTTCTTTAACTCATCTTCAGTGATCTTTATAATAGTAGGCCGGCCATGGGGGCAGGTGAGGGGGTTTTGCGTACTATATAAATCTCTGATCAGACCGCTCATTTCTGCCCGGCTTAATTTATCTCCAGCCTTAACAGCAGCTTTGCAGGCAATGGTTTTACGGATGTTTTCTTGCTTAGTTTCAAGCTGGGCGGATTTGCCTAGGCTCTGCAACTCAGCAATAATGTCCATGACCAACTGTTTTGCTGATGATTTAACTGCCGAAGCAGGCACAGAACGCATGAGGTACGAATTAGCCCCAAATTCTTCTAGATCAAAGCCTAAACTTTTTAAATAGCCCAAGTTTTCTTGTAAGATAATCGTTGCCTTTGTGTCTAGCTCAATAGTTTCTGGCAACAGTCGGACTTGGCTACCCGGCTCACTGGCTACTGTGCTACTTAGCTGGTCATAAATGATCCTCTCCTGTGCAGCATGTTGGTCAATTAGAACCAATTCTTCTCCATCCGTTGCAATGATATAAGTATTTTTGAATTGGTAAATGGGAAAATACGGTTGAATGGAGGTAACTTCCATCTCGACAAGGTTATGAGTTACTAGTTGCGAGTTATCAGCCGGAAAAACTTCCTCTGGTGGAAACAAGACATCTGCCATGCCAGGTTCCCAGCTTTGTTTTCCTGTCTGATACTCTGATGATCTGGTATTCTGATCTTCTCGTTCTGATCCACCGATACCCTGATTATCTAGAATCTTTGACAGGGCAGTTTTTGCCGCACTACGCACAGCTTCCATTGCCTCGTTAGTTTTCAGAAATTTAACTTCCCGCTTGCTGGGATGGACGTTAACGTCAACTTCCTTAGGATTAACTTCCAGAAAAAGGACAGCAATTGGGTGGCGGTTGTTAGGAATCAAAGTTCTATAGGCATCTTCCAAAGCCCGGTTAAGCAAAAAGTTTTTAACATATCGGCCATTAACAAAGAATGACATATAATCGCGGCCAATCCGACTTATATTGGGCTTATTAACATAGCCCCTTACATTACTATAGTTAATTTCGATTAACCCTTTAGCCAGCTCAGCTCCGTAAACAGAGACAATCGTATCAAGTAACTTACCTGTTCCGGCCGAAGAAAAAAGTGGTTTGCCGTCAGAAACAAGAGAAAAAGCAATCTGTGGGTTGACCAGGGCATATTTTGTGACAATGTCACCAATGTGCCCCATTTCTGTGGCTGGGGATTTCAGAAATTTTTTCCTGGCTGGAGTGTTAAAAAACAAATCTTTGACAGAGACAGTGGTTCCAACCGGACAACCTGCCTCCTCCAATTTTTCTACCTTCCCTCCCTCTACCAACATCTCAGTTCCCACTTCCATACCGGCATCTTCACCCCTAACCCCACTTCTAATTTCCAGCCGCGACACACTAGCGATAGAAGGAAGGGCTTCTCCACGAAACCCAAGACTTTGAATATTGAACAGGTCGTCTAACTTGTTGATTTTCGAGGTCGAATGTCGTTCAATGGCAAGCTTAACTTCATCTTTAGTCATCCCTTGGCCATTATCAGAGACGCGAATTAATTTTCGACCAGCGCTTTGAATTTCCACGCTGATTTTTGTGGCCTTAGCATCAATGGCATTTTCAACCAATTCTTTGACTACAGAAGCCGGCCGTTCAATCACTTCACCGGCGGCAATTTTATTAATCAGGTCTTCGGGGAGGATTTTGATTTGGGACTGCATAGAGCTATTTTAGCCCCAAATTAGCCAGCTGGCAATCCAGCCGGTTGTATTGCCTGGGGGATCAACAACAAGAACGTTATACCAGGAACCACGTTTTTTGATGATTTTCAGGGTGTACCCATTATATAAATTAGCAACTTGACGATAACCGCGACCAGGGCCAGACCTTAAATTTACTCGTAGTCTATTCACAACAGCAGTTTGTTGGGAAGAGATCATAGAATTGTGCACCCAACCGCTGGTATTCTGCCAGTCAACTACTTTGCGCCACTCTCCGGAACGACCAATAATTTTCAGTGGATAATATTTGGGGAAATCCATTTTTACAGGATACTTTTCCCCCGGGCCGGTTCTTAGGTTAACGCCATCAACGCTAGTGCTGGGCAGGGCAAAAGAGATCCCCAGTAAAGTTAGGCAGAAGATGATAATTAAGAACTGTTTTTTCATAATTGTTACTTATTTACCTTAACATATTGAATTAGGCTTTTCAATTTCTTGACCGGTAGGCCGACGACATTGTCATAATCCCCCTTGATATTGATGCCAAACGATTGTTCAATTTCCTGGATACCATAAGCCCCAGCCTTATCCATTGGTTTACCGCTGGCAACATAATCAAGAATGTTTTGGTCAGTAACCTTCTTCATTTTTACTTTGGTGATTTCATAGTCAGTGGCCTTTTCTCCTGTTTCTGTGTCAACCACCGCAATCCCAGTGATTACCTGATGGGTTTTGCCGGCCAAACTTTTTAACATGGCCACGGCCTCTTTTTTTGTTTTAGGTTTGCCGAGGATTTTGTTGCCCAGAACAACAATCGTGTCAGCACCAACAACTAAAGCGTCCTTTTGTTTCTTGGCAACATCTTCTGCTTTGGCTAAAGCGGCTTTAACAGCAAAGCCTAATGGAGTATTTGCCTTAATTTTAGTTTCTTTAACCTGGCTGGTAACAATTTTAAACTTTTTAACAATCTTTTTGAGCAGTTTTTTTCGTCTAGGGGAGGCAGAGGCTAAAACCATTACCAGTTTCTTTTTAGGCATGGATTAATTATACAAAAAATCAACCTATGCTTCTACCAATTAAATAGTTGCTATTTTTATAAAAGCAAAACATCTTTCAAGGCTATAATCAAAAGAGACCCAGACCAAACTTTCCATAGCACGTGAGTATCTAGCTTGTTTATCTGTGTCACTAGAAACAGCCTGGCTAAAACGGTCAATAATAACCTGGGGATTTTTACCGGCTCTTTTGTAGGCCAGTGCCAATAATAATGGTAACTCCACTAATTCTTGAGCAACTTTTTGGGCTGGCAAAGCCCTTCTGTGTTCGTCCTTAATACAGCTAATGGTTTGGAGCAAGGGGTTGGTTGGAGCAGTGTAGGTTCGATCAATTATTGCCATTCTAGCCTCAATATCATGACGAGCGATTTCCATTTCTAAGAGAGGAATTTGAGCTAAGGCTTTGGCTTTTGCGATACGCCTTTGAACTGCCTGCTTAGCAGGGGACAACAAATGATTTCTTGCTTCTGCGATGAGAAAGTCTCCTTGCCTAAGTGCAAGCCCTGCTACTTTGGCCAATCTAGTTGTAACAGATAAAAAAGCCATGCTGGTATTTCTCCTAAAGAGTTGTCGCGATAAAACAAGCTAAATTTCAATTTTTCTGAAATTTGTTTTAAAGATTTTCGATATAACTTTAGGAGCTTTTAAAATGATTTTTTTAGTTGGAATGGGACAACGGGAATAAAAACAATTATGACTATAGTAAAAAGAAGAATTTGTGATCCGCACATCCATATCTATCCATCAGGAGCAGCTACAAATAATTTACGTCGAGTTCTTTACGGTGAAAATGGATTTCAAATTCCCTCCTCACACTTAACGGACTTGCCAGGTGAATTTACGGCCAAGGCTTATTTAGAGCATGCCAGGCCACATGGGGTTAGGTTGGCCGTTAATTTGCCCGTAGCAAACAGGGGAAAAAAAGCCGCTGGTGTTGCTGCCATTAACGAATGGTGTCTTGGTCAACACGAAGAAAGTTGTGGTCAAGTAAGGTCTTTGGGCGCAATAAACCCTACCACAATGAGCCAGGTTGAGATAGCGGGAGAATTGGATCGAATCAAGAGAAGTAAATTAATCTCTGGGGTTAAATTGATTCCAATGGCTGGGCCAGCCTTTCAAGAGTTTGATCCTGCTGACTGCCGACTTGAGCCTTTTTACAAAGCCGTTGCTGATCGGGATATGATGATTGTCTGGCATATGGGATCCCGAATGAAAGATCCTGTTAATGTTGCCACGGCTAAAAAAATTGCTGATATTTATGAGCGCTATGCTGGAAGGATAAGAATGGTCGCCGCTCATTTAGGCAATGACGCCTGGGAAGAGGTTCGAGTTCATCTGATTGGTCTTGAGGGAATTGCGTTTGATCTAGCCTACGTTTATCCGATGGAAACAGAGTACCCCTACATTGTTCGAACCAATGGAGCTACTTTTCGTCGGGTAATCAGTGATGTTGGGACAGGGAGAACTTTTGGCGGATATGACTTCCCTCATATGAGCGTTGGTGTTGGGCAAGGGGCTTTTGATCGTTTAGCCGCAGAAGCAAACCTTTCTCAAGAAGAACAACACGCTATTTTATGGCAGAGTCCGGTTGATTTTTATCGGTTGGCTGCTTAAGTAAGACAAAAAAATTTCAACCACAGTGAATGAAATAAGCCTACGGCCGACCCTCCCTCATTTAGGGCTGAACCGGCAATGCCATTTTTGTCGAGATGCCCAAAATATCAACAACCCTCAATTCTTGCCCCCTGGCAAAAACCTTGCTACTACGCAGTAGGAGGTGAATTATGAAAGGTCTAATCCCAATTGAAAGCATAGAAAACAAGATTTACTTGATTAGAGGGCAGAAGGTGATGTTGGATAGAGATTTGGCTGAGTTGTATTGGGTTAAGACGTTTGTCCTTAACCAAGCAGTGAAACGGAACCAAGGGAGATTTCCGGTAGATTTTATGTTTCAGTTAAACAGAGAAGAGTTTGCTATCTTGAAATCACAGATTGTGATGTCAAGTCTACCTGCCGGCATGACAGGTTGGGGAGGGAGACGTACCTTGCCATAGCGCTTAAGAGATTGTTGCAGGTTGACGAGGAAAAACCGAAGCGAAGAATAGGCTTTCAGGTTTAGTCTTATTAACTATCGTCTTTTCCTCGGACCACGAAAGCGGTTAAACTGACGGCCGCGAGGACGAAAGGTTCTGGTAGCGGCAACTTCAAAACCGGCGGCCGGCACTTCCGGATGTTCTGCCACCGGCAAGCTCTTCTTCATCACATTTTCAATGTTGCGCACATCACGGCGTTGGTCTGGAGTAGCAAAAGAGATCGCCCGACCTTCATGACCAGCGCGACCAGTTCTGCCAATGCGATGAACATAATTTTCAGAATCATCAGGCAGATCATAATTAATTACCAGCTCAATCCCTTTAACGTCAATACCACGAGCTGCAATATCGGTAGCAACCAAGATTCGATATCTGCCAGATTTAAAGCCATCCAAGGCTTCTCGGCGTTGTGCTAAAGAGCGGTCAGAATGGATTTCAGCTACACGGTGACCCATGTTTTTTAATCCTTTGGTTATGCGAGTAGCGCCACGTTTTGTCCGGCTAAAAAGCAATACTGTGCCACGGTACTCATGAAGCAACTTTTCCAGCAACTTGGGCTTTTCTTCCCTATTAATAATAAATAATTCTTGAGCAATATTTTTGGCCGCAGTTCCTGATGGAGCAATCTCTACCCCAATTGGCAGCTTCATATATTTGGCTGCGATCCTAACAATCTTTTCGGGAATAGTGGCCGAAAAAAGCATAGTTTGTCGCTCTTTTGGCAAGTGCTGCATGATTCGCTCAATTTGGGGCATAAAACCCATATCAAGCATGCGGTCTGCTTCGTCCAGAACAAAAACTTTAACGTTTTCTAAGCGAATTGTTTTTTGGTTTAAATGGTCATTCAGTCTGCCAGGGGTAGCAATGACTACGCGAGGACTGCGACGTAAGGCTTTAAGTTGGTTGTACATAGCCGCCCCACCAATTAAAACTGCAGTTCTGATGCCAAAGGGAGAGCCAATTTTATTAATTGTTTCGTCAACCTGGATGGCCAGCTCACGAGTAGGCACAACCACTAATCCTAGCGATTTATCTTGGGTTAAGCGTTGGATCATAGGAATGCCAAAGGCTAGGGTTTTGCCTGTGCCGGTTTGAGCTACTCCAATAATATCCTTGCCTTCAAGGCCAATGGGAATAGCTTTATATTGAATAGGGGTTGGAGTTGTAAACTCCATTTTCTCCAAGAGCTCTAAGATTTTGGGGGCAATGCCCAAACCAAAAAAGGTGCGCTTATCGTCTTGTTCCGGATGCTTCATACATATAGTATAGCACCATAGTGGGGGGGAATGCGAATGGGGGAGTGGTGGAGGGGGGAGGATTTGAACCTCCGAAGACCGAAGTCGCCTGATTTACAGTCAGGAGCATTTGACCGCTTTGCTACCCCTCCGTCGTAACCCTGTTCCTGCTCCTTTTCCTGTTAGAGGCGCAGGCTCAGGCACGGGGCTGAAAAAAAGGCTGCGGTTAAGACACTAAATCCTAACCGCAACCTAGGAAAACCTTATTTTTTCTTTTTCTTTTTCTTTCTGCCGCGAGCCATTGCTGCTCTAGAAATATCACCTTTTTTGTCGATGAAATATAAATAGCCCTTTTCTTTCTTGATACCACACTTTAATACTTTTTCTGCCATGTTACTTCACCTCCTTTGTTTTAAAACTTCAAACAGGACAATTCCCGTTGCAACCGATGCGTTAAGTGAATTGATCTTGCCCATCATGGGGATGTGCACGACTTCGTCACATCTTTCTTTGACCAATCTTGAGAGCCCTTTCCCTTCGCTGCCAATGACCAAGGCAATGTTCTGCCGGAAATCCGCTTCATTATAAACCTTGTTTCCGTCGATTTCAACACCTACAACCAAAATTGCTTGATCTTTTAGCGTCGAGATAGTTTCGGCAATGTTTGACACTCGGGCGATTGGGACTAAGTTGGCCGCACCAGTCGATACTTTGACGACGGTATCGGTAACTTGTACCTGCCTGTTTTTGCGGATAATTACTCCGTCAACACCTGCGGTTTCAGCGGTCCTTAAAATCGCGCCAAAGTTGTGAGGATCTTCAATCCCGTCGAGGACAAGGAGAAACTTTGGCTTGATATTGTTTGGCTCGATTAATTGACTTAAATCCGTGTAGTTAACCATATTTAGATTTTCAACTATTTTTGCTTAGGAGTCAAGTTTTAAAAAAAATAACTGGTGGAAGAGGGGAATTGAAAGTTGGGGAAAGAGCCACAAAGGAAACAGGTTTTAAAGGAAAAGAAGTTATTCCTGTTGGATCGGGCAGTGGACGGTACAAGCCTAGAGGAGCCGTTACAGCAATTAAGCAGGGGGCAAAAGAAACAAAGACCGGCACCTTTATTACTTACGTTGTTGCTTTTGCTGCACGAAGAGATCCTCTCCCTATTTCTATTTTTGATGTAGAAACCCTTGAAGTAGAAGGGGTTGCTAAACAACTATAAACTTTTCAGTGCTTGCTCAAAAACCTTTAAGGCTTGGTCAATTTCTTTCTTCTTTATGGTCAACGGAGGTATAAAGCGAAGAGCTGTGCCGCCGCCGCCAGTTGGGATGATTACTACTTTATTTTTTAAACAATAAGTCATAATTTTGCTAACAGTATCCCAATCACCAATGTCTACCCCGATCATTAAGCCGAAACCTCGTACATCTTTTATCAACGGATATTTCTTTTGCATTTTTTTCAATTGAGTCGTTAGGTATGCGCCCGTTTTAGTGGCATTTTGCAAGAGTTTTTCCTTTTTAATTACTTCTAGCGTGGCAATTGCTGCTGCGCAACAAACCGGGTTGCCGCCAAAGGTTCCACCATGCGAGCCGGGTGACCATTTGGCCATCAATTTAGCAGAAGCGGCAATGCCGCCCAAAGGAAAGCCGGAAGCCAGGCCTTTGGCCATACAAACAATATCTGGTTGAAGGCCATAGTGTTCAGATAAAAACCATTTGCCGGTTCGAGCAATGCCGCTTTGTACTTCATCAACAATCAAGAGCACATTGTATTTATCGCAAAGCTTGCGCAAGCCGGTAATAAATTCTTTGGGCCGTACGGCATAGCCGCCTTCTCCGAGAATTAACTCGGTTATAACTGCCGCGATTTGTTTACTCTTTATAAGTGTTTCAATTTCTGCCAGGTCTGGCTTGGCAAGATAAATTTCTGGCACTAGCGGCTCATAGCCTTCGCGATATTTCATCTTTGAACTGGTCATCGAAAGGGCCCCATAGGTTCGACCATGAAAGCCGCCTTCTAGCGCAATAATGCCGGGCTTTTTTGTTGAATACTTTGCCAGTTTTATTGCCGCTTCAGTTGCTTCCGAGCCACTTTGGCAAAAGAAAAATTGGGCGTTTTTTATCGGGACAACTTTTTGCAGCATTTCTGCCAACTTAACGTATGGTTCATAACAGGCTACCCCAATACAGACGTGGATTAGTTTGTTGAGTTGCTTGGTTGCAGCAGCGACTACCTGTGGGTGACAGTGACCAGTGCCGCATACAGCAATACCGGCAGACATGTCCAAGTGTTTTTTACCGTCGGTACTATAAAGATAACAACCTTTAGCTTTGTCGATCTCAAAATCACCAAAATACTTGCCCAGAACGGGGGAGAAAACTTTTTTAGCTCGCTTATTAAATTTCATGGTGAATTTATTATACTCCTAGATCATGGTATACTTCAACCTGAATGGAAGACCAAAGATCAAAGATCAAAGATCAAAATGGGCTTCAGGCTCCAATTTCAAAATCAAAAGCAATTTGGAACTTGGGATTTGGGATTTGGAGCTTGCTGGGGATTTTGATCTTTGGGTTTTGGGTTTCTTTGTCATCTTTATCTCTGGCTGACTATGCCCCCGGTCAAATCTTGGTCCAGTTTAAACCGGAACAAATTGTTTTACCTCAAGGGGCAACAGCCTTTTCTGTTGATAAAGCCCAGTTCCTGTCTAATTCGGTTCAAGCCTTAAGCTACAAAACCGGGGTTTATAAAATTAAACAGCTTTATAGCAAGGCTTTAGAAAACCGACCAGATTGGACCCATCTCAAAGATTACTATGTTATTTACTTTCCTGAAGATAAAAATGTTGAAACTGTAGCAGCGGAATACCAAAATAATCCTGATGTTGTCTCAGCTTCTCCAGACGAGATTGCCCAAGCGTATGCGACTATTCCCAATGACACTTATTACAGTAGTCAATATGGATTAACAAATATATCGGCCCCGTCCGGCTGGGATCAGACCACGGGTTCTTCCAGTGTGGTTATTGCAGTTTTGGATTCTGGCATTGATTCTAACCATGAAGATTTAGCTGCCAAGATTGACTCGCATGGTTGGGACTTTGTTAATAATGATGATGACCCGGAAGATGATTTTGGTCATGGCACCAAAGTTTCTGGTGTCCTTGGCGCAGTGACCAATAATGGTAAGGGAGTGGCTGGTGTTGATTGGCAAGCAAAGATCTTGCCGCTTAAAGTTTTAGACAGTAGTGGAACAGGAACAAATACTAATATAAAAGCCGCTATTGCTTATGCTAGCTCACGTAATGTTGATGTGATGAACATGAGTTTTGGTTTTAATTCTTCTCCCTCTGGCCTGCAGAGTACTTGTTCCGATGCTTATAACAATGGGGCCGTTCTGGTAGCAGCTGCCGGCAATGACAACGTTACCTCTCTGCGCTATCCTGCCGGTTACGATACAGTGCTGGCAATTGCGTCTGTTGATAGTAGCGATATTAAATCAAGCTTTTCTAATTATGGCAGTTGGATCAGTGTTTGTGCTCCCGGCAGCAGCATAATGACGACTACCATGGATGGCAGTTATTATTTGGGGAACAATGGAACCTCTTTTGCTGCTCCTTTTGTGGCGGGCTTAGCTGCTTTAATGAAAGCCCAATATCCGGCTATGACTGTTGCAGACATAACCAATGCAGTGACAACCTCTGCTGATAATATTGATGCGCAAAACCCAACGTACCTAGGTGATTTAGGGAGTGGCAGGATTAATGTTAGTAAGGCTTTGGCAGCAATAACCGCAGCAATTGCCTCGCCAGAGTCCAATTCATACATCAAAGGGAGCGTAGAAATTTATGGGACAGCTGCCGGTCAAACTTTTAGCAGTTATGAAGTTCTAGCTTTGCAGGCTGGCAGTGTTGTGGCCAGTATTGGCAGCAGCACAACCGCCGCAACCGCTAATTTGTTGGCAACTTGGGATACAACAGCTGTAACAGACGGCAACTATACTGTTGCAGTTAATGTCTATTCTACAGTTGCGGGAGTTAGTGATGAAGCCTCAATCGCGATAGTTATTGATAACACGCCGCCCCAAGCCCTGATTGCTACCCCTACATCGGGAGCCACCGTTACCGGAGATGTTACTATTTCCGGAACAGCTACAGATTTTAATTTCGATAAATATTATCTGGAATATGGCCAGGGCGCTTCCCCAACAATTTTTACCAAAATAAGATTGCGGCCATTACCGGCTTATGGTGAGGAATCTTATAGCACAGTAGAAGCTGGCGTTTTGGGAACCTGGGAAACAGCCGGATTATCCGGCCAATACACTTTAAAATTAACAGCTTATGATCAAACAGGGGCAACGAGCCTGGAAACAATTTTACTTAATCTGCAAAACAGTTCGGAACCCGCCAAGGCGGCGGAAACCCAAACTGGTTTGCCAATGGCCTATGCTTTACCCAATCCTTTTGTGCGCAGTTCTGCCTCCACGGTGACTTTTAATTATAGTCTGCAAGGAAACTTCAACACCAGTATTTATCTTTTTGATTTAACCGGGACGCTAATCTGGCAGCAGAATTATATTGCTGGTGAAAACGGAGCCAAGGCCGGCAGTAATGATCCCAGTTGGAATGGAATTGATCTGTTTGGGACAAGTGTACCCAACGGTGTATATATTTTTCAAGTAATATCAGGAAACAAAGTAATTGCCAAGGGCAAGTTAATCGCCCTTTAAACCCCTAGAAATTTATGGTCCCTTCAAACGTTAGTAACGAAGCAATAAAATCATCGGCTTTGTTTGGCTTGTCCAGATTGCGATAGTCCACGGTTTTTAAAGAAGTTGTAAAAACAAAGCTAGTTATGACAACGTTATCTATAGGCACGATAATGCTTAGGCTCAGGGCTTGAGTAGTTTTATTAATGTTTAAAGCGGCTACTTTCCCCCCTTGAATTTCTCCGCCATTGTTTTCATCCTGTCGGCTGTAATTAAGAGTGCTCATTTTATTGACTTGATAAGACAAGGCATTATTAAAGGTGCTTTTTAATTTGTTTTGAGGAGCAACAGTCAAATCCCTTATAACTCGAGTAATTTTATGATCATAGCTTGTGCTATAAGTGAAACTTGTGAAGGGGGTCGTTTTTAACCCCAAGCTGACGGTCTGATTTTCAGTTTTCGTATCAATTCTACTGGCAACGCTGGGATGATCGTTGGTATTACGATAATTTTCCAGAGTTAGACCAACTTTAAACGGTAATAAACTATGAGGGGTGAAGCCTAAAACATAATTTTGCGAAAAAGTGTTTGTGTCGGTTGTTACCTCGGGAGTTGTTCCAGAAGGAGCTACCTGCCGGTTGTCGGTTATTGAGAAAGTGGAGACAAGGCTAAAATAAGTTAAAGAAATTGGTTTGTAGATAGCAGTATAAGTATTGCCTTTACCGCTGGTTTTATAAACGATGCCTGTTTGAGGGATTGACTCACTCTGTGAATATGTCCAGCCTCCGGAAAGCCAACTAAAAGGACTATAGGCTGTTTTAGTTGTAGTCCTTTCTGTTTTAGGGTTAGCCCCGCCCACCACAACACTGGTTTGCTCTGAGCGATTGTGGTCGAGTGAAGTGCTCAGTTGTTGAAAAGGAACAAAGGTTGTGTTATAGCTTTCGTTTCTGGTGCTGACAATTTCATTGGTTGTAGAAAAGGCAGTGTAAAGATTATAGTCCTTATGATCAATGACACTGACGCGGGCGACCCAGCTACTTATTTGAGGGAAAGTTAAGTCGGCAGAGAAGGCATAAGTTGTATCGACAACATGTTTTTGCGAGTAAACAGCTTCATGGGTGGCTTCGGTGGTGCTGGACTTAAGCGAGATTGTTTTTGGATTACTTTGTTGATAGTTATAATTAGCGGAAAACCTCTTGGTAAATTTAAGTGCCCCGCTGGCAGTAAGATAGTCAATAGTGCTTTCGGAAAAATTACGACTGTCTCTTAAGGTGTCTTGTTGCGAGAAGGTTCTGCTGGCGCTATATTGTTGGGTAAAAGACAACTCTTGATGCTGCAAGGTTTTTGGCACAAGACTAAGGGAATAAGATTGTTGTTGGTTGTCACTGGCGTGGGCGGTGCTAGCAGGCAAAAGGTCGTCAATTGTCCGGTAGTCTCGATAGTAAAGAGCTATTTTTACTAACTTGTTAGGGTCAATCCCAAGGTTTATTGAGTTGTCATAACTTTTTAAAAAACGATCCCGGTAAGTGCTTAAAGGATTGGTGTTTTCTTTGTAGGAATAATTAGCAGTTAATGAGTGGAAGTTTTTTTGTTGGAATTTAAGATCATAGGCATTATAACTCGAGCCCAAACCAATTGATGTGCCGCCCATGGGGGTAAAATCTTGACCAATCTTTTTGGTCACCCCAGAGAGGGTCAAGGTGTCTCCAAAAACTTTGGTTTCTGCGCCAAGGCTATAAGCGCTGTCAACTTTACTGGTTTGCCCGGAGGCTATACCGGAAAGGGATTGGTATTTATAGTCAACAACAATAGCATCGGCAGTTGTTGGGGTAATATAATAGAAAACAACCTTGCCAGGGCTAGTATAGCTAACAAAATAGTCCAAGTCTTTATTAAGGGTATTATTATTGACCGAAACTTTTTCACTGTTTTCGATCAGAGTCGCGCTAGAGTGTAGTAAATACGTTTTGGTTCCGTTGCCGGTAAAACTTTCGCTGGTTGCTTCAGCCATAAAAACCTGGTCAGTTTCACTGCGGGCATAAGCGCTGTCTATTTTAAAGAGGTTGCCGATTTTAAAACTGGTATCAAAACCGAGAATGGATTGGGCTAAATCAGCGTTATTTGTTGCTCCCAAGGGTGGAACATATTGATAAATCAACTGAAAGTTCTTGGTGCTGGAAAGTCCATTGTTAAAAGTTATGTAAGGGTTGTCAGCGTCATAATTGATTGAATAGCCGGTGCTGCCAGCGTCTGGTTCAAAGCTTGAGTTGCGGGTGTAGGTGGTAATGGTCGAGGAGCCCCTTTCCCAAACCTGAAGAGTTTCCGATCCGGGGACAACATTTCTAACGTTTCTTAAATAATATGGGCCAGTGGTTTCGTTGCCCACACCGGAAAATTTGCCAACAATGTTTTTTTGATACGTATAGGTTACGGTAACTGAGCTGGTAGCCAGAACAGTGCTCGGGTTTAAAAATAAGATTGTACCGGTGCCATAACCATTAGTAGTATCAGCGCGATCATTGATGTAGGCTAGGGTTGCTTCCGGGGTAACAACTGCGTAGCCGGTGCTGGGATCAACGTAGGTTGTGGGAACAGTATAATCAACCTCCCGGGTCAGGGTTTGCCCATCAACCTTAACAATTAGGGTTGTGGTTGCTTCGCTGCTGTCAGCCAAAGGACGGTTGGCTAGATAGGCTAGGTAATTCTTGTTAATAATTGTTTGTCCGGTGATACTTTCAATTACTGTAACAATGTTGGTTCCGCTGGTTTTTTTGGCTGATTCTCGCAGATAAGTTGCGCCAACTGTTAGTTCGGTTGGAAATTTAGACTTTGTTTCAACGGGGGTTTCCAGGGCTTTGTATTTGTATGAAACTTTAATCTGTGAAGTTTCACTAACCGGAATACCAAAAACAATTTGGCCGGTGGTGTAATCAATAGAATAATCTAAATTACGGACATTGAGCTGGCCATTAACCTCCACTCGTTCACTCTCGGAGACAAGCCCATTATTTTTCAGTTGATAAGGACCGCGCCCCCCAATGCCTAAGATTGCGTCTGTTTCCGCGGAAACTTTATAGTATTTGTACTGAACAGTCAGGGGGTCGGCTGCGGTTGGCAAGGTATTGGTTAAAAGCTTTATTTCTCCTGTCTCGTAACGAACAATATAATGAGTATTTTTTTGCAGCTCCGCACCAAGAAAAGTTATTTTTTCGCTGAAATCGACGAGGGGGTAATTGTTGATTAGATAGCGGCCACTGCTTTCTGCTTCCGTTAAACCGGCCTCAAGGCTGCCCGAAGAAGGAAATTGCTGTTGATCGGATAAAACAACCAACTGCTTTTTGAGCGGTGGCTTGCCAACTTCTTTGGGATCAATTGTAAATCTTGATTGAAAACCAAAAAAGTCTCTTTTTGAGAGCGAAGGGAAAAAGAGATCCAGCATGTTGGTGTACTCATAGCTATATTTAAACTCATCGAGAGTGGTTAATATTTTATTGAAGGTAATCTTGCCTTCAAAGTAGTTAATGGTATAGTCAACATTGCGCTTTAATGGGACGTTGTTGAGTTCAACCTTTTCAGAGTCTTCAACGATTGAGCCGCGACCAAGACTATAGGGGCCCTTGGTATTATTGCCTTTTTGGGCGGTTAAGGCTTGGGTTTGGCTTTTAAGTTTTGTTGAGGGCACCACCAGAACGTCGTGCCAGGAATTTTTAGAGGTCAACTTTACCCCATTCAATGTTTTAGAAACGGAAGCAAACTCGTTGCCAGAAAAAGTTGCAGAAAAATCACCGAAGGTTAGTTCTGTGTCTTTATATTTGACTTGTACGTCAAATTGGTCGGGGGTTTCGGGCTGTTGATTGATATTGTACGTAACAGAAAGATCTTTTGAGAGCTCGCCGATAATTTTAAGCTTAAGCCTTTCTTGCCATGGTCCTCCGCTGTAAGTTTGATAAAAACCACCCAGCTGGGTTAAGCCGCTGAAATAGTTGCTTGAAGGATCAACATCTACCCGTTTATATTCCCACTTCTTATAACCGGAAATGTCGAATTTAGGATAGATCGTGCTTTGAGCGTAGGCCAATGAGGGGCAAGAAATCCAAAGTCCCAAGATCAAAGCGCAAAACAAGCTCCAAGATCCAAGCCCAAAGATCAAAATCCTTGAACCTTTGATTATTAGATTTGTTTGGATTTCGGAGCTTTTACCTTTGGATTTGTTTTGATCTTTGATCTTTGATCTTTGATCTTTCATTATTCTCTCTTAAGGAGAATACTTTTTGGCCAGCAAAATAGCGTTATGGCCACCAAAGCCAAAAGAATTGGACATAGCAATATTAATCGGCATTTTCCTGGCTTGGTTGGGAACGTAATCGAGATCACACTCTGGATCAGGGACTTCATAGTTAATTGTTGGTGGGGCCGTGTCGTTGACAATTGAAAGAATAGAAGCAATAAACTCAACTGCTCCTGTTGCGCCCAACATGTGACCAGTCATAGACTTGTTTGAGCTAACAGCTAATTTTTTGGCGTGTTCACCAAAGAAAGTTTTTATGGCCATGGTTTCAAACTTGTCGTTTAGTTTGGTTGAAGTCCCGTGAGCGTTAACATAGTCAACTTGCTCCGGGCTGATATTGGCATCTTTAAGGGCAGCTTGCATTGCGCGAACAGCGCCTTCTCCGCCGGGGGCGGGGGCAGTAATATGATTGGCATCACCGCTCATGCCATAGCCGATAACTTCGGCATAGATTTTGGCGTTGCGAGCAAGGGCTTCTTCCAAACCTTCTAAAAGCAAAATCCCGGCACCTTCGCCTATCACAAAGCCTTCGCGATTGGCCTCAAATGGCCGACTGGCGTGTTGAGGGTCATCGTTGCGAGTTGAAAGGGCGCGAGCTGCGCAAAAACTTGCTACTCCTAACGGGGTAATGCATGCTTCGGATCCACCAGCTAACATGGCTTTGGCTGCGCCACGCTGAATGATTTTATAAGCTTCGCCAATTGAATGTGTCCCTGAGGCACAGGCAGTGACAACACAAGAATTCGGGCCTTTAGCGCCAACACTGATCGAGACATAGCCTGCGGCCATATCAGCAATCATAAATGGGACAGTAAAAGGACTAAGTTTGTCCGGGCCCTTATCTCTCAAAGTATAGGCAGCGCTTTCCAAAATATCAATTCCACCGATCCCTGAACCAATCACAACCCCAACATCATTGGCGTTGTTGTCAGAAATAGTCAAACCGGAGTCTGTGAGGGCTAGTTGTGAGGCGGCAATGGCAAACTGAATGAAACGAACTAAGCGACGGGCTTCTTTTTTGTCAAGATAGTTCCCAGGGTTAAAATCTTTGACCTCACCAGCAATTCTAGTTGGGAAATTAGTGGTATCAAAAAGAGTGATCTTGTCAATCCCGTTTTTGCCCTGGCTTAAAGCCGACCAAAAATCGTCTTTGCCAATTCCAATTGGGGAAACAACTCCTAAGCCTGTTACAACAACTCTTTTGCTCAAAGTTCGGAGACCTCCTTAACTAATTCGTTAATTATTTCAGCGGCAGGCTTAATGGTGCGGTCTTTTATCTTCCAGACATTTTGTCCTGAAAACACCACGCCATGATCAACATCACCCTTAAGGGCATTGATCAGGGCTTGAATGATACAGTATTCAAGAGAACATGACTTAAGACAAAAATCACAACCTACGGGTTTTGGGGCTTCTTTTTTTAGCAGTTTTTCGACAAAGGCGCTTCTAATCGCTCGTCCTGGTAGCCCCACAGGAGAGGAAATAACTGCAATATCTTTTTCTGTTGCCTTTTGGTACAGCTGTTTGTAGGGCAGGGCCGCATTACATTCTTCGGACAAAACAAAGCGGGTGGCAATTTGAACTCCGCTTGCTCCCATTTTCAACATATCAACAATATCTTGACCGTTAGTTATGCCGCCAGCAGCGATAACTGGCAGTTTAACTGCCTTAAGCACTTCTGGCAGAATTTCTTTGATAGAACGATCAGTGCCCAGGTGCCCCCCAGCTTCTTTGCCTTCAACTACAATAGCAGCAGCCCCACAACGTTCCGAGGTTTTTGCTAATCTAGCAGAAGAGACAATTGGGACAATGGGGGTATTGTTATCCTGCCCAACTTTAAAAATATCTCGGGAAAAACCAGCCCCAACGAAGATGAGGTCGATTTTTTCCTTGATAGCAGTATTTACAATCCCCCAAAACTCCCTGGCCGCAAACATAATATTGATCCCAACTACTCCGCCTTGGGCTTTATCCCTGGCAATTTTGATTTCTGAGGCCAGCTCTTCAAAGCTCATGCCAGAGGCGCCAATAACGCCAATGCCTCCGGCTGCTGCAACCGCTCCAGCCAGAGAACCAGTAGAAATTCTAATTGCCATGCCTCCCTGAATGATAGGGACGCGGGCGGTATATCGATCAATTTTTAATTCTGGCAGATTCATTAATTAATTTTTTGTGTGAGACAAAATATAGCTAACAGTGTCTCCAATAGATTTAATCTTTTCGGCGTCTTCGTCCGGAATTTCTGTGCTAAAAGCTTCTTCAAGGGCCATAACCAACTCAACTGTATCAAGTGAGTCAGCGCCTAAATCATCAACATATGATGATTCCTTCTTGATTTCTGCTTCAGACACTCCTAATTGTTCTATCACAACCTTGACTACTTTTTCGTAAACTTCCTGTTCGTTCAATTCAACTCACCTCCCTTCGTTTTTATTAGTAATGTGAACATAGTAATGCGTAATGTGAATATTATTATTCCCTATTCACATTACCCATTACACATTACTCAAAACTTTGATCACATGTACATCCCGCCGTTAACGGCGAGAACTTGACCGGTAATATAGTCAGCATCACTGCTGGCTAAAAACACGGCTGCTTTGGCAATATCTTCCGGCAGACCAAGTTTCCCCAAAGGAATCTGCTCCAGCATTTTTTGCTTAATCTCATTTGGTATTTTATCAGTCATTGCGGTTTTAATAAAGCCCGGAGCAATGGCATTAACTGTTACTCCTCGGCTGGCCAATTCTTTGGCAGCTGTTTTAGTAAAACCAATTACACCAGCTTTGGAGGCAGAATAATTAGCCTGGCCAAAATTACCCATTTGTCCGACTATAGAAGCAATGTTAACGATTTTACCGGAGCGCTGTTTCATCATTACAATAGCCGCGGCTTTGGCAACATTAAATACGCCACTTAAATTAATATTGATAACTGCGTCCCAGTCTTCTTTTTTCATGCGGATCAGCAAGCCGTCTTTGGTTATGCCGGCATTATTTACCACTATATCCAGGCGTCCCAGTTTTTCTACGATTTGTTTAATTGTAGCGTCAACTTCGTTGTTATCTGCTACGTTGAGTTTTAAGGCCAGCGTATCCGGGCCAAATTCTTGGGCGGTTTGTTCTGCCAGCTCAAGATTAACATCAGAAATTACAACCTTTGCTCCTTCGGCCGCCATGGCTTGGGCAATTGATTTACCAATGCCTTGCGCGGATCCGGTTATAAGAGCGACTTTGTCTTTAAGTTTCATGATAACCTCCTAAAGTAATGAGAATGAAGTAATGGGGAATGAGAATTGTATTATTCCCTATTCGCATTACCCGTTACGCATTACTAGTTTCTACGTTTCTATCAATCTTTTTAATTAGCCCAGACAAAACCTTGCCAGGCCCAACTTCAACAAACGAACTCACTCCATCAGCAATCATTTTCTTAACAGAATCCTCCCACAAAACAGGGGAGGTGACTTGTTTGACTAATAAGTCTCTAATTTCAGCAGCGCTGGTTACCGCAGCAGCTGTAACGTTGGCAATAACAGGAATAGTTGCGTCTTTGACTTCAATTTTATCAAGTTCCATTTTTAATTTATCAGCAGCAGGCTGCATGAGTGGGCAATGAAAAGGAGCGGAAACAGGCAAGGGGATGGCTCTTTTTGCTCCGGCATCCTTGCAAGCAGCAGAAGCCTTTTCAACAGCCTCTTTTTGGCCGGAAATAACGATTTGACCAGGAGAGTTAAAGTTGGCTGGCCAGACACCCTCGATCCCAGCGCAAACCTCTTCAATTTTAGCTCGTTCCCCACCAATAATAGCGGCCATGGCTCCTTGGCCAATTGGCACAGCTTCTTGCATAAACTTACCGCGGAGGTTAACGATCTTAACCGCATCTCCAAACTTAATAGCTCCAGCTGCTACTAGTGCAGAGTATTCTCCCAAGCTGTGGCCAGCTACTGTTGCGGGTTGCGGGTTGCGGGTTGCGAGTTGTTGGAAGGCAGCCACGCTGACAGTTAGAATAGCAGGCTGAGTGATCTCGGTCTTCTTAAGTTCTTCTTCCGGACCTTCAAAACAGAGCTTTTTGAGATCAAAACCCAATATTTGGTTAGCTTGATCTAGCAGAGATTCAGCCAGATCTTTACCCATCCCGACCGTTTGCGAGCCCTGGCCGGGAAACACAAAGGCTGTTTTCATATTAGGATATTTTAGCAAAATTTAGGCTGGTTGGCTATGGCCATTATCCAAATATGGATAATGATAAAAGTCTAAACATTTGGGAGTTTTTATCTTCGCCGCAGGTGGCGGCCGAAGAAAATTTTTCTTCCCAATTTATCAAACAATTTAAGTAAGGCGGCAACTTTCTTGATATCTACGGAATAAGGGCTTAAATCCAAAAAGATTTCTATTCTTTGGTCAAAGCGGGGGTTGCTGTCCGATCCAGTGGCCTAAATTTTAGCTTGTCCACAAGTCCACTCTTCATGGTGTCGATAGTGCTTTTTAAGGAGTTTGCGCGCTTCAGCTAATCTCATAGCAAGGAATCTTTTTTAAGAATTTAAGCAATGCTTCCGAATGTTTAGGCCGCACATACCAGCGCATATAAGTGGTAATCAGGGCTTGAAAGCCATTCCAGCCTTCAGGGTTATTTTGATCGAGCCGAATCTTCATAGAAAAGGAAGCATTGATTTTAGTCCATTCCCGATGGTCAGGCTGATCATCCCGGGTGTAACCAATGACCCCAAAAATATTTTTCAGGAATTTTGAGAAAAAGTGAAATCGGGGGGGGGTATTAACGATAAACATTTGGGTGAAGGAAAGTTTGACGAGCGAGAGCTTGAGAGTCAATTTTTCAGAGCTCTCAGCAAAGAGTAGAAGCAAAAAGCAGAGCGGCATCTAAATTTTGTTTGCAAAGGAGAAATAAACTATGTCAATGTCAATTGTAAATAGCCCTAGAAAACCATCGATCCCAACCACCCCAAGAGAAATTTTTTTGCACAATGTGAAAACGGCTGTTTTTTTTGTAGTTCTAGCTCCGCTTGCAACCATAGCGGGAATGGGTTTACTAGCTTTGTGGGCTAGCCCTATTACGGGACCAAGGGTAGATAGGTGGCTTGGTCTACCCGAAACAAAAAAGCCTGATTAGCTCCTAATCTCCTGCAACTTCCTGGTCAACAGCGGCACAGGCCCAAGCAGGTAACAATTTGCCGCGCCATTGACAATTCTGTTTATCATGATATAATAAATCTCATATTTAGTTTATCATGACTAACCATGTATAAAAGAGAACAAAAATTTACTGATTTAGGCCAAGAATCTTGCTTTTTATGGGGAGCAAGACAAACAGGCAAAAGCACTCTTTTGCAGTCGCATTTTCCCCATTCTCCCAGATATGATTTGTTGCTTTCCGATGAATTTGCCCGCTTGACCGCCAACCCCAGCTTACTGCGTAAAGAGCTTTTGGCTAAACCCCCGGGCAATAATCCGGTTATTATTGATGAAGTGCAAAAGATCCCTGCTTTGCTTGATGAAGTGCAATGGATGATTGTTAACCAGGGGATGCAATTTATTTTATGCGGTTCCAGCGCGCGCAAGCTTAAACGCGGCGGGGCAAACTTGCTGGGAGGAAGAGCTTTGCGTTATGAATTATTTCCTTTGGTTTACAAGGAAATACCCCAGTTCGATTTGCTGCGTGCGGTCAATCATGGCTTGCTGCCCCGGCATTATTTAGCCGCCAAGCCAGAATTGCTTTTGCAAGCCTATATAGCTGATTATCTAAAAGAAGAAATTGCTGCCGAAGCCGTTACCCGCAACATGCCAGCCTTTGCCAGGTTTTTGGAGGCGGCGGCTTTTAGCAATGGCGGAATAGTAAATTACCAAAACCTGGCGGCTGACTGCGGTGTCAGCGCCGTGACAGTAAAAGGTTATTTTCAGATCTTGCTTGATACGCTGATTGGCCGCTTTGTGCCGTCTTTCCAAAAAAGACCCAAACGCCGGGTGATCCAAGCGCCCCGTTTTTATTTTTTCGACGTTGGAGTTGCCAACTATTTATTAAAGCGCGAGAATATTAAGCAGGGCAGTGAAAATTTTGGCCGGGCATTTGAGCACTTTATTTTACAAGAAATAATTGCTTACAGCCACTATTCAGCCAAAAGCTTTAATTTGGCCTATTGGCGAACTGCCTCGCAATTAGAAGTTGATTTTATCTTGGGCGACCACGAAGTTGCAATTGAGGTTAAATCTTCAGAAAATATTGGAGCGCAACATTTACGCGGCTTAAAAGCTTTTAATGAGGAATATACAACTAAAAGCTCAATTGTTGTTGCCCTTGTCCCTAAGCCAAGGCTAGAGGAAAATATCTTGATTTTACCCTGGCAAGAGTTTTTGGAAAGATTGTGGAGCGGGGAAATTATAACTTAACCGCGGATTTCTTTAAGCTTCCTGGTCAACAGCGGCACAAATTCGTGGACGTCACCAACAATGCCATAAGTGGCGACTTTAAAGATGGGGGCGTCTGCGTCTTTATTGATTGCTACTATTATATCGGAAGACTGCATGCCAACCAGATGTTGGATCTTGCCGGAAATACCACAGGCAATATAAAGCTTAGGAGCAACAGTCTTGCCTGTTTGTCCCACTTGGTGATGGGCAGAGATCCAGCCAGCATCTACAGTTGCACGAGAAGCGCCAACAGCGCCACCAAGAACCTTGGCCAGCTCGTTAATCATGGTAAAATTCTTGGCATCCCCAATCCCGCGGCCGCCAGAAACAATAATTTCTGCTTCTTGCAGGTTAACCTTAACACTCTCGTCTTTAAGGATCTCGATTAGCTTCACAACTAGGTCTTCGGGGTTGAGGATTGGGTTAAACTTGATCAATTCACCCTTTCTGCCAGCTTGTTTTTCCGCTTTTCTAAAAACCTTAGGCCGCACTGTCGACATTTGTGGTCGGTTATTGGGGGCAATAATAGTTGCCATGATGTTGCCGCCAAAGGCTGGGCGGGTTTGTTGCAATATTTTTTTTTCGGGATCAATTGCCAAGCCAGTACAGTCAGCTGTTAACCCTGCACCAACACGGATGGCTAATCTTGCGGCCAAATCTCGACCCATAGTTGTTGCGCCAAGTAAGAAAACTTCCGGCTTATGTTTGGTTATTAATTCTGACACAGCCCGAGTGTAGGGGAGGGATTTATAATCTTTTAGTTCGTCATGATGTAGAAGGTAAACCTTGTCAGCGCCGTAAGCAAATAGGTTGGCAACTTCTTCCTCAATGTTTTCTCCACCGCAAAGGACAGCGGAAACATCGGTTTTAAGGTCAGCAGCTAGTTTCTTGCCTTCGCCCAATAACTCATAAGCAACTGATTGAACTTTCCCTTCGCGTTGTTCCGCAAAAATCCAAACCCCTTTATAGTGAAATAAATCAGTTGAGGTTTCTTTCTCGGCTTTAATTTCAATGGCCGTGAATTTACAAGAGGCAACACAAGCATTACAAAGTGTGCACTTATCTAAGTCAATAACAGCTTTTTTACGAGGAAATCCTTCGACTTCCTTCATTTCAATGGCTTGGAAGGGACAAGCCTTGATACATAGGGTACAACCGGTGCATTTATCTAATAAAACATTGATGCCCATTAGATGATTTTCCTCTCTTGAATCTTTTCAATCAACTTTGTGATGATTTCGTTCGGTTCTCCGGTCAAGATTTCACCGCCCCCCTTAGGTGGAGGGGTGAAAATCTTAACTACTTGAGTGGGGGAACCATTTAAACCGAGATTTTTAGGGTCAGCATCAATTGCCGCCGCATTCATGGTTTTGACTTCAGCTTTTTTAGCCTTCATCATGCCGCGTAGGGATGGCATTCTCGGTTCATTGATCTGTTTAACAACGGTTAAAACTGCAGGAAGGGGAGTTTCAACGACTTCGTTGACTTCTTCCAGTAACCTTTCTACTTTGGCGATTTTGCCATTAACTTCAATCTTAACTGCAAAAGTAACTTGGGGAAGTTTGAGCCATTCAGCAATTCCGGGACCAACTTGGGCGGTATCGCCATCAATAGCCTGTTTTCCACAGATAATCAGATCATAATTACCCAGCTTTTTAATAGTTTGAGCCAAGGTATATGAGGTTGCCCAGGTGTCAGAGCCGGCAAAAGAGCGGTCTGAGACCAAGATTACATCATCAACCCCCATGGCTAGCACGGTTTTTAGGGCTTCGGCTGCTTGAGGTGGTCCCATGGTAATAGCAGTGACCTTGCCGCCATGCAGTTCCTTGAGCTTTAAAGCTGCTTCAATGGCATTTTCGTCAAAAGGGTTAACAATAGATGGCACGCCCTCTCTAACAAGAGTATTGGTTTCTGGGTTTATCTTGACCTCGGTAGTATCTGGAACCTGTTTTATACAAACTATTATGTCCATGTGTTTAAAGCAAAAGTATATCATAAAATAAAAAAGTGGGGAAGCCAGGCTTTTGTAATGATCGAAGCCTTAGGAAGTTACTACCTGGTAAACATGTTTCATTAGTTGAGCAAAAGCAATAATATCTTGTTCCGGCTTAAGTCTTTGTTTGGGCAAATAATTGTTGTAGTTGAAATTTGTCTCTCTTTTGCACGATGTATATAGTAGAGAGGCCGGATGATGGAGAGGAGTAGAGCAAGCTAGTGTTATCGGGGAAAATTACTGCTCAATGACTGATAATAAAGTGCAAGAGATACCAATAAGGAATTAAAATAATGTCACCACCAATTATTAATAGAACAGTCAGGGTCTTACAAGGTTATTTTACTGCAGATAAAGCCAATAAGACTGAATTGTTGAAGCAGGGAAGTTTGCACGTTGCCTCTCGTGGTGAGACTCGAGTTATTGTTGTCACAGCTCCCTCAATCACTGATGCTTCACAAGTAAGGTTTCATGATCCTGAATTGGCAGCGATCGTCGCTGGCCAAGAATTAGCCAAAGAAGAAGGTCTTGATGTGACAATTGTTAGCGTTGATCTCCCAATTCTTAACGATTCAGTAGGGGTTGGGGAGCCGCTGTCTTACACCGGCCTCCTGGTGAAAGAAGACAGAACAGAGTATTTAGTCGGTTTGTCTCTGCCTTGGGCAGGGAGCTTAGGTCTCCACCCTTATGTCCGGGCTAGTCAATTTCCTTTGCTTGCTGGAGCAGGGCGAAGCGGAGGTTTTGGCATTATGGCAGCAATGGAGCATTTATATTGGGATATTTCTGCGCAGGCAAAAAATATTGTGACTAGACCAATTATGGTCAAGGGATTAGATCGGGGGGCACTAACTATTGTAGAGTTGGGCTTTGCCATGGTTAAGCAAGGAAACCAAGACCTATTAGCAGTTGGTTTGCTTGGTAGAATGGTTGAGTTAAATAAGGGCAAGACAGGCCTTAATCTGTTGTGGAGAGCACAGCTTTTCTTGTTTGTGCCAATCAATGAATTAGCGGAAGTTGCTGAAACAGTCTCTCTGATGCAGGGCAGGCTGGAAGACTCTGTTAGGATTTTAGGACAACAGGTTGCTACACATTATGATGATGGTGAGATTTACCATTCTGGGCAAGAACTCAAAAGGGAGACTTTGTCTTTATTGCAAGAATCTTTGCCTGCTGTTTTTAACTTTCTTGGTCGTTTATCGAGAAGAAGTTTTGTTACCCCACAAGAAAATTAGTATGTGCTAAAATTACTAGCATAATGACGGACTTTATCAATGCTCACTGCCACCTTTTAACCTTCAAATTTGTGCCGGACAGTTTTTTTAAGAGCCGGGCCCCAATCCGTGAGTGGTTGTTGCGTCGTTATTTAACCTCGTTTGCGGCCAGAATTGCTACTGTTGTTTTGCCCGGCAACAATTATGACCGTTCCCATCAAGTTCTCTGGTTGCTGCGACAAAATATTGATCGGGTAGCAGAAGCATTCGTTGCGGAAATGAGAGAGTCAGGCATTATTTTGGCTACCCCCTTGATGATGGATTTTGAATTTGCCTACTCTAAGCAGAAGTCCGACATTGATTATGAGAATCAAGTTGAAAAGATTTCCCAAGCCTGCCTAAAATATCCTGGCGAGCTAATGCCCTTTATTATGTTTGATCCCCGCCGCCCGGGAGCAATTGCTCTAACTGTTAATGCCCTAGAAAACCTCGGTTTTCTGGGGGTGAAACTTTATCCCTCCCTTGGTTATCATCCAGACCCAGATAACCCATATAATAGTAAAGAGGTTAACAAGGCCTTGAATGATCTTTATGATTATTGTGAAGCAGAAAATATCCCTATTACAGTCCACTGTTCTAAGGGTGGTGCTTATAATAAGGCAATTCTCCAGTCCGAAGAGCTATGCCATCCAGCAAATTGGGAACCTGTTCTGAAGAAGCATCCGGAGCTAAGGCTTAATCTGGCCCACTTTGGTAGCGATGAAGCCTTATTGGACCATGAAAACGCTCTCTCTTGGGCTAACCAGATATTAAAACTGATGAAAAACTTTGCCAATGTATATGCTGATACTTCGTATCATACAAAAGCCCTGGAGAAAAAAACAAAAGAGCAATATTTTAAGGTCTTAGCCGAGTTGATGGAAGATGAGACTGTTGCCGAGCGAATAATTTTTGGTACCGACTGGCTAATGACTCGCCACACTTGGACAGAAGGGGATTTCTGCAGGGCTTGTGATAAATTGTCCGAGAGTAGTCGCCAACAAATCGCTTTTAATAATCCCTTGAGGTTTTTATTTGCCGAGGGGAAGTTGCCAGAGAGAATAAAAAAGTTTTACCAGGCCAATCAAATTAAACCAGAAAACCTGCCAATGTGGCTATCAGTGTTTTTGGCTTGACAAATTTTTAATCAATATTGGCGATTTGCTACTTCCTCGCCGACTCTTTGATCAAAGCTAACCCAATCTGATTTCTTTGAATCTGGTTGGTACCTTCATAAATCTGGGTAATCTTAGCATCCCGCATCATTTTTTCCACAGGATACTCTTTCATGTAGCCATAACCACCAAAGATCTGCACAGCGTCAGTTGTAACCCTCATGGCAACATCAGAAGCAAAAAGCTTGGCTTCAGAAGCTGGGAGGGTATAGTTCTTGGCACCAGCGTCAATCATCCGAGCACAGGCATAAACTAAAGCCCGAGCAGCTTCAACTTGAGTAGCCATATCAGCTAACATATGTTGGATCGCTTGAAGTGTGATAATCGGTTTGCCAAATTGAACGCGTTCTTTGGCATATTTAATTGATTCGTCTAAAGCGCCTTGAGCAATACCAACAGCTTGAGCCCCAATGCCAGGTCTGGTCATATCTAAAGTCTTCATCGCTACGATAAAGCCTTGGCCTTCTTTGCCCAATAGCTGATCTTTATGAATTTTACAATCCTGGAAAACTAATTCGCGAGTAGCAGAGCAGCGAATGCCCATCTTGTTTTCTTTTTTACCAAAATCAAAACCAGGGGTCCCTTTTTCTACGATAAAAGCAGTTGCCCCACGACTCCCTTTACTTTTATTAGTCATAGCAATCACAGTGTAGGTGTCAGCTTCGCCACCGTTGGTGATCCACTGTTTGGTGCCATTGAGAATGTAGTAGTCGCCCTCTTTTTTAGCAGTTGTTTCCATGCCACCAGCATCGGAGCCAGCGTTAGCTTCAGTTAAACCAAAAGCAGCTAGCTTTTTTCCTGCTGCAATATCTGGCATATACTTTTTCTTTTGTTCATCAGAACCAAAGAGTAGGATAGGAGTTGAGCCTAAAGCTGAAGCAGCAAAGGTAACACCAACGCCGCCACAATAGCGACTAACTTCTTCAGTAGCTAAGCAAAAATTGAAAACGCTTTGACCAAAACCACCAAGCTCTTCCGGAATATAGAGACCGCAAAGGTCAGCAGCAGCAAAAGCCTTCATAATCTCCCAAGGAAACTCACCTGTTTCGTCGAGCTTTTCGCGTACTGGCTTAATCTTTTCTTCACCAATCTTTTTAATCAATTCCAGGATCATTTTCTGTTCATCTGATAAACCGTAATCTAACATTCTATTTTTACCCCCTGTTTATTTGAAGCTAGTTGTTTGTTTTAGATGCTAGTTAAGATGTTAGAAGTAGAAGCTTGAAGCTAGAAAATTCCAGCTTCCACAACCATTTCTAACTTCCAGACCAGCTTCCACAACCAAAACCCAACTTCTATTTTACCACTTTATTATATTTGCCCCACAAGTGAGGCCGGCGCCAAAGCCTGACAAGACAACGATATCACCGGCTTTTATTATCCCTTCAGCGAAAGCTTCATCAAGAGCAATGGGGATTGAAGCAGCTGAGGTGTTACCGTACTTGTGAAGATTAACAAAAACTTTTTCATTTGGCAAGTCCATCTTTTTGACGACATGGCTGATAATTCTGCTGTTGGCTTGATGCGGTATCAAGAGATCAATATCTTTAGTTTCTAAATTAGCCTTCTTTAAGACGGCCAGAATGGATTCTTCCAGCACTCGGGTAGCAAACTTAAAGACATTTTTTCCATCCATAGTAATGAAGCGGCCGTTCTTCTGTCCCGGATCACGTGAGCCGCCACCTGGCATAATTAACTTGTCACTCAAATGACCTTCGGCTTTTAACCAACTGGCTAAAACCCCGGAACCATCATCAGAGGCTGTTAGTACAACAGCGCCAGCGCCATCACCAAAAAGTACGCAGGTGCCACGATCGTTCCAATCTACATATTTAGTTAATGTATCGGCTCCAATTACTAGTACATTTTTGTACAGGCCATTTTCAATGAATTGGGTGGCAGTGGTTAAGGCAAAATTAAAACCAGAACAGGCGGCAGAAACATCAAAAGCAGCTGCCTTAACAGCGCTGAGTTTGCCTTGCAAAATGCAGGCGACAGAAGGAAAGAGAGTGTCTGGGGTGGTGGTGCCTACTATTATAAGATCCAGATCTTGGGCCGAGAGATTAGCTTTGGCCAAGGCTCGTTCTGCTGCTACAATAGCTAAATCAGAAGTTGCCGTGGCTTCGTCACTAAGTCTTCTTTCCTGGATACCGGTGCGAGTTCTGATCCATTCGTCAGAAGTATCAACGGTTTTTGTTAATTCGTGATTAGTGACAACTTTTTCGGGGACACAGGATCCGACACCAATAATTTTTGCTCTCATATTTTTTCGCTAACTTTCGAAATTGAACTAATTAGATCACCCTTAATTGCCTCGGCAGTATTTTTAATGGCAGTTTTAATTGCCGCTGCTTTGGATCGACCGTGGGCTTTATAGACGATTCCTTGAATGCCGAGCAAGGGAGCTGCCCCATACTCATCATAAGTGACTAGTTTTTTAAGCCGTTTAAGGCCGGGATATAGCAGGGCTAGTCCGAGTTTGTTCATAATGCCGCCGGAGAGCTCTTTCTTCATCATCTTATAAATTGCAGTACCCAAGCTTTCCCCAAATTTAAGAATTAGGTTGCCAACAAAGCCATCGCAAACTATTACGTCAACCGTGCCATTAAAGATTTCTTTTGATTCCACATTGCCGATAAAATTAACCTGGGCTTGTTTTAAAAGTGGCCAGGTTTCTCTGGTCAGTTCATTGCCTTTTTCTTTTTCTTCGCCAAGATTAAGCAAGCCCACCCTGGGGTTTTCTACCCGCATCACGTCTTGTGAGTACAAGCGTCCCATCATGGCGAACTGGACCAAATGTTTTGGTTTGCAATCTACGTTGGCGCCCATATCAAGCAGGAGAACTTTGCCTGTTGGCAGGGGAAATTCTGTCGCAATAGCGGGTCGCTCAACCCCCGGGATTCTTCCCAGCTTAAAGAGGGCTGCCGCCATAATAGCCCCGGTGTTTCCTGCGGAAATAACTGCGTCAGCCTTACCATCTTTAACCAGTGAGACGGCGACATTGATGGAAGCGTCTTTTTTTTGTTTAACTGCCTGAACCGGATGTTCGTTCATTCCGATTACTTCAGAAGCAGTGACAATCGGAAGCTTGCCCTTTTCTTGGTGTTTTTTGAGGGCTTGGATTATTTTGTCTGGGGAGCCTACCAGGAAAATTTCTAAATCAGGCAATTCTTGGCTAGCAAGTACTGCTCCTTTGACTATTTCATCAGGAGCAAAATCCCCGCCCATGGCATCAAGGGCGATTCTGATCACCTATTTTTTCCCCTTACCGGTCTTCTTTGTCTTAATTTCTACGATGCCGATCCCCTTGTAGGTTCCACAGGTCGGACAAGCATGATGGGGGAGGATTGGGGCGCTGCATTGGGGGCAGGTTCCGAGGGCTGTGGCCTTAAGCTTATAATTGGAAAAGCGTCTCTTTCCCTGGCGTCGATTCGAGTGTCTCTTTTTCGGTTGCGGCATGATTCTATTCTCCTTTTTGTTTTATTCCCTTACAGTCTTCTTGACACAAAGTTTTAATTGGTATGGCCAGAAGCAGATTTTGTCTGATTGTTTCCGAGAGATCAATGCGGTTGTCTTTTTCAATCGGGAAAACAAAATCTTCTTCCTTAAGCTCTACTTCTTTGCCGGTCTTTTCCGGGACAGCCTGGCCATAGGCTTCGTCAATTTTCACTGCAACAGGCAGATTGTAAGCTTTCAGGCATCTAGAGCATTCTAGCTCGAGTTCTGTTTCAACTGTCCCGCGAACCAGAACCGAATTCCCCGTATTAATTAAATGCAAATTAATCTTTACTGGGGCTGTAACCTGCAAGCCATCTTCTTGTGAACTGATCCTGGCTTGATCCAGGGTCTCTTCTATATCAGCTTCTTCACCAATCTTTTGTACTAGCTTTGTTAGGTCAATTTTCATCCCGATTCCTTGCTATTAAATTTTCAATGTGTTTCGGGATCCCGACTCGGTGAAGCAGACGTCGGGACAACAACTAATGATTATACTGGATTTTGTAGGGCGGAGCAAGCTAACTCGATCGTGGATGAGCAGAATCGTAGACTTCCTTGAGGCGTTCTTTGGTAATATGGGTGTAGACTTGAGTGGTTGAAAGTGAAACATGCCCAAGCAATTCCTGAACCATTCGAAGGTCAGCGCCGCCAGCTAAAAGATGGGTAGCAAAGGAGTGTCTTAGAGTGTGGGGAGTTACCTTCTTGGTTATTCCTGCCTTTTTACTATAATATACTAGCATCCTTTCGATCGATCGAGCGGTTAAACGGCCGCCGCGACGATTAACAAAAAAAGCCGCAATTTCTTTATTGCTTCTGAGTTTATCCCTGGCGTCTTTTAGATATGTTAATAGGGCGCCTTTAGCATGAGAACCAAACAAAACAATCCGTTCTTTAGAACCTTTACCCAAGACCTTTACTTCTCCTTCCTCAAAATCAACATCGTTCTTGTTAATCATAATAAGTTCCGCTACCCGTAGCCCTGTGCCATAAATCATTTCCAAGATAGCTTTGTCGCGTAGACCAAGGGGAGCCTTTAAATCAGGACCTTTCAGTAAGCGGTCCAGTTCTTCCGGATAGAGGAAGTTGGGGAGTTTTCTAGGCAGCTTAGGGGTTACTAAGTTGGCAAACGGATTCTGCTCAACCAGTTTCTCTCTCAAGAGATAACGGAAAAATGAGCGTGCCGCAGAAAGCTTTCTAGCCACTGAACGACGGGAAAAATGTTTTTGTTCCAAGGCAATCAAGTATTCCCGTGCAGCCGAGCGATCAAATTTCTTCCCCTTTAAAAGATCCATGAGAAAGATTAGGTCGCGTTGGTAGTTGCTGGTTGTATGTGGTGAGTAATTGCGTTCGGTCTTGAGGTAGTTGATGAACTTATCTATTAATTTCGGGTTCCGAGTTCCGAGTTGCGGGCTCATAATCCGTATTTGGTTCTTCTGTCATCGGTGAGGGGATGATAATCGTTCCCTTCTTTAACAAATCTAACAGGGTCGCCTGGACGGGTGTCGATATGAACTAAATTTTCTTTAGGATATAAACCTAGTCCGCGGGCTTCTGGAATCGTTTCGGCAAATTTGAAAAGGTCTTGAATAGAAACACCCTCAATAATAATATGAGCGGCTTTCCCTCTGGCATGCCAACTGCGCTTCGGTCGGTTTTGTCTTTCGTTATAAGTATCACACCAAAACGCAGAAAGGACGCGAACTTTTTTCCTGAAGTGCCCGCCAATCATTTCCAGGGCGCCAACCAAGCCAAGATGAATTTTATATTCACCGCGGCATTCTGGGCAATGGCAGGCAAAGTCTTTACTGTTAAAATGTTCGCTTAGGTTACCCATACTTAACCATTATATTATGAGATGTTTGACAAAGCAAACCCTGCTGGGTATAATTAATCGATAATTAAATAGTGAGATTGGATCTTCAAAAAGAATTCCGGTCCGCTCGCAAGAGGGAGGAAAAATAAGATGAAGAAGAACGGTTTGTTTACGTCCGAATCTGTGACTGAAGGCCACCCCGATAAAGTCTGCGACCAGATTTCCGATGCTATTCTCGATGCTATCCTGGAAAAAGATCCTGTTGGCCGCGTAGCAGTAGAAACCTTGGTTACCAATGGGTTGTGTGTTGTGGCTGGCGAAGTTACTACCGGTTGTTACGTTGATATTCCCCAAATTGTCAGAAAAACCATTAAAGACATTGGTTATACCAGAGCGAAATATGGTTTTGATTATGAAACCTGTGGCGTTTTAGTGGCTATCAAAGAACAATCCAAAGATATTGCCCGCGGGGTTGATAAAGCCTTGGAAATTAAGGGTGGGGAAGTAACCAAAGAAGATTTAGAAGGCTTGGGAGCCGGGGATCAGGGTCTAATGTTTGGTTTTGCTTGCAGCGAAACAGAAGAATTAATGCCTTTGCCAATTGTCTTGTCCCATAAATTGGCGAAGAAATTAGCTGAGGTCAGAAAAACCGGCGAACTCTCTTATCTGCGGCCGGACGGAAAATCCCAGGTAACCGTAGAATATAAAGACGGCAAGCCATTTAGAATTACCACTGCTTTGATCGCGGCACAGCATGCCCCGGAAGTAGATGTTAAGCAGATTAGAACCGATATTATTGAGCGGGTTATTTTGCCTACTTTGCCGGCGGAGCTGATTGATAACGAAACAAAATATTATGTTAATCCAACCGGCAGATTTGTCATTGGTGGACCACAAGGAGACAGTGGTGTTACAGGCCGCAAAATTATTGTTGATACCTATGGCGGCTATGCCAGACATGGCGGCGGAGCTTTTTCCGGCAAAGATCCAACCAAGGTTGACCGCTCCGGCACTTATGCGGCTCGTTGGGTAGCAAAAAACGTTGTAGCCGCCGGCTTGGCCAGAAGATGCGAAGTGCAGATTGCCTACGGCATTGGCATTGCGCGGCCTCTTTCGGTAATGGTTGATACTTACAATTCAGGGGTGATTCCCGATGTTAAAATTGGCAAACTTGTTGAAGAGGTTTTTGATCTACGGCCGGGCATGATTATCAAACACCTAAAACTAAGGCGACCTATCTATCAACAAGTTGCTGCTTACGGTCACTTTGGCCGGCCAGAGCTTGATCTGCCCTGGGAAAAGACTGATAAGGCAGCCGAATTAAAGAAAAGAGCGAGCAAACTTTAGGTTTCTGTTGGATCGCTGAAAATAATATAGGGCAAGGGTTCATCCCTTGCCCTTTTAGTTGGAGCTGAATTTCTGTCCAAAGATGGCGCGGTTGCCATCTGTAAAATCTTCCCAGAAAACATAAAAGGTATTATTAGTGGGGATGGTAATTAATTGGGGAAATCGGGCTCCATTGCTGGTGTTTACTCGGAAACCATTTTCTGTCCACAAAGGCTGGCCGCTGCTGTTTAGCTTTTGAATATAAATTTCATATTGTTGACCACTGCGATAATCTTCCCAAACAACAATGACCTGCTCATCTTTCCATTTGGCAATCTGTGGTGCGTATTGGGTTTGGGGGATGACCGCAATATTTGAGCCCATTTCCCCCCAAAGGAGTTTGCCTGATTTGTTAATTGAACCGGCAAAAATGTCCCAGTTGCCAAAGCGATAATCTTCCCAGACGACGATGCTATCGGTGCCGAATTTAGGGTTTTGCTGGGTGCGGCTTAGTTGGTTAATAGGGATCCCGTCTCTTAGCCAAAGTGTTTTACCTTTTTGGTCAACCCGCTGAGCGTAAATATCATAACTGCCACCACCACGATCAGTCCAGGCAATAATAGCGCCACCCTCTTCGTCGCCGGTTAATTTGGGGTTGCGTTGGATATCAGGGGCACTGCAAACAGCAATACCGGTTTTATCCGGCCATAAAAGTTTGCCTTGAGAATTAACTCTTTGGGCATAAATATCCGGATTCCTATCGCCATGGCGATAATCAGTCCAGGCAATAATAGCGCCTCCCTGACTATCGGGAATCATGGTTAAATCTGTCTGATCGCCGTTCTCGGAAATAATAGTTTTACCCTTCCCTCCCCAAAGTAATTTGCCCGAGGCGGAAATCCGTTGGGCGTAAATGTCCTGCAAACTTAGCACATCGCGATTCTCCTGCCAGGCAACAATTGCTCCGCCAGTTTCATCGGCAACCATAATGGGATTGACTTGTCGAGAGTTGAATTTGGCCAAAACTAAGCTGCTGGGCCAGAGTTTTTCGCCTTGAGCATTAAAATGTTGGGCACGAATTGAAGAATATTTTTTGTCGCGTTGGTCTTCCCAAACAACAATTATTCCTGACTTGCCATCCGACACAAGGCTTGGGTTTGCTTGGTTGGCAGCAATCTTATCAACAGGCAGGGCGTTTTGGCCCCAAAGCAATTCTCCCTTGGTTCCAACTTTTTGCAGATAAATATTAAAAAATCCAGCTCTGGCATCTTCAAAGGCTAAGACAACTCCTTGGTTTTGTGTTAGTACTGTTTGGATGTTCTGTTGGGTAACGGCCCCCTGGGTTCGGCAAATTTCCTGGCCGCCCTTGCTCCACAAGAGGGTTCCGTCGGAAGAAATCTTTTGCCCATAGATGTCATCTTGGCCAAAACGCTTATCTTGCCAGGCAACAATTATTTCTCCCTTTGAGCCGGCAGCAACTGCAGCAGTCTTTTGGCTGTAATTTGGTTGAGTTAGGGCCATTCCCCCGCTTGACCAGAGTGGGATCCCAGAACTATTTATTTTTTGGGCCAACAAAGAATTTTGGTTGTTTCTGGTCTCTTCCCAGACAACAACCCAATCTTCGCCGGTTAATTTAGAGATAATAAGGTCTTGATGGTTATTGCCAAATTGGCTAATTTGCCGACCATCTTCCTGCCATTCATTTTGGCCGGTTGCTGAGAGTTTTTGAGCATAAATTGCTGTTTCTGTTCCGCGCTGGTCTTGCCAGGCTACCACAGCACCACCAGCTCCATCGCTACTCAACCGAGGGTGCTCTTGATCGTAGTTAAAAGCACAAACCTCTACCCCATCTTTTTGCCAGAGACTTTGTCCATTCAGATCAATCTTTTGACCAAAGATATCGGCGTTATTAAAACGAGAGTCGGTCCAAACAACTATGGCTCCGCCATCACTGGCTATGACAGCAGGATATTCTTGGTTTTGTTTGGCCTGACAGAGGCTGACCCCGTCTTTTTGCCAGAGGGAATTTCCTTTTGGATCAAGGCGTTGGGCGTAAATATTGTTATCAGCGGGGCTAATTCTTCCATCTGTCCAAACAATTATGGCCCCATCTAAACCGTCGGTAACAATTTTTGGGTACCATTGGGTGCCATTAACAGTACAGACAGCTTGACCATTCTCCAGCCAAAGAGCCTGACCGCTACTGTCAATCCTTTGAGCATAAATGTCTTCGCCTATTTTACTGCGATAATCGTGCCAAGTGATTATTGCGCCGCCGTTATTATCAGTAATTAACTGGGGGGCAAATTGTCCTTCTGCCAACTGACAAACCGCTTTACCGGCCTCCCCCCAAACAGCTTGTCCTTGGCTATCAAGATGTTGAACGAAAATGTCGGCATTTTTATCCCGATAATCCTGCCAGACAATTATGGCTCCTCCGTTCCCGTCGCTAATTATTTGAGCGGAATTTTGATTGCCAAAATGGCGGCAAACAACTACGCCGCTGCTCAGCCAAAGTTTTTTACCGGAGGAGTCGAGCTTTTGGGCATAAAGATCATAATTGCCAGCTCGTCCATCTTCCCAAACCACAAGAGAATTGCCCTGACTGTCAGAAATTATTTTAGGGTTTTGTTGGACAGTGTTTCCCGGGGTATTGTTGATGACTTTGCCATTTGCGTCCCAGAGTGCTTTGGGACTATCCGCCGAGACCGGGCCGGGCAAAAAGAACGAAGCGGCAAGAAACAACAAGCCCAGCAACCTTAGCAACCAATTAGCAGTTAAATAATTAGTATTCATAATTAATAATCTACAACAAGGGAAGCCCAGTTGTGTTTGATATGAATTATTATATACCAAAATCGGTCATTGTTTATTGTTAATTTTAATGGGGAGGGCAACGAGGCGGTTTGTCTTTAAACGGCTTGGGCTAGCTTCATCGAGATTACCTTGGAAATCCCTGGCTCTTCCATGGTGACCCCGTAGATGTTATCGGCAATAGCCATGGTGCGTTTGTTATGAGTGATAACAATAATCTGGCTCTGACCGGAAAAATCTTTGAGCATTTCCGTAAAGCGATTAACATTGGCGTCATCAAGGGCCGCATCAACTTCATCCAAAAAACAGAACGGGCTCGGTCTGATTTTTAACAGCGAGAAAAGAATCGCAATGGCCGATAAAGATCTTTCTCCTCCGGACAAAAGAGGCAAGGGGAGCCACTTACGCCCGGCCGGCCGAACGGAAATTTCTATCTCGGCTTCTAGTGCCGGCTTATCCGTTGAAAGCGAAATCCTGGCTTCACCCCCAACAAAGAGTTTGGAAAAAGTCTCAGAAAATACTTGAGAGACCTGTTCCATGGTTTGCAAAAAGTCTTGCTCGGCTTTGATGTCTAATTCTGCCATTAAACTTCTTAGGTTTTCTCTGGCTGAGTTTAAATCAATCAGCTGGGCTTCAATAAAAGATAAACGCTCTTTGGCTTTTTCAAATTCCTCAATAGCTAAAAGATTAACCGGCTCAAGATCACGCAACCTGGCCCGGCCGGCGGCAACATCCATTTTGGCCTTAGCAATGCTGCCGACTTCATAGGGCAGGGCTTCCAATTCTTCCATAGAAATATTATATTCCAGCGAAAGCCGCTCGCTAATGCCAACAATTTCTCCGTCCAGCTTAGCCAAGGCAATTTCAAGTGTTGTTTCTCTGCCCAGTGTTTCGCGTTCGGCTTTTTCCTCCGCCCGAATTTTTTCTTCTAATGTGAAAATATTTTGTGACAGGTCCTCTTTCTCTTTTTTCTTGATTTGCATAAGGGTAAAAGAGGTTTGTTTGTCTTTGGTTTCGGTCATTTTGGTGCTAAGGTTTTCAAGTTGAGCTCGGTGGGCCTGGAGAGCAAAGGTAAGTTTTTCTTTTTCTTCGTCAATTTTTGAATTTTCTTCGGCCAGCATCTCCAGTTTTAATTTAAGGGTCTCTCTTTTATCTTCTGATCCCCCCAGATTAAGAGAGATAGTGTTCTCTTTGCCTAGAAAAGTAATTAGACCAGATAGGGCCCTGACTAGGTGCGAGATTTGTTCGATCATTTGATTAAAAAAGTCACTGTGAGGGATATTGGCTAAATCAAGGCCAGTTCTTGACTGCTCCAAGGAGTGTTTCAGGCCACTAATCTTCTCTGCCAAGTCTTTCTTTTTGTTGTCCAGCTCAATCAGGGTTTTTTCTTCTCTCCTGAATTCCCCTTCAGCAAAGCGCCGGTCAAGTTCAATGTCTCGTAAGCCGTCTTTATCGGCTTCAAGCTTAATTAGTAGTTCGTCCAGCTCAATTTCAAGATTGCGGTGTTTTTCTTTAAAGGCTGCTAATTCATTGGTGTCTTTTTGTTCCGCTTCTCTTTTAACAGAGTTTTCCTGTTTAATCTTTTCTAAATCAGCGGAGAGCTGGCCTCTTTTCTCTAAGATGCCGTTGACCAGTTTTTTACTCAGCCCAATATCGGTTTCTTTGACCCTGGTTTGAATATCAAGATATTCTCGGGCTTTTCCGGCTTGATCTTCCAGGGTGATAATCTGTTCGCCAACTTCAATCTTCAGGTCGTTGATGCGCAGGATGTTTTGTTCGGCAGCGATCAGTTTTTTTTCTGCGGAGCTCTTGCGATATTTATATTTATTAATTCCAGCGGCTTCTTCAAAAACTGCTCGTCGCTCTTCGCCTTTGCTGGAAAGAATAGAATCAACCTGGCCCTGGGTAATAACAGAATAGCTGGCTTCGCCCATGCCTGTATCAAGCAAAAGGTCTCTAATGTCTTTTAAGCGGCACAGGTTTTTATTGATAAAAAATTCGCTTTCTCCTTCTCGGAAGGTGCGGCGTTTGATGCCGACTTCTGAGAAAGCAATGGGCAGCTTGCCAGAGGTGTTGTCAAAAACCAGGGTGACTTCGGCCATGGACAGGGATCGTTTGGTAGCTGTGCCGGCAAAAATAATGTCAGAAAGGGTTGCAACGCGAAGTTCTCTGGAGTTGTCTTCCCCCAGCACCCAGCGGGTGGCGTCCATCAGGTTGCTTTTGCCGCAGCCGTTGGGTCCGACGATCGCAGTGATGCGAGCGTCTTCTTGGAATTCGATCTCGGTCAAATCTGCGAAGGTCTTAAATCCGCGTAAGATTAAAGATTTTAAAAACATTTTGTTGGTAATAATATAACATAATACAGAGTTGGGGAGCAACTCGCATAGGAATAGGAAAAGTTGTAGAATGAAGACAAAGATTAAACATGAAGGGGGCTATGATGACTAAAAAGAAAAAAATACAGGCTATAAAATTAACCTCAGCCAACATCGGCTTTGAAGAAAAACTCTGGGCAACTGCTGACAAAATGCGCAACAATATGGATCCAGCCGAATACAAGCATGTTGTGCTTGGTTTAATCTTTTTAAAATATATTTCCGACTCATTTGAAGAACTCCATGCCGAACTAATAAAAGATTCTCATGCTGATGCAGAGGATCGAGACGAATATTTAGCCAAAAATGTCTTTTGGGTGCCTAAAAAAGCCAGGTGGAGCTATCTAAGAGACAATGCCAAGAAACCGGAAATTGGCAAAATTATTGATGATGCAATGATTGTCATTGAAAAAGATAATCCGGGCTTGCGAGGTGTTTTGGAGAAAAGTTATGCCAGGCCGGCTTTGGATAAAACACGGTTGGGTGAAATAATTGATTTGCTTGGCACTATTGGCTTAGGGGATAAAGCAAGCCAGTCAAAAGATATTTTAGGTCGGATTTATGAATACTTTCTAGGTCGATTTGCTAGCGCCGAAGGAAAAGGCGGCGGTGAATTTTTTACGCCTCAATCAGTTGTTAAGCTGCTGGTTGCCATGCTTGAGCCATTTAAAGGCCGGGTTTATGACCCTTGTTGTGGTAGTGGTGGTATGTTTGTGCAAAGCGAGCTTTTTATTGCAGCACATGATGGCAGAACTGATGATATTTCAGTTTATGGCCAGGAGTCTAATCCTACTACCTGGCGTTTGTGTAAAATGAATTTAGCGCTGCGGGGAATAAGCGGTAATCTTGGTCAGCATCATGCCGACAGTTTTAATAATGATTTACATCAAGATTTAAAAGCTGATTTTATCTTAGCTAATCCGCCGTTTAATATCAGCGATTGGGGCGGGGAAGGGTTAAAGAATGATGTGCGTTGGAAGTATGGGGTGCCGCCGACTGGTAATGCCAATTATGCCTGGATCCAGCATTTTATTCATCATTTAAAGCCAACCGGTATTGCTGGTTTTGTTATGGCCAATGGTTCTCTTTCTTCCAATACTTCTGGGGAAGGGGAGATTAGGCAGCGGCTAATCAAAGAAGGGTTGGTTGATTGTATTGTGGCTATGCCCAGCCAGCTTTTTTACACCACTCAAATCCCGGCTTGTTTGTGGTTTGTTTCCCGTGATCGGCATAATCACCTGCCTGCCGGCAAGGCAGGCAAGTTTAGAGACAGAGCTAACGAAATTCTTTTTATTGATGCTCGTAAGATGGGGAAGATGGTTACGCGTAAGAATCGCGAGCTAACTGATGAAGATATTAAACAAATAGCGGATACTTATCATGGTTGGAGGGAAAAGAAGGGCAAGTATAAGAATATCAAAGGTTTTTGCAAGGCGGCCGATATTGCCGAAGTAGAAAAACATGGTTTTGTTTTAACCCCTGGCCGATATGTCGGGTTTGAAGTGATTGAAGATGATGATGAAGTTTTTGAGGAAAAGATGAAGCGGCTGACAAAAGAGTTGGCAGGGCAGTTTGAGGAATCTCGTGAACTAGAAAAGCGGATCAGTAAGAATCTTTCTAATTTGGGATTTTAGTTTGTTTGATATTGATTAATGTGTGTTATATAATATTCACCGTTGGGTCGTGTACAGTGAGCCAATGGTGTGTAATATATAATGAGGGAGGTAGTGGCGATGAAAAAGGGCGGAATTTCTAAGCGGAATAGAGAAATGCTAAGTATCTTGAATAGAGAAGCAAAAGGGCCTTTTGGGCTTGATTTTGTATCAAAAGTATTGAATATTTCAAAAACAAGGGCAAAAAACTTCGTGTTTCTTTTAGTTAGCCAGGGCTGGCTTACAAGAATAAAAAGCGGCCTATATAGCACTGTATCCCTAAGTACTATTCGTCCCGAAGCGCAAAAAGAAGATCCCCTGGTGGTGGCTGCCACAGTCTTTGCCCCTTGTTATATTGGTGGCTGGAGTGCTTGTGAGCATTGGGGCCTTACCGAACAGATATTTAATGATATTGTGGTGTTTAGCTCCAGGAGATTTAATAAAACAAAACAAATAATACAGGGGACAACTTATATCATTAAAACGGTGAGCAAAAAACGGTTTTATGGATTAAGGCCGGTTTGGCGCGGGAAAAGTAAAATATTACTGTCTGACTTATCAAGAACAATCGTAGATATTCTTGACACACCAAAAATTGGCGGCGGAATAAGGAATGTTGCGCTTATTATTAGGGAATATTTTAAAAGTGAAGAGAGAAAAGACGATAACTTATTAAACTATGTTAACAAATATGGAAATAAGGTTGTTTGCAAAAGATTGGGTTATTTAATCGAACAGCTCAATATTGATGCCCCTGATATATTAAAATATTGCTCAAAATTTAAAAGCTCCGGTTATTCAAAACTGGACCCAACTTTACCAGGGCAGGGGAAGTATTTGCGTCGCTGGAATCTGGTGATAAATGCGCATCTCTTGGGAGTGGTTTCCGAATGATTAGCGTGGATGATCTTAGAAATCTTGCTACTGAATGGGGAATAAGTGAACACGTAGCTGAAAAGAACTATGTTATTGGCTGGCTCCTCTGGGGAATTGGACAGGACAAGGATGTTGCCCATAAATGGGTTTTTAAGGGTGGAACCTGCCTTAAAAAATGTTATTTAGAAACCTACCGTTTTTCCGAAGATCTGGATTTTACCGTTATTCAAGACGGCCCGATTGAACCGGAAGCTGTCCAGCCCATATTAAAACGGATTATCGAACGCGTACATGACGAATCCGGCATCAATTTTTCTTTACGGACCCCGCTGGTAAAGAAAAAAAACTATCCTTTTTATGCCGAAGGCAGGATTTATTATCAAGGGCCTCGTAATGTGCCATCACCTGCCAGTGTAAAAATTGACTTGTTGTCATCGGAAAAAATTGTTCATATTCCTGTTCGCAATAAAATTGCCCATGGTTACCCCGATGACTTGCCTAAACAGGCTAAGGTAATGTGTTATTCCCTGGAAGAAGTATTTGCCGAGAAAATTCGGGCGATGGGTGAGAGGTGTATGCCGAGAGACCTGTATGATATCGTCTTTCTTTTTAGGGAAAAATTTAAGACGGAAAAGGGAGATGTTGTGAAATCTCTTTTAATGGCCAAGTGTGCAACCAAAGGCCTAAAAACCCCGACATTTAGTGATATTAATAATTCCCCCGCTTTGGCCGAGCTAAAAAGCGAATGGTCAAATATGTTGGCCCATCAGTTGCCGGCACTGCCGCCTTTTGAGGAATATTGGAATGAACTGCCTAATATTTTTGACTGGATGGAAAACAGCTATCAGGTGCCAAAGCTTGAACCGATTAAGACTGAAGCGGGAGTTAAATGGATTTCGCAGCCTGTTGGAGCTGCCTTAGAATTAATCAGGCGCAAGCCAGTTGAAGCGATCCGCTTTGCCGCAATTAATCATCTTTTTGTTGAGATGAAGTATCGCAAGCAGGGAGCCCAGCTTAAAAATTATCTTGTGCAGCCGTATTCTTTAAGGCAGAGCAGGGAGGGGAATATTATTTTGTATGCCATCAAAGAAAACGAGTATCAGTCAAAAGCCTTTCGACTTGATTGGGTTGAGGGTGTGAATATAACAGCTAAGCCGTTTAAACCGGCTCATTTAATTGAATTTCCAGAGTTGGGAACGATTTACGCACCGGAGATTAGAAGGAATAAAAAAGGCTGGAGATGAAACTTAAAACCAAATTTAAACAAACATCCCTTGGTTCAATTCCTGAGGATTGGGAATCTATCGCATTTTCTGAATTGTGTGATATTACAAGGGGAGCTTCTCCCCGTCCAATTCATGATTGGTTTGCAGATTCTGGGATCCCTTGGATAAAAATTGCCGATGCAACAAGATCAGATTCAAGATTTATTGATAGTACGAAACAGCATATTCGTTCTGAAGGAAGATTAATGAGCGTTGTTGTCCATCCAGGAGATTTAATCCTTTCTAATAGTGCAACCCCGGGGATTCCTAAATTTGTTAATATCGAAGCATGTATTCATGATGGGTGGTTATTGCTAAGGAAATTTAATAAGTTAGATAAAAAGTTCGCGTATTATTTGTTAATTAATGAGCGCCCAAATATTGTTCAATTTGGTAGCGGATCAATTTTTACCAATTTAAAGACGGAAATATTAAAAAACCATACTATTTGTCTTCCCCCTCTCCCCACCCAACACCGCATCGCCGAAATATTGTCTTCCCTTGATGACAAAATCGAACTCAATCGCAAAATGAACAAGACGCTGGAATCAATCGCGCAGGCGACTTTTAAGGAATGGTTTGTTGGTTTTAGATTCCCGGGATATGAAAAGGTTAAAATGGTTGAGTCGGAGATGGGGAAAATTCCGGAGGGGTGGGGGGTAGGAACATTAAAAGATGAGTTTGTAATTGTCATGGGTCAGTCTCCTAAGGGTTCAAGTTATAATGAGGTTGGGGATGGAATAATTTTCTTTCAAGGAAGTACTGATTTTGGAGATAGATTTCCAACTGTTAGGCTTTTTACTACAGAACCAAAAAGAATTGCGGAAAAATTCGATGTTCTAATTAGTGTTAGAGCCCCAGTTGGAGATATAAATGTTGCATTAGATAAGTGTTGTATAGGTAGAGGAGTTGCGGCCGTCCATTCTGACAGAAAATCTTATGCACTATATAAAATGAGGTCTTTAGTTGAACATCTCAGGAGATTTAATGCGGAGGGAACTGTTTTTGGTTCAGTTAATAAAACTAGTCTTGAGAATATTATAACTATAATGCCAGGGAAAGAGGTTATTAATACGTTTGAAAAATGTGTCAATGAAATTGACAAAGAAATCACTACTGTCCCAGTGATATTCCTTGTAATTCAAGCTGTTCCCACGATTGGGTATTTTCATCAACATAGCGATCCTCCGCAAACGCTTGTAAAATGGGGATTTTCTCGAAAAGAGCCACGCTTAAAA
>Ga0208953_1000135_pt1 | contig 74504 bp, 54 predicted proteins | sample RifOxyB2_FD_184033 | JGI IMG/M metagenome (GOLD analysis project Ga0208953, IMG submission 184033) | Groundwater microbial communities from Rifle, Colorado - Rifle Oxygen_injection B2 (SPAdes) | ecosystem: Environmental > Aquatic > Deep subsurface > Groundwater | place: USA: Rifle, Colorado...
ACATTATATTTTGATGAAAAGCTTTTATTAATTTGTTCTTTATGTTCAGTAATTCTTCTTTCTAAATTATTTGTCATTCCTACATATAAAGTACCATTGCGTTTACTAGCAATAATATACACAAAATAAGTTTTATCCATAAATAATCATTATACTTACTGGATTCCAGTCTTCACTGGAATGACCTTACGACAAATAATATCCATCATTTCTGGTTTTTTCATGAATTTTTTAAATTATTTATTCAAACTATTTTCCGCTTGATCCATTATATCAAGATGTTTTTAGGATCACTATCTCATAAGTATCTTTTGCAATCATAAATTCTTCATTTGTTGGAATAGACATAATATAAGATTTTGATGATTTATCGCAAATCATAACTTCTTTACCAATAGCTTTCAGGTTTTCTTTTTCATTAATTTTTAAACCAAAAAAATCCATATTTTCTATAATATCTTTTCTTATTTTAGGTGAATTTTCTCCACTACCACCGGTAAAAACTAAAATATCCAAACCATTCATTCCGGCAATATAAGCCCCAATATATTTTTTCAATCTATAAATATAAATATTATAAGCCAAAATCGCTTTTTTATCTTTTTTCTTAACTCCATCCAAAATATCACGCATGTCTGATGACTTTTCAGAAACCCCTAAAAGTCCGCTTTTTTTATTTAAAATTTCATTTATGTCATTTAAATTTAATTTTTCTTTTTTCATAATATAGAACAATGCCCCAGGATCAACATCACCAGATCTTGTACCCATAACCAAACCTTCAAGCGGAGTCATTCCCATAGAAGTATCAACTGACTCTCCATTTTTAATCGCTGTTAAAGAGACTCCATTACCCAAATGACAAGTTATTATTTTTTGCTTTTTGTAATTTAAATTTAAGATTTCACATGCTCGTTCTGCTACATATCTATGACTAGTACCATGAAACCCATATTTACGAACTTTGTATTTTTTATAATATTTAAAAGGTAAGCCATAAGTATACGCAAAATCTGGAATTGTATGATGAAAAGCTGTATCAAAAACAGCAACCTGCTTTACTTTTGGTAAAATTTTCTTAATAGCCAAAATTCCTTTTAAATTCAAATGATTATGAAGTGGTGCAAGCTCAATGCACTTTTCAATTTCATTTATTAATTTATCATCAATCAAAATACTTGATTTAAATTTCTCGCCTCCATGAACAACTCTATGGCCAACAGCCTTTATTTCTTTTAAATTTTTTATTGAACCGTATTTTTTATCAACTAATTTATTGAACAAAAATTTTATTCCATCTTCATGATTTTTTATTTTTGCGCCTTTAAGTCCTATTTTATCTATAAGTCCTTTTGACAAAACAATATCAGAAGGCATATCTATCAACTGATATTTAATCGAAGAACTTCCGCAATTTAGAATGAGAACGTTCATAAAAATGTAAAATGAATAATGAAAAATTAATAATTATAGTTGTGCTTCGCACATTTAACTTGTATTTAAATTCTTCCTTCATTTTTCATTTTCAATTTTTCATTATTCATTATTCATTGCCTGTATCCCTGTCACAGCCACCATATCAATAATATCATCAACAGTACAAGCTCTGGAGAGATCATTCATTGGAGCACTTAACCCCTGCAAAATTGGTCCGATAGCTCTGGCTTTCGTCAAATATTGAACCAATTTATAAGCAATATTACCCGCTTCAAGTGTTGGAAAAACTAAAACATTAGCTCTACCTGCGACAGAAGATTCATCAAAAGCAGACTTTCTTCTGGCGGCAAATTCATTTAAAGCGGCATCAGCCTGTAACTCGCCATCAATTTTCAAATCTGGATTCAAAGATTTTGCAATTTCTAAAGCTTTAATAACTTTATCACACATTGCTTCATTTTGAACACTTCCTTTAGTCGAAAAACTAAGCAAAGCAACTCTTGGATCTAAACCAGCAATGTTTTTCGCTGTCTCTGCCGAACAAATAGCAATTTGAGCTAATTCTTCAGATGTAGGGGTTGGTCTCACTGCGCAATCAGCAAAAACCAAAATTCCATTATCACCAACCCTTTTATCTTCAAAAAACATAATAAAAGCACCTGAAACGACATTAATTCCTTGTTTTGCTTTAATTATTTGCAAAGCTGGATGCAAAACTCTGCCAGTAGAATGAGCCGCTCCAGCAACAACCCCATCAGCATCTCCATTTTTCACCAAAGTTGCGGCTAAATAAAGTGGATTTTCAGCTAATTTTATGGCTTCTTCCATAATCAAACCTTTATGCTTGCGTAATTCAAAAATCAAATTGCCATATTTTTCTTTATTTTTACTATCAAAAGGATCAACAAAAATAGCTTCCTCAATATTTTCCAAATCCATTTTTTGCGAAAATTTTATAATTTCCTGCTTATTTCCTAGCAAAGTAATTTGCGCTAATTTTTCTTTTAAAATAATATCTGCGGCTTTCAAAATTCTATCATCATTTGTTTCAGGTAAAACAATATTTTTATTTAATTTTTTAGCTCTTTGTTTGATTTGTAAAAGTAAATCCAAGTGAAAATTTTAAATTCTAAATTCTTAATTCTTAATTAATTCAAAATTTCCTCACCCTTCCCCCCTATTCATCGCTGTAACTCCGGTTCTGGCAATTTCTTTAATCCCGAATCCTCTAACTAAATCCAAGAAAGATTCTATTTTCAATGAATCGCCTGTTATTTCAACTATAACTGAACTATGAGAAACATCAACAATTCTTGCTTTGAAAATATCAACAATCTGCATAATTTCACTTCGTGTGGATTTTGTAGCATACAACTTGACTAATGCTAATTCACGGACAATTTTTTTATCCAATGTTAAATCGCTTACTTTCGTAATTTCAATTATTTTATAAAGCTGTTTAATTAATTGTTCTGTGTTTGTTTTAGTCCCATCAACCATAATTGTAAGCCTGGAAATTCCTTTTTCTTCTGTGTGACCAGCCGTAATGCTTTGAATATTAAAACCTCTTCGTCGAAAAAGACCTGAAATTTTACTAATCACACCTGGTTTATTTTCCGCAAGTGCAACCACAATATGTTCTGTCTTGATCTCAACATTTTTTCTTTGAGTATAAAGACTCCGTCGTTGTTCAGTGGAAAGGGACATGGAAGAAAAATTTTAAATTCTTAATTCTTAATTTTAAATTAATATATTTTGTTTCCTAATTCGAAATTCAAAATTCAAAATTTTCCCTATAGCCCTGTTATAACCTCATCCAAACTCTTGCCTGCAGGGACCATAGGATAAACGTTTTCTTCATGTTCAACAACAAAATCACAAAGAACTGGACCTTTTTCTTGTCTCATTTTCTTAATACACTCAATCATTTCTTTATGTGTTTTTGCTCTATAGGCTTTCATACCACACGCTTCTGCCAATGCCTTAAAATCAGGATTATAAAGAGCTGTATGAGAATAATTTTTATCAAAAAATAACTCCTGCCACTGGCGAACCATTCCCAAATATGAATTGTTTAAAATTGCAATTTTGATTGGAATATTATCTTGCATTAACGTCACAAGTTCTTGAATATTCATCATCACACTTCCATCTCCAACAATAACCCAAACTTCTTTCTTTGGTTCAGCAATTTTTGCTCCCATTCCCGCAGGAATGCTATATCCCATAGTTCCAGATCCTCCCGAAGTTAAAAGTTGATTTGGATTTTTGAATTGAAATTGTTGGGCGACTATCATTTGATGTTGACCAACATCAGTTGCAAGCACAATATCACCTTTTGTCTGATTATAAAGTTCGGCAATAACAGCTCTCATTGAAATAGAATTTTTCCCATCACGGCCACTAGAATCTTTTAACCTATGTTGAGAAGGCAAAGGGTATTTTTTCCTCCATTCATTAATTTTTTTATGCCAATCAGTAATTTGTGGTTTTTCAATTATTTGATTTAGTTCAATTAAAATATTTCGAGCATCCCCAACAATTGGAAGCTCGCAATGAACATTTTTACCAATTTCAGCAGGATCGATATCAATATGAATTATATGCGCATTTGGAGCAAAATTATCAGCTTTGCCTATAATTCTATCATCAAAGCGTGTCCCAATTCCTATAATAAGATCTGCCTCCTGTACAGCATAATTTGAATGAACAAATCCATGCATCCCAAGCATACCCAAAGCATATTTATGATTTTCCGGAAAAGCTCCAAGTCCGTGCAAGGTTGTTATAACTGGTATATTTGTTTTATTTACAAATTCCATTAACTCAAGCATAGCATTAGAAATCAAGACCCCATGACCAGCAATAATAACAGGTTTTTTTGAAGTTTTGATCCATTGCGCGGCTTCTTTTATCATTTTTTTATTACCTTGCAAATTTGGTTTATAACCAGGGATATCCACTAAATCTGGATATTCAAATTTTTCAACAATCTGATTCTGAACATCTTTTGGAAAATCTATCAAAACAGGTCCTGGTCTACCTGTTTTGGCTATGTGAAAAGCTTCTTTAATAATCTTTGGTATATCTTCAGCATCATTAATTAAATAACTATTCTTTGTTATCGGCTGTGTAATACCAATCATATCAGCTTCCTGAAAAGCATCAGTCCCAATCATAAATGTCGGGACCTGCCCTGTAATTGCAATTATTGGCATTGAATCCATATATGCATCATAAATTCCTGTAACCAAATTTGTTGCACCAGGCCCTGATGTCGCAAGGCAAACACCAATTTTCTTATGACCTGTTACACGACTATAACCTATTGCGGCCAAAGCCGCGGCCTGTTCATGCCTTACAAGAATATGTCTAATTTCAGGAAAATCTGTTAACACATCATAAAAAGGTATTATCGCGCCACCTGGATAACCAAATATATCTGTCACTCCTTCAGCAATCAAACTCATTGCCATAATATGCGCTCCAGTAAGGTTTTTATCTGTTTTTTTAAATTTATTCATATTAAGAAAAATCCGCTTTCATGGGCGGATTAATTAATTACGCAAATCCACCCTTTATTATATAAGGACTAATGACACAATAAGGTGGAGATTTTTTTCCATTTTTTTATAATTTAACTGAACTAATTATAAATTATTTATAAATTAAATTGCAATGGATTTTAAAAAAATCATTTTTTCTTCTTATCCCAGCCTTTCATTACCAAAGCACTTTGAGCCGCAGCTTGTTCAGCGATCTGTTTACTCTTGCCAACACCAGTGGTAATTAAATCTTCGTTAATAAAAACCCCCATGGTAAAAGCCTTATCATGATCAGGACCTTCTTCCTTAATTAATTTATAAATTGGGGTGATATTAAAAGTGGCTTGAGCCATTTCTTGAAATTTAGATTTAGCATCAATATGCAAACCTTTCTGCAAAATGTAATCTAAATAAATCAAAATAAATTTATTAATAAATTTATGGGCTACCTCATAGCCCTGGTCTAAATAAATTGCTCCGATCAAAGCTTCACAAGTATTAGCCAAAATATAACTTTTCTTATCACCACCTGACTTCTGTTCACCCTTACTTAAATATAAATATTGTCCAAGATATAATTTCTCGGAAATCACTGCCAAATGCTTTCCTCGCACCAAAGCCGATCGAAAATTTGTTAACTCCCCTTCTTGGTTATCATAATTTCTATACAAAAAATCGGTCACTACCAATTCCAACACCGCATCTCCCAGAAATTCTAATCTTTCATTAGATTCCAACTTTTCTACTTTATATTCATTCATGAAAGACTTATGGATAAAAGCATTATTCAATAAATCTTTATTGCGAAACGCAATACCAATCATTTTTTCTAATTCATCATATTTATGAGGATCGTAGAACATGAAAAATTCTAAATTAGGGATTATCATTCTGGCATGACTTCTCCTTGTTCATAATGGCATTTAAAACAGCATTTACAAATTTAGGGGAAGATTCGTTGCCGAAAGTTTTGGCTAATTCAATTGCTTCATTGATGGCCACCACGGCCGGCACTTCTTGGCAGTCACCATACAAAATTTCATAAGTGCCAAGTCTTAAAATATTCATATCCACTTTGGAAATTTTATCCAAAGGGAAAGAAGGTGCGTACATTTGTATTTTTGAATCTATTTCTTCTAAACAACTATCTATATTGTTAAAAATTTTACGAATAAAATCAAGGTTTTGTTGATTTACAGTCTTAAATTTCTTTTTTTCCTGAATAATATCAGCCAGTAACTCTTCATCGCTGGCATCAGGTTGTTCTACACAAATTCTACGAACAAAATCTTTCGCAAAAAGAGCTTGCAGTATGATTTCTCTGGCAAGATGTCGTTGGGAAAACATTTAAAAATTTTAAATTCTAAATTATCTCGTAAGTATCCTCCCAGATTGAGCCTGAAATCCAGCCTGTTAGTTCAAAGTGTTCTTAAAATTCTGTACAAGCCACAATAGCATCTTTTCTTTACGCCTTTACTACCTTTATTTTCTCATCGCCTTTATTCATATCTATCATCTGTTTCCCTCGATATTTGCCACACTTCTGACAAACATTATGGGATAAAGTCTTGCCACCGCAATCAGGACAGATAGCTAGTTTAATTTTGTTAATCCAATAATTTGCTAAATTATTTTCCCACACTGAATGTCGAATACTACTTTTGGATTTCGATTTGCGGTATTTGGGGACTGGATGCTTAGCCATGGCAGAAAATTTTAAATTCTAAATTTTAAATTCTAAATTAAGTGAAGAGTTATACTTAACACTCTATACTTAATACTTTATACTTTTTTAAGCTTTGCAAGTTTAATGGTACAAAACCAAAAATTCAATAGAATTTTATTTTCATACGTTAATCAATATTTTTAAGAAAAGTCCAGCATAAAGCCCTATTAACTCTCAGCTCCCAGTTCTCAATTTTTTTTATTTATGCTAAAATATTAAGATTATTTTAAGTGTTTATGGCAAATACTCCCCCACCAGGACCAAATACTCCCCCACCAGGACCAAATACTCCCCCACCAGGACCAAATCAACCTAACATTGTTCCTGTAAGTTTTTGGCAAAGATTAACGCGTGGTAGAGTACAAACTCTTTTAACACCAACAGAAATAAATACAGTTAAACAAACCTTAAGTCCTTTGGCTGCAGATTACGATTTACAAATAACTGACATTCAAGAAAACACGACCGCAAAAACAATAAATTATGATCGCACCACTCATACCCTCACTGTACCGAATTTCTCCGAAGATCCACAAAAATTACAAAATCAAACTAGAGAAGCTTTGAGACAAGCCAAAAATCAGGAAATAAATGAAATACATACAAAAGCTCAAAATACTTTAACTCATTTAATAGAAAAATATAAAAGGATCAAATTTGAACCCAGTAAAATAGCTCCTTATGAAATTCCAAAGGGCATGACCTTAAATCGACCGCAGTTATCTGCACTGCAATCAAGATCTGCAGACTTAACAAAAATGCAAGTTGCTATAGGACTAGTCACTGAAAGAAGACGTGAAATCTTATCTGGTCGTGGATGGAGGCAAGATTATCTTTTTGAATTCAGATGGGACAGCCAAAACACCACTCCTTTAAATACGCAAAAACAAAATATTCTTGAAGAATCAATAAACATAAATAAACCAATTCAGATAAGCCTTCCAGCTAATTTTCCACAACACGACCTAACAACTTTAATACAGCAATGCGTAAGTGATCAAGACTTAAAACCTAATAGAGGACAAGCTCTGGGACCTTCTTCCAATACTAGACTACATTCCCAATTAAATGACCGATATTTAGATAATCCTGTTGTTGTTGCAAAAATCGCCAAATATTTAGATGCTATTCGTTCGGCATTAAATCCATGGCCTCAGGATTTTCATTTAATTCTGTGTGATAATTTAACAAATCCCAATCAAGTAAATACGAAATCTGAATACCACCATATTGCCCAAATAGATGTTAGATTAATATGTTCAAAATCATTAACTGATATTTTATCTGCAGTTCAGCAAACCGTGGCACAAGTGTCCGCCACCGAACAGACAATCGAGACTAATAGAGCTATGGTTGAGACTGAAGTGAATAATTTATCAGGTATAGCAGGCCTTTATAATATACAATTCACCACGATCGCCATAGCAAAATCTTCTCTTGATGAAGAAATGAGAGCTGTTGATCCAAAAGCTTTTCCAAACAACCAAAATTCACCATCAAGACAACCTGTCCCGTTAGTTAATATGACTAAAACAGGTAATTCCATAATTTTTGCGCTTAATTATACGGAATTACATAATCATCCAAACAGTGTGCAAAATGAAGCATTAAGGCTGGCCAGAGACGAAATTGCCACGGAAATGCAAAAAGAAGAAGCTGATGCTGAACAAGCTTTAGACAATATTCAGCAAAATTTTGTGGGCGAAGGCAAAGGCATTACTGAGGTTGATCCCAATACAATTCCACCTTTATCAGATAATTTCAGAACTGCTGGCGGGGGAACAGATCTACCTAGATTACAAAATCACCAATTAAATCTTATTGCTCTATTATCCATCAATCAAATTTTCTCAAATTTAAGCGATTACCAAAAAATGATATTATGTGGAGATACTGATTATCAAAGACAAAATCCAGTCCAGAGTGCCGTATTTACCAAATTAATATGGTACCCTGATGCTCAAGGCAGGCAAAATCCAAACGGATTAATTATTCCACCAAATCGGGCACAAGCTTATCCATTGAATCCAGATGGGATATTATTTCTAGAACCACTTGGTGATTTATTAGCTTTCAATAGTCAAGAGGCAGAACAAATACTTATAAATCTTCTTCCAGACCAGGAACCGCCGCTTTCCGCAACAATTACCCCTGAATATCAACATCCATTCATGATGGAAAGATTATTTCAATTAGAAAGAGTCCCAGCATGTGGACAATTTTTAGTAGAGAGCATTTTTGATGAAACTGTCACTAGTAATAATCCAATAGACAGATTAGATAATAGCGATCCAAATCATCCAAAAATGATATTAAAATCCAGTGATTTTGTCGGTAAAACTAAGCAGGAAAGTGAAAATTTGCTCCTATCACTAAGAAAAGAAATCGACAGTTATACAGAAATGGAAACCGCAAGATCAGAGCTATCAAGCCAACATAATATTACTTTACCTGATGATGCTGCTATTTGCAGGACTATACGAAGGCTTGGTTTATCTAACCGGCGCGTATTTGAGTTATATTTTCAAGGTATTTTATTAATAGCTGATAATAATAGTTTAACACCGCCACCAACAGAAATCGCTTTTGAGCCAAGTGTCACTTGCCAATTTAGAGCAGTCAATTCCCCTGCCCGACTGGTATTACCTGCAGATCCAAGTTATTTCAACGAAAATTTATTAATAACAGAGCTAACGACACCACCTGATCGCGATCCACGTTTTGACACAATCACACAATTATGGCGAGCTCTGGAATTAGATGGGGTAATAGAATGTCCTATTGTCATTGCCAGAATTTCAGATCCTAGTTTAAATTCCATAGAAACTTCTGATGAAATGGTGGCTTGTATACTTACGGAGGATCAGGATTCGATGGCACAAGCAAATTATGTTTTATTATTAAATATAGTTAAGGCCCTGGAAAAAGCTTTTGCACCAACTACCATTGAACATGGAGACTTAAAATCCTCTGCCCTTTTAGAAAGCTATGCCATCACCTTATCTAGATTTTTAAGGGCGGCGACGGTGTCAGGTTTAGCATTGCCATCTGCACACATAGACAGCCTGGAAATATTATTTGATACTGATGCTGTTTTAGAATATGACAATCCAACAAAAGCTCTCGCAATTCCAGCTCAGATGACCACTTCTAATTTGGCTTTAACCTTAAAATTATTTAGTAATGCAAATGGAGCAAACAACTTAACTCCTCCAGTTAGACAGCCACTAACATTAAATTTTACCCCTGGAGTTACCCCATTATCTACAACAAAATACACTCCATCGCCAAAACCAGACTTCAAAGGCAACAGATTATCAATCATTTTAGATGAAGTCAGAGAAAAAACCCCTATTAAGCATCCTTCCATCATTTATGCTTTAACTTTTGAAAAAATTAGAAACGAGGCAAGGAGATATCTCACTGAAGGTTGTGAAGATCCCAAAAAAACCATTGCCGCTTTGAATGATGAACATGTTCGCACTTTAATATTAAATGCTTGTCTTAATGTAGCTAATAAGGATGAGGCCGGATTACAAATTTTACTAAATCAAGCAGCTTCTGCCACCCAATCCCATGCCCACGCAGATACTGCAACAAATGGTCATGATGCTAGTGTCGACTTAAACGCTTTAAATTCAGCTAGCCTTATTCTTGCTTTGACGGCAACTTTTAATATATTTCCTGTAAATAATAATGAAATAATGGCTGCTTGCCAAGAATTCAAACCTTCCGCTAATGAGATCAAAAAAATTATAAAAGAGATCGCGCACATGGAAGAACGACATGATAGCATGCCCGACCAATTAAAAGATGATCAGGCCGTCATGTCTCTGCGTGAAGACATAATTAAATTAACTGGTCAAAGAGACAGTCTCAGTGCTCAAAGCCGTGAACTAAGATATTTGGAAGGTTTACTTGAAAGCATAATAACCTCAACGCAAAAAAACGGTTTGGCTCTTATAAATGAAAGAATTATGGAAAAATGCCAAGCTGAATTATCAAAAACTGAATCTTTATCATTAAGACTTATCATTAGAGCATATGCAGCTCATAATGGACTGTTAGCAGAGCTATGTGATCCCCCTGACAATACCACCACTCCGAGTCGACCACCGTATTTTGATGAACTGGAAAAAATTAAAAAAAATCCAAACTTGGCAACTAATGTTGAGTTTCACAGGATTGCTCAAGCTTCAACACCAGCAACCACACGCGAAGTAGTGCGTTTAAATTTTCTCAGCTATTTGGTAAGGCCCAAAAAGGATGCCACAGATAGACTAAAAAAAGAGGATTATAGCGATAAATGGTGGTACCCGATTGTGCAAGCTTCACATGCTACTAGACCAGTACGACAAGATATAAGTGTTTTTATTCAGCAAGTTTCAGCAATATTAAATCAATCAGCCCAGAACAGAGCAATCCCTCAGCAAGATGAAATTATGCAGGCCATTGTCCAAATAACCACGCCAGTAGAAAATAAAACGGATGAGAAAAGAACGAACACTGAACACAAACCAAGTTTTGAAGAATTACTAATCCAAACGCTCCATGAGCTTAGTTATCTTGAACACTCAAGCTCTACATCAAGAATGGCTTATCCAGCAAGAGTGGCAAAAGTGAAACAGCAATTCAGAGAAGCCTGGATAGTTATCAGGGAAGAAGACAACTATGGTGATGCCCAATTTAGAGATGCTTTGGAAACAGAATTAAACCAGGCAACGTCATTAAAAAAGGTCATGGAACAAAAAAGACATTTAGAAAAAAGTAGTCATATGGATAGCCAAGAATTTAATGACGAAGTTAAAGCTTTATTCACAAAGAAACATAATCATGAACATTTAACCCCAACACAAGAAAAAGAAAAAGCGCAACAAGAAAGAAGAAAAATGCAAAATATGATAAAAAAATTACAAAAATCAGATTTAGCAGGCTCCAAAATACAAGCTGAATTATTTGAATTATTCACCAGAGTAAAAGTAAAAGCGGCTGAAGGTAAAGAAACAGAAGAGTTGAGAACCATATTCCAAGTATTACATTCCACAAAAGATGGTGATCCAACCATGCTTCACGTCAAAAATGGACCTGGTATTATAAAAACCTTGCTAGATAAAGAACTAATTGGCGTAGGACAGGTTAAAGAAATGCTAGATAAAATTGAACAGGCAATCGCAATTTTAGTTCCATCAGAACAAATAGAAGCTATTGCCTGGGTAAGAGACCTGGAAACTTATCTATATGACCACTTAAATGGAGTCGTAAAAGTATCTGACGCAAAATATCTTACCGCTTACCCATCCCAATTTGTGGAAGCCTATAGTAAATGTGAAACAGAATCGAAATTAGTAGCAGAACTTCAGGAAGATATTCATAAATCCCATCAAAAAGGTTTAAAAGGAGTACTTGCTGGTGTCTTAGGAGAAGAAAGCGCTATAGATATAGCTGGTCATGCTTTCAGCGAAGGTCTAGATCAATATCAAAATGGCAGAAGAATACCAGCCATCGTAGCAGAATTAGCGCCAACAGTATTACCTGAAATATTAGGGGCCACCTTAGTAGAGCTTGGTTTAGGATATTTGGCTGGTTCCGACAAAAAATGGATAAGAAGAGGAGCTGAATTAGCACGAGGTTTCATGCATGTCGTTCAACATAAAGGCAAAGAAAATCCTCCAAAAGAGACCCCAGCTAAAAAAGCCGAACAGAAATAAATTTTAAATAAATTACTTAATAACTTGTCTATGTCTTACGAAGATCTTGAACGTAAAATCAGACACTTAATTCTAAACAATATTGAGTATGGAAAACTATCAATAATTGATGGAGCGGCAATTGCCCATATTCTCTTTTTGGCAAAAGATGAAAACACGCTCAAAACATATGTAAAAAAACTATCTCAAGAATTCATAATTTTTGATGAAATATTTGAAGATGAAAAAACGAAAATGCAAGAAAATTTAGAACAAATAGTCCAAAATTTTGTAGAAAACATTATCAAAGATGATCCTTTGCTGGCGACTCAAATATCTACCATCGCCTTAAATAAGAATGTTAGTTTTGATGAGCTTAAGCAAAAATTTCCGCAATTTGCTGAATATTTATCAAAAGCAAAAAATTTATAAAAGCTGTTGCGCAATATTTACACGGAAAATCTACACCAAATTATCACTAACAATCAAAAGCTAAAAGTGAAAAACGATTTTTTGTGCTATAATTATAAGATTCTTTTTATTACGCTATGGGCCTAAATACATCTGCACAACCAGGGATCCCAGACTCGCAAGAAGAACTGGAAGTCCGCAGTGGGGGAAGTCAAGCTCAAGGCGAACTCAGTGCTGATCAATGTAAACAAATTAATGAACAAACAGAACAAGTCCCGCCAACAGACAGATTAAAAGAATTAGAACAACAATTACTATCTGCCACGCCCGGTTCACGCGAAGCTAAAAAAACCGCAGAAGCCAGAGCACAAGAAATCGCTGTTAAGGTTAATATTCCATTACCAAATATTGTTCCAACAGCAGCTCCACACCCTCAAGAACATCCTGTTCATAAAGTGGTCTCAAGGGTGGTTGGCATAACTAAAGGGAAAATTTTGGCGATCATCCCTCACCAGAGTTCTCAAGCTGAACAAATTGAAAAAGGAATTCAGCCTGGATCAGCCGAATCAAAATTTGAAGCGGAAATTAAACACAGAAAAGGCATTGCCAAGCTTAGTTCTAAATTATTACCTGGGCTTAGCTACTCAAAAGACTTAGAGGCTATTTTGAGTTCTATTGAAGCTAAATTTAGCCAATCAAAAGCCATGGCCGAGAGTAAAGAACCAAAAGAAACAGTGGATTATGCCCCTTTCATGCAAGAATTAGAACAAAAAACTATTACAACGCTCCTTGCAATTACTAAAAAATTAGAAGAAACGTTATTGCATTATATACAGTCAGCGCAAATATGCAGAGACCACTTTTGGAACATAGAAAAATTTGAAAAAGAAGAACTGGAAGCAATATTGCAAGCACAAGAGCTAAGCAATACTTTTCATAATCCCTTAATAAGCTTTGAAGCCAAAATCGCCAAATTTCACCAAAGCCTTGAGAAATCCAGACCTGTCATAAATGTTTTAGCTAATTATACTGAAAACACTGCCGGCAAGGTTCAGCATGATTTAGCTGAAAAATCTCTGCAAGAACAAAGAATTGATGGATTCACCCAACGTGATACGAAATTTAGTGCTCAAAGCACAGCCCTGACAACCTTAAACATACGCGATCCTGAGACCAGAAGCAATTTTTTGCAACAAACTGCAAATTTAGATTCTCAGTCAAAAACCTCAGCCACCCAAAAAATTGATGAAGCTTTATATGTCATTGACAATATTTTTCTTAAACCTGATGGTCTTCTTAGCGAAAGCCAAGCCAAGAGAAAAGAACTTAATCAAATCACCCAAAAATTTATCCAAAGCCGTACAGAGATGGAATCAGATTATTATCTAACTTCTAAACACTTAAAAGCTTTAGCTGATAATTTAAAAAAAATCTCCCCTTTTATCGAAATGCTAGACAGTCTCATTGAATCTACAATGACAGAAGCTGATTATTTAGAAAATGAAATTCTAGATATACCAGCGACTCAGACAGTCAAAGGTTTAAGTCATAAGCATTTTAAGGACACCATTGCCCAAGCCAGAAGTCTGACCAGTGCAGGCAGAATTGAAACGCCAGCTCACGCAATAGAAATGTTCAAAACACAAAATAAATTAAGAGAAATGGTGCAAAAAGTAACTGAATATAAATCAGTTTCTTTTGATGAACAAATAACAAGGTGTGCTAAAAACATTCTACCAGACTTAGAAGAAGCTCAATTTACCCAACTAGTGGATTTAGAAGAAAAAGCTTTTACAGCCGCACAAGTAATTTTTGAGGAGACTAAATATAATGAACTTAAATCTCAATATGAAGCCTTAGAAAAAGGTACAGAAAAACTAGCTTTCCTTCGTGATGTTTTAGCAAAATCAGTTGAAACTGAAACTAAAACAGAAAATCCTGAAATTAAAAAAATAATAACAGAAATTGATAGAATAAAAACCCTGCCAACAGATCAATTAATCGCAGAATATAGGATGCTAATGCCTGACGCTAAGCTTGATCTTACAAAACCAGACACAATTAATGCTATGGAAGGGGCTCTAACCAGAAATTATCAAGCAAAACTGGCTATTCTGCAAAAAGCGCAAAGTGAGGCTCCAAAAACAAAGGCAATAGCTGAATTCAATACGGTAAAACCTTCTTTAGATGCTATCCACAGCGGTTATGAGGCAAAAAATAAAGGAATCCTTGACCAGGTTAAAGCTCAATCAAAAGCTTTAGCCGAAGCCATCAGAAAAGTCCGATCTGAAGATAGTGATTTCAGCAAAATACGTGCTAATCATGCCGCTTTAAATCAAGCCCTCACCACATTCAGAAAATTTGCCAAAGAAGAATTATGTAGAAATGATGAGGAAATGCTAACGGCATTTGAAAATTCATTAGACAGCGCCATGACCTCCCAATCAGCTGACAAAATGGTGAATCATTATATTGAAGAGCTTTATACTTTACAAAAAACATATGGCAAGATTCCTCAGGCCAAATGGAAAACTTTGCGTGCTGGTATTATGAAATTAAGAGAAAACAGCTTTTTATTTGATAGCCAAGCTTTAATCATGGCTCATTATATTATTAACTCCTCTCCCCTCAAAGCCCCTCATATTCCTGAATTTGCTAGAATTAAAAAAATCTACTTCCTTTCTGGCGGATGGGCAAGGCTGGAAAGACAATCAAGGTATTTACATGATGGACTTATGCGTGGCAAATTAAGGAATTTAGGCGAAAATTCATCGTTCACTTATTTATTAGAAAGCAAATTAGGCATAAGATTCGGAGAAGATATAAGAGTGAAAGATGATGGTACCATATTAAACTCAGCCCAAGAAATAGAACTTGATGACCTAACAACAGAATTAGACAGAATAAATAATAAAATCACAGGCTGTGAAGAAAATCTAGGCAAAACAGAAAAAGAAAAAACCAAACAAAAGCTTTCTGCCAAACTTACAAAGTATCAAACAGAAAAAACTGAGCTGGAAAAAAGAAAAAATGAGCTAGAAACAAATATGAAAGGCACAGAAAAAGGTGCTAGACAGACTGGATACGAAGCAACGCTAAGAGAATCTGTCCTGGATTTCTATCTACATCCACAAAATTTTGTCAAAGTGACTTTAAGGAAAATACCAGGTTTAAGAAAACTACCAAGAGTTATTTCCTCTACCAGCGAAAAATTTGACAAACTACAATCACGACAAAACATTTCTGTAAAAGAGGGACTAAAAAATGTAGCTTATACTGCCAAAGATCTAGCTGAAAAAAGCATGCACGCCCCATTGCATGTAGTTAAGGGAACAAAAAAAATCATAGCCAAGGTGGCCAGCCCTTTTAACGAACAGGCTCGAATTGCTGATTCAGAAAGAAAACGACAAAAAGTAGGCAAAGAAAGTGATGCTATTAGAGCTGATTTGAGCAGTGTTTTAGGTGAAAATTTTTTCAATAATCAACCTATAAATGAAGCAGCTTAACCAAGACAATGGTATAAGAACATAATTAGCGAGTAAATCCAATTGAATTTTACAAGACACCCCCAATTAAAGCATCACTAATTACGCAATATCTGATATAATATTAAGATATTTTTTATTTATTATGTCTTACATAACCAAACATAAGGTCTTCCTTTCAGATGTTTCTTTAAGAAACAGAGTAATTCACTTTGCTGGAGCCCAACCAAGTAGTGGACCATCGGTACCTTATGATCCTGATACAGATCCGGAGTTGCAGAATTATGAAACACAAGCGGAACAGATTCATCAGGTTGCCAGACAAAGTTTGCAAGCAGTGCAGGAAAATGTGGAAAAAGAACAGCAACTAAGAAGGAGCAATCCTTATGTCGAAGCAATTTATGGTGTTGTTGATGATCGGACTCAAATACCTGGCTTAGAAGAGAGATATTTCGATCAACCGGAAACTATATTAGAGATATTAGGTTATATGAGACAGCAAAAGAGTATCGATTCCGATAAAGACGCCAGGATTTTAGGCAAAATGTTAGATCCTCAAACTCAGATATTTTATTATAATCTCTTTAAAACTTTCCCTAACGAACTACCAGACTTAAATGATCCAAATTTTAAACGTAATTTCTATGATAAATTCCCAGCCAACCAAAGACCTGATATTAGTAAAGGATACCCGAAAGCCATGATTGTGATGTATGAAAAGCTAAATGAATTTAAGAGAAAGTTAAAAGACTCTTATCACCGAATAAAAACCAATGAAGACATGTTAGAAATGGCTACAGACACTGCTAGTACTGCAAAAAATGTTTTTGAAAGATATTTTGTAAGCTTGCAGAGAGCTGGCCGGCAAATTCCTGAAAAATATTGGGCAATGGCTACTGGCATAGGATTAATCCTCGCTTGTACCAAGCAATATAGAGAGGTTGGTTTAGGGATTCTTGGCGCCTCAGTTTTAGGACAGGTGACTACCAGCGCAGAAACACCTTCTGCTGACACAAAATGTACAAAAGAATATAAACAAGTTTATAAAAAGAGAGTCCTAAGACAAGGTATAGCAGGCGACAGAGCAATTAGCATGTTACAAAATATGTCAGTTACCATCACCGGAGGAAAAAGTTTTAATCAAATTTGGGAGGCTTATACTACTGCAAAAAACAAACAATCTATTGATGAAATATATCAAAAATTTTCCAAAGAAGGACAGGTCCAGCAAAATGACATACCAAGGATAGAACATCGCTTAATTAACATCAAAAGCCAACAGGTGGCTTTCGAAGCTATGTTCGCGTTCGAAAATAGATTTAAAGATCTAATTGATGACCTAAAAAAACCATATCCATTGGCTAACGGCAATACCATTATTCCCTGGGAATATATGATCCAAATGCCATTCGGTGATGTCGTCAATGAATTAACTAGGATGTCTAGAGAAAAACAATTAGGCGAAAATGGTCAAACTGTCACAAGTTATGTCATTAATTTTATCACCAGCACATCAGCTGATATTAGTAGAAAAATCATGACAGAAGTAAATGAATTTGAAGAAGAATTTGGTGGCAACGGTGGTAAATTGTCATCAACCGCAAAGAATATTCTTAATGTGCCTGATGCTGATTTCTCAAGCGAAAGACAAACCCTACGAATGTACGGACTAGAATTTAAATTAACAAAATGGCTCAATGCAGATGGAAAAGAAATTTACGGTACAGATACGAAAAATGCCGCAGGCGGCAAATTATATTATTACGATGCCGCAGGCGTAAGACAAGAATTAACCCTCTGGTTTGAAGAATCTGGAAAAACACAAGAAAATGAGACTAAACACATCCAAGAAATAGTCAAGAACAATATCATAAGAGAGAAAAACGCCTTAACCAAAAAACCAACTGGAGTTAATCTAGCAGATCCAATTTGGGACGTAAAAAAAGAACAATGGCAAATAGACATAGATCTACCCGATTACCTGTCAACTCAAAAAACTCAAAAAAAGTTAAATTTAAGCTTTGACATCGCTTTCAATGATGTACGCGAGAATCAATCGCCATACACCATCAGATTTAACGATCCGCAAGAAAAAAACAGCAAATATAATGAACTTTTACCATATTTAGAAAGAGTTTATCTTCAACAGTTGACAGAAAACATGTCCAAAAATTTTGGGGTGAATACAGAAAATATCAAAATCAAACCTGATCAACTTTTTGGTGTTGATGGTCAATTTAAAAACATCAATTCATTATCAATAGAAATAACTTTTGATGACAAAAAAGAACCGATGTTAGCCACAGCTAATTTTGATATCAATACCAAAACCTGGAGCCTGGAAATGATGCAGGCTGATAACTATGAAAAGTACCTGCATCTGATGTTAAAAAATTTAAAATCAGAATTATACAGTGTCCCAGAAAAACTCCTGGGAATCCCTATCCCTGGATTTCTCAGATCTTATTGGACCACACATTTTGAAGGTGTTTACAGTCCAGACAGCGCCACTTGGGAAGGTTTTATTACCGCTTTGGAGAGCTATCTTTTATCTAATTTAAATTCTAAAACCACTGATTCAGCGAAAAAAGACTATTTAAACGAAATGAGTAAAAAAATAGGAGAAACTATCAGCAAAATGAAAGATTATCAGACTGGCGGGACAAGGGAAGGAGAGGCTCTGCCTCCTGATATATTTCAGGGATGGCAAGAAAATCTACAAAATCTCAATTTTAACCCGGATTATGAACTTGATGGTAAAAAATTACTCAAAAATTTAGATGATTTGAATTTCAATCAAGAAATTAAATTCAAAATTTATCTTAAATACAGAAACGACATTGAACAAGAATTAAAAGGACACGAAAACGAACCTCAGGCGCAGGAATATGCAAAATATGTAGCCCTAAAATATAACGACGTTTATCAATTTATATATTCATTCTTCAAACGCGACTATGAAGATTTCGATGCGCATAAAGAATATTTAGATTTAGGCAAACATATTCCCACCTATGAAGATTTCAAAAACCAAAATAAATGCGTAAGAAGAACTGAAAAAGATCCTGCAACAAAAGAAGAGATCGAATATGCCTATAATGCACAAATAGAAAATGCCTTAATCAACATAGAACAAGAACTATTCCAAGAAAAAGATGTACAAAGCTTACTGCAGGTACCAAGACTTTTGGTCAAAGCCTCTGCCTTACGAATCAGATCGGAATATTTAAATAAAATTAAAAAAGGAGAAACAATCGATCCCCAAGCTTACAAAGACTATTTAGAAAAACGATTATATTTCGGAAATTTCTCTTCTATTGGCAATCAAACTAGTATCGAAAAAATACTACGCTATACCTACTCTGGCGCTGAGGATATCATTAGTTACATCAAAGAGCAAGGATTAGGCGGATTGCTTGGTAAATTAGCAAATATGCTGGGGGGAGCCATTGGTGATCTGATTGGCGCTATTCTTCATGGGACAATGTACGGCATCAAAAATGCTTTTGTAAGAACTTTTGAAGGGGAAGAAGAATTCAAAACAAGCCACCCAGAGATATTACATGGCATTAGACCAATCTCAACAGACGCGCAATCTGCTTCAGGTGAAATTCCACCTGCCTCATCCGGACCTGATTTCAGACCATTACGTGTTGATCAACTTCAAGAAGATAATATCCCTTTCGTATTTGAAAAACCTGTTGATGAGAATGGAAATGTGATTTCAGATATTCATTTACAAACTTTTTATCCTGGGGAAATCTTAATTTATCAAGGTCAAAGAGTTATTAATTTAGGCAGTGTTAAACATGAAGAATATGTAGTGCAAAATGTGGAGGATAAAAGTATTTTCATAGTCCGAAAAAGAGAATTAACAAAAGCTCTTGGCAAACAACCATTAAACACATCAGCAAATGCAATGCCTGGCGATATGATGACAATCATTGAAAATGGGGAATTAATAGATGTGGAAATAACAAAAGTTGGTGAAGGAGCAAAACCATATATAAAATATCAATATTTAAATCATGCAATAGGTGAAACTCCAAAAACAGCTATTATATATTTAGGTGAACAGGCTTCAGGAATAATAGATCAAGAAGTTACCATACCTTCAGATATAACAAAAATAATGACTTTCTACGCTCATGGAACATCTATTGAATTATCAAGAACAAAAAAACAGATTCCACAAAGAAGCACAAATAATAAATGTATAGTTTATGATTACAGTTATGATTTAAATTTATCTCCAGACGAAACCACTTACGCCTTGGATCAAAGCAAAGAAAGAGAATATGATTATTTACACGTTGTTTCCTCAGCCCAACCAAATAATGGGAATATTGGCGAAATAAGGATTAATAAATCAAGCCCAAAATCAATAGAGGTAAGAGAAAAAAACATTTCTAATCAATGGAATGACTGGCATGTTATAGAGATCAACCAAATGCAAATATGGTTGGACAAGGTAAGTACATAACAAAATTAAAACATAAATTTTAATAAAAAATGCGTAAACCTAATTTAGCTAATCAAGATAAAAACTCCGCATTCACCGCACTAGAAGCAGGCTGGTTCCTTCCAGAAGATGTAGCCCCTCAAGCAGATCAAATCCATCCTGCCTACTTAGATTCACAAACAGAATTAAGAGCAACTTTAATGGAAACACTGCAAACATCTGATGATAGATTAGGCGAAGTCAGGGAAATGTCGCCTGAAATAAGAGAAAAATCATCAACAATAGTTGATCAAATATTAAAAAGACTACAACAAGCTGGATTGATAGGAACAGGATTAATGGCCGCAGCTTGCTCACCAAACAATAATATTGCCTCACAATTAATCGGCACAGCTGCTTCAAAAGGGCAGCAACATTCACCAACAGTCAGACCGGAAGATGTATTGGAACATGTAAAACAAATGACCACAGCCTACACGTATGGTATGCCTGAAGTAATGATTGGGGCGAATGTACCTTATATAGTGATTAAAATACTTGAACATTTTGGAGTTGAAATGTCATCTGTAAAATGGAAAGTCGGCGTTTATTTAGTGTCAGCTGTTGGCGTTTGTTTAGCGGCAGGACTTGCTCCTGACCAGATAGTTAATCTAATGATAGATAAACTAGGGCTAGTTTGGTTTGCATCTACAGCCGCTCTACTAAAAGAAATCGGGGAAATAGCTCATTGGGCTGAACACAGGATAAGAAGCTGGGCGCTACCTTCAGCTTTATCAGCAGTCACTGTATTTCTTGCGGCTGGTGTCCCAAATTCAGCATGGGAAATGACACAGGTAGCTTTATCAATACCAGCTGTTTTTGCCTTAGCCTATTCTGATAAATCAAAACATGGTGGTTCTACCCCGGTCCCTCCCACCACCACACCTACCACGCCTACTCTCACCACACCAGGAGGAACATTGCCTACCACTGGTGGTGACGTTGGTTCTTTTGCCAGTCCATAATAATATTATAATTTTTTATAATGTCAGAAACACAACAGCAGCCTGAGGCAGAAAATAAGAAGAAAGAACCTGTTAAAAATGAACCTGATTTAAAAATTGCCCCAACAGAATTAGAAAAAAAGATTGGCATAATTCGTGGTGTTACAACAAGATTTAGACAAATGATAAGAAGTTCAGTTGGGATTTTTTTACAGCCACAAAAAGCTCCCAAACATGTACAAAAGATCACTGATTTTATGGCCACCGCAGAATTAGCGCCTTTTGAAATGGCTGGCAAGTTACCACTCTTAAACTATGTGACAAAGGTGGCTCGTACAGGCGTCGGAGCAGCATTAAGAGCCGTACGTTTAATTTCACATGACACCTGGATTAATGAATATGATCCATATCATGTCTTCGAAGATGATGACACTCCAAAAAAAACTAATACAAATCCTCCCACCACCCAGGAAAAACCTCATAATAAAGCAGACAAAAAAGCGGCATAATATTTTTTTCATCTAAAACTTGGCATTCAATCAGGCCCAAGTATTTTTTGCTATACCCCATTAGCCGATAAATTAAATGTATAACCTGTCTGTGATTTTTTTATTTGTTCAAGTTCACTTTTAGAACTAGAAAGGACATGAGCCTCTGGAATAGAATCTGTTTTTTCAATTATCTGCTATTGACTTTTTTATATTTTTCTGTTTAAATGATTCCCTTTTAAAAAATTACAAGTTTTACACCATCACACTTTTTCCTCCATGTTTCATTCCCTTTTAAAACTCAGCTTAATTGGATTAATCTGCCTACCTCTGCTAAACCAAAGCCTAAATATTGAACCACAGGTTATTGCTGAAAATAACAACAGGCAGATAATTCTCCACCACAGCTCAACAACAGAATCAGAGGCTCAACTCAAAATTAAAAATTTAGAATTCAAAATCTCCTCCATCTCTCTCCCCTGCCCGGATGATAACTGTATTATCGATTTTGAAATCCAAAACAAAAAAGACCTAACAGATGCTGAAATCGAAACAATCATTAGTTATCAAGATCTTTTCCAAAAAACCATAGTCAAAATTCCCTACAATCTCTGGCAACCGCTAAACAAAGTAATTTTTAGTTTTGATAAGAATATTGTAAGAGGAGCGGCTAATGGGAACCAAATTAGACTCAGAATTGTAAACATTACTGATGAAGAATTTACAGCTGTTTTGATACATGAACTCGGGCATATAGCTGATCTCGGTTCTTTGCAAGGCGACACCGATTCCACCAAAAGCAATTTTCCTGACGGTAAAATCGCCACTTACGCGAATGACCCCAGCGTAAAATTTTATGCCGCCTACTGGACAAATTCGAGGCAAATTAAAGATACTGATTCTGACCAGCAAAATTTCATTTCAGGTTATAGCCGAACAGACTGCTTTGAACATTTTGCGGAAACATTTTTAACCTATGTCCTTCATTCAGATATGCTTAAATACAAAAATCCTGACCAATATAATTATTTCAAAGATAATGTTTTCAATCGTTTTGAATATGCTAATTTTTCCAAAATAAACGAATCTGATTTCAATCATTACTTCTACGACAGCACCAAACAACCATATAATTTTGAAGGATTCTTAGAGTAATAAAGCTCCGCTTGATCCGTGTCTTTCACTTTAACTTTCAGTACCATAAAATTTTCTTTTTAGGGTAAAATTATTTCTGCTAACGCATTGTTAATCAGCTTCCTAGCTTGTTCACTTTCTAAAATATGGTGAAGAATCAGTTTATTACGAAATTTACAAGACCGCATAACTTGCAAAGAAATAATTTAATGATTAAACTCTTATTAAATTCAAAATTTAATTTTCGTATATGTCAATGACAATTCCAGGAGGAAGAATAGAAGAAATTACCACACCAACACCTGATGAATCTACTCAAAATCCTGAAATTAGGCTTACAAGAAAAAACAAAAGAAATAGATTATCAGCTTTATTTAGTGCAGGACTTGCCTTGACTGCCGTAGGACAAGAAGAATGTCCTTCAAATGTTATATTAGAAGTAGAAACACAACCTTTAACTGATACAAAGGCAATACCAAGAGAAATTCAGATAATGGCTTCTATCAACGTATATAATCAAAGTGATCCTGAAGAATTAGCTATATTAGAAGAACTTTCATTTGATGATGCTAGTGCAGATCATGATGAAGGTTTAGATGGATGTTACTTATCAGATGAGAATGGAACACAAATAAGTGATGCAATTGCTCCAGATACAGATGGTTCATTAACTTTGCAAATAAATACAGGTGCAGATGCCTCTTACATATTTGGAGACGGTGAACATTCTACCTTAAATTTAGATTGCGATATTGCTCCAGGTATCACTAATGGTGGATGGTGTTATGCCCCTACCAATCTTGTTGCTTCAGATGAACATGATCACCAAAATGTAAATATTACTTATTACACTGATAAAACTTGCGTCAAGGTTGTTCCTCCACAATCTAGTTGTGAATTAGAAGTTGATTCTCTTGGCCTTCTTTGGATAACAGTAAAACCTGGGGACCCAGATTTAGTTCTTAAAAATCTACAATTCAATGCTCATGGCTGTGATGTAAATCTAAAAAATATGGAATTTACATTAAATGATAATTCTACCATTCCATATCCAGGAGGATTAGCAAATTGTGTATTAAGCGATATGTATTATTCTAATATGTCAGACACAAGAGTACCCGATACAGATGGTTCCTTGCCATTTACAATTCTAAGTACCCATCAAACAATTCCTGATGGGGATTCGATTGTATTTAGCTTAGAATGCGCTGTATTACCTAATGCACAATCCGAAACAAAATTTGGTTATTTACCAACTACAATCACTGCTACCGATTCAAATGATTCACCAGTAGCTATTACTGAGACCTCATATTATGCAGCAGATGAAGGAGAATATGTTACAGTAGTCAAATAATTATTTGCAGATAGCTTTTTATTAGAAATTACTTTAGTCTTTTTCCTGCTTTAATTTAAAATTAATGGATATTTTTGAATTAGTTTCAAATTTTCTAAAAAATATTCCAAAAGACAAAATCCCACTTATTATTCTTCTTGGTCCAACCGCTTCAGGCAAAACAGGATTGAGCGTTGAACTTGCGAAAAAATTTAATGGTGAAATTATTTCAGCTGATTCACGACAAATTTATAAGGAAATGGATATCGGGACTGCAAAAATTAAAAGATTATGATTTACTTCGAGAAGATATTTTAGAAAGTTTAGATTACGAAATTTTAAGATTTAAAAATGAAAAAATTATAAATGATATAGAAGGAACAATTCTTAAATTAGAAAAATATTTATAAAAAAATCCCCCTCTCTTAATGTAAGAGGGTTGGGGTGAGTTAATTCGTTAGAATTTTTTCAAACCAATTTCCGCTTGATCCAAAATCAAATGATCCAAAATTATTTGACTTAATTTGAATTAATTGCAAATATAATAAACTTTCTTTAAAAAAGCTTTTAAAATTTAAAATTACATTATGAGTGATGTAGAAGTAATAGGAAGTAGTTGGAAAGAAGTACGCATTGATTTAACTACTAATAATTTAGCTACAGTTGCTAAATATATAGAAGGGAATGGGCTTGTTGAATATGGGTTTATAAGAATTCAAGGTGGAGAACAGTTAAGGATTTTCGATTTTGATGATAGGCTACCTACAAGATCAGATATTATTGCTTCTTTAGAATTAATAATTAAGGAAAGTTCTTCAATCGTTATTTCAGGTAGTGGATTAACTGATCCCGGAGATTTAGGTAGTTATGTAGATGAATCTCGGGAAGAGGTTGGCTGTGGGGCGAAAACTGTTCGTGGTGGACCTATTAGTTCGCAAATGGGAAAGGCAAGAGGAAGTGTAGTTGGTGCGCTTCAAAGATCAGGGGATGAGAGGGCTGTTGATGAAGAGTTAGATGATGAAGATCGTGTCCGACAAAAAAGGAAATTGTTAGTTGCAAGTTTTAGAGTTGAAGATATTCGAAGAGGAGAAGATTTATTGAGAATGTTATGTGAAGAAGGAGAAATGGATTCATTAATAAATCAACCGGAAATTTTAAGTAGTAGGTTCAGAGCTGTTGCAAAAACATTAAAAGGTTATGATCGAATTGTTGTTGATTGTGGGGGAGGAAGAAATCAATGTTATTTTTTAAGCAGTGATGATTGGTATGATTTTTTTAATAAGTTAAATTTGATATTAAAACTTCCAATTAGGATATTGAAGCCTGAAGATGCAGTTCAATCTGCAGAAATTAGTGAAGATGGAGATTCGATTTCGTGTGAAGTTTATGCAGGTACTATATCTCAAGAAGATGCGGAGACTTTAAATACATTTTTAGATGATTTTTTAAAAAATTCTAATGATAGATATAATGCTTATGGAAGCATTCTTATTCAATTGTTAAATGAAAAAGGAATAGCAGCGTTAAATACTAGTTGGAGTAGAATAGGAGAGAAAGAAAAAGGAGGCTATAATGAAAGAGACATTGGAATAAATGGTCAAGAAGTTGCTTTGTCTAAATTAGAGCGTTTAGCATTAAAAGAAAAAGGAGATTCTGGTAGATATAACCGTATGCATGTGGAATTGAAAGATAGAGAGTTAATAAAAATTTATCTTTCATGTAATACTTCTCAAGTTGGAGGATTAAGAATAAAACTTATTAAAAAACCAAAAAACCCTGCGGAAAAATATTTAAATTCTTCTCCAGTTACGAGTGCTTTTAGAGCAGAACAAGGCGGTGGAGGAGAGGCTGAAATGCGACTAGGGGGTGTTAATGAAAGTTTGATTGGACATCAACAGGTAGAAATCACTTCTGGTGAAATTTTAGCTATTGCTAAATATATAAAAAATAACGGAAATAAGAACAAAAGAGAATTAAGAGTTAGATGTGAAAATCAGGTCATTGTTTTAGATTTTTCTAATACTAATTTGAGTACAAAAAAAATTGTTGAAAAATTAAATTATGTTGTTACTTCTAATAATAGTATTAGAATTCTTGTTTCTGATGGCGATTTAACTGATCCTGGAAATTTAGGTCGTTATATAAATGAACCTTCTGATGCCGTTGAAAAGAAAAAAACGGTATTAATAAGATTAACAAAAACTAATGGATGTTTTATAGAAAATTATATTCAAGTTCATTTACCTGAAATTGGAGTTGTTCGATTTAAGCATCCTAGTAGAAATGGTATGTCAGAAGAAATTATTATAGAAAATGGTCAAGTGATTTGGCCAGAAAGGATGCGGGTTGTTTTTGGTGAATACTATTTTGAAAATTGTTTTTCTGAAATTGATAATGTAGTTATAATTACTAGTAAATCTTCATTGCCTGATTTTGTTGAAAGTGATGATGCTTTAGTAAGTGCGACCGATAAACAAAAAAAATCAAATTTGGAGAAAGATTCAACATCACAAATAGATGCCTTAGGCCATGGAGACTCTGATCAAAAATCAGGATGTGGGGAGATAGGCGCATCTATTGAAAAATCTCCAGAGCCGATACATATTTTAAGTGAAAATATATTTCCATGTGAAATTGAAAGAATTAATAAATGGATACAGGAAGGTAATTCATTGATTTTGATAAATAAAAAAGATAAAGAAGTTCAGGTCGGTGATTGTAATGGTTTTGTTTGTGAGGGTAAGTGCTTGTATAAAAATAATAATAAGCGACGTCCTAAGTTTGTTTTTGAAAATTTTAAAGAGATTAGATTTGTGAAGAAGGGATAATTTAATTTATCGTAATTTTGAGATTGATAATTTTTCCTGTAAATTTAAGAAGCTTTTTTAAAGTTGCAGAATGAATCCAGAAGATTTGATTTCAAGTTTCTTAAAAAATATTCCAAAAGACAAAATCCCACTTATTATTCTTCTTGGTCCAACTGCTTCAGGCAAAACAGGATTGAGCGTTGAACTTGCGAAAAAATTTAATGGTGAAATTATTTCAGCTGATTCACGACAAATTTATAAGGAAATGGATATCGGGACTGCAAAAATTAAAAAAGAAGAAAGGCAAGACGTTCCGCATCATTTAATAGATGCTGTTTTACCAAATGAAAATTTTACAACTTTTGATTTCAAGAAATTAGCAGAGGAAAAGATTCTCGATATTCAGAAAAGAAATAAAATTCCATTTATTGTTGGCGGAACTGGACTTTATATTCGTGCTGTAATTGAAAATTTTACATTAGGAGCAACTCCGCCAAATTGGCAGTTAAGAAAACAACTTGAAGAAGAAGCTTCACAATATGGAAAAGAATATGTTTGGAAAAAATTAAAAGCTTTGAACGAAACAGAAGCAATGAAAATTCCTCCAAATAATTTGCGATATGTGATAAGGGGGATAGAAAAAGTGGTCAGTAGTCAGTGGTCAGTAGTCAGTAAGAACAAAAATTCCTGCTTTCAGAAAAATGATAATAAGTATCATATTTTAAAGTTTGCTATCGATTGGCCTCGTGAGGTTTTATATGACAGAATTGATAAGCGTGTTGATAAACAAATTGAAGATGGTTTGATTGAAGAAACTAAATATTTGTTATCAAAATATGATCGAAATTTACCTTCAATGAGCAGTCTTGGTTATTTACAAATTGCAAAATTTTTAAACAACGAAATGACGCTTGATGAGGCGAAAGATTTGTTAAAAAAAGAAACAAGGCATTATGCTAAAAGGCAGATGACTTGGTTTTCGAAGGAGAAGGAGGTGGTGTGGATAAATGGTTTAAATATATAAATTTTTTATATATTCAGATTATCAAATTATTCACAATCAAAAGTTTCTATAGCAGTGTGCCTACTATTAGTTGCTCCATTAGGGTATATTATAGAAGTTTGCACAAAAGCATTTGCCATAGTTCCTTCACCTGTAACGCTAATTGCAGAATTTATAGATGAAGTACCGTTTAAAGTACTTACAGAATAGTAGCCACTAAATGGATTTTCTCTAGTGTTAACAACCATATCATAACCACTTGATAATTTCCATTTACAACTCATCCATTGAGAATCATTATCTGATGTCCCGAGACTGGAACAATATTCTCCAAAAGGACCTTCCCATATTTCCCCACTATTAACATCATCTGAAACTGTTATTAATGCTTCTCGTAATCCAGATTGGATTCCATCATGTATTATATATGGCTCTGTGACTAATTCTTCCATCTGGTTTTTAAGAATTCTAGCTAAATCCCCTCCATCAGTTGACGCAAAACATTCTCCTGCACTTGTTCCTGTTTCATCACGATTACCAGCCCTAAGATCTAAATCCGGACTACAGCCTGTTAACATACTTATTAATGTTGGTACTAAAAGAGCTGATTTCATAATTTTTAAACTAATGGGATGGATAATGCTAAGATAACACTTTAAATCATTATTATTTTTTTGTCAAGATGGACGAAAATTTTATAAAAAATAAAAATCTTAATCTTTTGCATCTAATGCGAAACTTAATCTTTACTATATTTATTTTTAGAATCAAAATGTTTTTTAGAAGATATTTATTAATTCTCGTTTTATGAATCTTATAAATTCCAAAAATATTTTTGAACAAATAAAGCATGTTAATGAATATGGACAGGAATATTGGAGTGCAAGGGAGCTGATGCCAATGCTTGGTTATATTGAATGGAGAAAATTTGAAGGTGTAATTGGGAGAGCAAAAGATGCTTGCAAAAATAGTGGTAATAATATTTTAAACCATTTTGGCGATTCCGCCAAAATGGTTGCGATAGGTTCTGATACTAAAAGATCATTAAATGATTATAATTTGTCTCGTTATGCCTGTTATCTTATTGCTCAGAATGGAGATTCACGAAAAGAAGAAATTGCACTTGCTCAAACCTATTTTGCTTTACAAACGCGTAAACAAGAAATGTCAGAACAACTTATAGAAGACAGGAAAAGAGTATTACTTCGAGATGAGCTTACTAATAGAAATAAAGACCTTGCTAAAGCCGCGAAAACAGCTGGAGTAACGAAATTTGGTGTATTTCAAGATTATGGATATATGGGACTTTATGGCGGACTTAGACAAAAAGACATTCATGACAAGAAAAATCTTAAACCTAATGAAAAAATTCTTGATCACATGGGAGCTGAAGAGCTTGCCGCAAATCTTTTTCGCAGTACTCAAACAGAAGCAAAACTAAAACGTGAAAATATTATTGGCGAACAAAAATCCAACAAAACTCATTTTGAAATTGGGAAAAAAGTTAGATCTACAATTAAAGAACTTGGAAGTGAAATGCCAGAAAATTTGCCAAAAATGGAACATGTAAAAAATGCTAAAAAAAGAAACCAGGCATTATGCTAAAAGGCAGATGACTTGGTTTTCGAAGGAAAAGGATGTTAATTGGGTAAAATTATAGATTTAGATTCGTTAGAGGGAATGCTAAAATCTATATAGAAATAAGTAATTTTAAAATATTTAGAATTATTATTATGGGGAAAAGTAACTTAAGTGAAAAAAATAATTTAAAACAAGAACTTTGCGAAAAATTTGGAGTTCAGGATTTAGGAATTGATGATAATAATATTATGCGCAGTCTTATGGCTTGGTATCCAAATAAAAAATTTTATCAAATTAAATCTGCAAAATCAGGAAAAAATATTATTGCTCTTTATCCTGAAAATACATTTGTGCCTGTTTATAGTCATGATGAATGGAATAGTGATGATTATATTTTGCCATATTTAAATATAGATTTTTCAAAAAGTTTTTTTGAACAATTTCATGAATTACAAAAAATTGCTCCAGTTATAGCGCTTCTTTCAAATATGCAGGAAAATGCTGAGTTTTGTCAGGATAGTGAAGGATTGAAAAATTGTTATACGGTTTTTGATTCTCTTAATTGCAGGGATGTTCATTATTCAGTGCGGATTTACAATTCAAATTCCTGTGTTGATGTTTATTGGGTAATGGATAGTGAACTTTTGTACGATTGCGTGTATATGTTCTCATGTTATAACACAAAATATTCTTTTCATTGCAAACAAGTGTCAGATTCTTGTTTTTTGTACGATTGTAGAAATACACAAAATTCGTTTATGTGCTTTGGGCTTAGAAATCAAAAATTTTGTGTTTATAATAAACAATACACCAAATCAGAATATGAAAATTTTATAAATAATATTGATTTCACAAATTATGAAGAAATAATGAAATATAAAAAATATTTTTTAGAGGAAATTATTTCTAAAAATAGGCAAAATGTTAATTCACTTGATAATTGTGAAGATAGTGAAGGCGCATATATTAAAAATTGCAGTAAAGTTTCCAAAGCTTATGAAAGTTTTAATTTAAAAGACTCATATAATGTATTTCAATGCGGAAGTGGAAGAGATATTTTGCATGCTTTTATGTGTAATGATCGGGTTGAACTTTGTTTTCAATCTTCAGCTACTGGAATTGATGTTTATAATACAAGAAATTGTGTTTTTACTTGGCACAGCAGTGATATGCAATATTGTTATTTATGTATCAATTGTCATAGTTGTTTTGGATGTGTTGGCTTAAAACGAAAAAGTTATTGTATATTTAATAAACAATTTACAAAAGAAGAGTACTTTGAAAAATGTGATCAGCTTATTGTGCATATGAAAAGAACGGAAGAATATGATAAATTCTTTCCAATTAATCTGAGTCCTTTTAAATATGAGGATACCATTGCTTATGATTTTTTTGATTTAAGTAAAGCAAATACTTTTTATAAAGAATATGAACTTTTAAAAAATTCTGGACACGAAATTAATGAAAATTCGATTCAAATCTGTCAAATCTCTACTAAAAATTTTAAATTTATCGAACCTGAATTAAAATTTTATAAAAAACATAAAATTCCACTACCAAAAATTGATTTTGCGATGAGATATAAACAAAGGATGGAAATGATGTATTAATCTTTTGCATCTAATGCAAAACTTAATCTTTACTATATTTATTTTTAGAATCAGAATGTTTTTTAGAAGATATTTATTAATTTTCGTTTTATGAAGATTATAAATTCCAAAGTTAAAAAAGCCTCTGTTATAACTAAATTTGAAATAAATATTGCTCTTATTAGCCATATCTTATAGATTCAAGACATGAAAGAATTTCAAAAATTATTAGATTTGGTGGAAAAACTTAGAGCGCCAAATGGTTGTCCTTGGGATCGCAAGCAAACGATTGAATCTTTGGCAAAATGCGTAAAGGAAGAAGCTAATGAAGTACTCGAAGCTATTGAAAAAAAAGATTATGAAAATTTAAAAGAAGAAATTGGCGATGTGATTTTAACTTTGTCCATGATTTGTCAGATTGCAAAAGAAAACAAATTATTTGACATGCAAGATTGCTTAAAAGATGTTTCTAAAAAAATAATAAGCAGACACACCTGGGTCTTTGGCAAAGACAAAGCAGAAACAGCCGAAGAAGCATTAAAATTGTGGAAAAAGAATAAAAGGGAACTGTGAACTTAATGTCATTCCAGCGAAGGCTGGAATCCAGTAAACATCCTCTTGTTTTTTCTAACTAATTCTCCGTACAAAACAAAAAACAACACTATCGGCCAAAGTTCTCCACTGGATTCCAGACTAAATCTGGAATGACACCTTACGACAGACCAACAATCAAAATTAACCATTTAACAATTTCTTTCCTCCCTACTCAAAGCTCAAAGCCCATAGCTCACAGCTTTTCCACTCCCTCACACTTTACAAACTCTATTCATGTCTTTCTTAAATAAAAAATGGAAAATACTTAATGAAGATAAAAATTTACCTTTGATCAAAAGGCTTCTTATAAATAGAGGAATTACTAATGAGACTGAAGAAGAAAATTTTTTTTCAAATAATTATTCTTTTCATGACCCATTTCTGTTCAAAGATATGGATAAAGCTGTTGAAAGAATTGCAAAAGCAATCAAAAACAATGAAAGAATAATGATTTTTGGTGATTATGATGTTGATGGCATTTCAGGTTCAGCAATCCTAATCCATACTTTACGCAAATTGAATGCCAATGTTTCATATAGACTGCCAAGCCGCCAAAAAGATGGTTATGGCCTTCAAAATCACTTTATTGAGGAATTTAAAAATTTGAAGGTCAAATTAGTTATTACAGTGGATAACGGTATTGCCTGCAAGGAACCAATTGATCTCGCTAAATCCTTGGATATCGACGTGATTGTGACTGATCACCACGGGCTACCTGAAAATTTTCCTGATCAAGCCTATGCCATCATTCATCCCAGACAACAAGATTGCCAATATCCGTTCAAAGATTTAGCAGGGGCCGGAGTGGCTTTCAAACTGGCGCAAGCTTTATTAAAATCTCTAAAAATCAAAGAGGCGGAAGATTTTATTGAGGATTTGTTTGATTTGGCCTGCCTCGGCACCATTGCTGACTGCACATCGCTTACCCATGAAAATCGAGCGATAGTCAAAAAAGGGCTGAAAAAATTACAAAACAGCAAATGGAAAGGCCTAAATTTAATCAAAAAAAAAGCCGGCATTGAAAGCATGACTGATAATGACACTTATGTAGTTGGATTTAAAATCGGCCCTAGAATAAATGCCGCAGGGAGAATTGATAATCCTTATTATGCTTTACAAGCTTTGCTTGATGAGAATGGCAAGGCAGAAAAATTCGTCAACAAACTAGAACAATTGAATAGTCAAAGGCAACAAATCACCGATAAAGCTTTAAAATATTTGGAGGCTAATTTCGAGGATGTTCTAAAGAATGAAGATATTTGCATCCTAAATCACAAAGATTGGCCATCAGGCATTATCGGGTTACTCGCTGGTAAAATTTCAGAAAAATATGGCAAGCCAGCCTTTATCATGGAAGATCGGGGCGGGATTTTGATTGGCTCAGTCAGATGCCCTGAATATTTCGATGCTTTTGAGGCTATAACCCATACCAAACAATATTTGGAGCATTTCGGCGGACACCAACAGGCCGCAGGATATAGTATAAAAAAAGAAAATTTAGCTCAATTCACACAGGCCTTAAAAACATTTGCCAAAGAAAAAATTGCCGGTAAAGATACCAATCCGATTCTGGAAATAGACACTATTATTGACGCAAAAAATTTAAATTTAGAGACAGTCGCTTTGATCAATACCTTCGCTCCTTATGGTGTCGGGAATAAAAAACCAATGTTTATATTAGAAAATGTAAATCTGCAAAATTTAAAAAAAGTCGGGTCAGAAGGTAAACATTTAAGTCTTAATACTGTATGTCAAAATCAAGTAATCAAGAGTATTGCTTTCAGTTTTGGTCAATTTTTTGAAAAAATTACCAGCGACAAACACTATAATATCGTTTGCCATTTATCATCTAATAAATGGAACAACTACGAAAAGCTGGAACTCCAGATAATAGATTTGACTTAAAGGAAAATTTTTATTACAATAACATCTTCTCTAAATCAGAAAGGCCATTAACTTATATTTGACATATTATAAATTTTATTTTATAATATAATAATGTAAAAAATAAAACCCAAAAAACACTCTTATGACCGAAAATTCACATGACATGCAGACTAGAATCGTGGAACTTCTAAAAAAAAGCTCCAACATCTTAATCGCCCTGAGCGGTCCTGATGGTGATTCAATTGGCGCAGGATGCGCTTTGGCTTTGATTTTAAAAAAATTAAATAAAAAAGCTACTTTGATCGCGCCAGAAATCGTGTCCGAAGAATTTAAATTTTTACCAGCCGCTACTGAAATCAAAGATGAATTGTCAAATATCAATAACGATTTAATCATTGAAGTTGATACGCAAAAAAATAAAACCGCTTCTGTCAGGTATCAAATAAAAGATGAGAAATTACAGATCATTTTATCACCGCTAGAAGGCAATTTAGACGAAAAAAATATCATTTTTAAACAAGGCGACATACCTTATGATTTATTAGTAACAGTAGATACTGGCGATAGGCATCAATTAGGCAAAATGCACACCGAACACGCTAATATTTTTGATAGATTAACCGTAATCAATATCGATCATCATTCTAGTAATTCCAAATTTGGCGATATCAATTATATTATCAGTGATGCCGCTTCCACCACGGAAGTTATTTATCCAATTTTAGAAGAATTGCAAGGCAATGAAGATTTAGTGGACGCGGATATTGCCACTCTGCTTTTAGCAGGTTTAATTGCCGATACTGGTAGTTTTATTCATTCCAATACCTCGCCAAGCGCTTTCAAATTAGCTTCTAAATTGTTAGCCAAAGGCGCCAGACAGCAAGAAATTATCAAATATTTTTTCAAAACCAAACCTCTGGCCATGCTCAAATTATGGGGTGCAACTCTAAACAAACTGCAATTTGATCCGACCTATAAACTGGCTTGGTCATCAGTCACTCAAGATGATCTAATTAGTTGTCAGGCTGAACCAGATCATGCCGAAGGTATTATCGACGAACTGCTTACTAACGTTCCCACTACACTAATCGCCATGTTGCTGAAAGAAAAAGAAAAAGGCTTAATTTCAGGCAGCCTGCGATCAACTACTGATGAGGTCAATGTCAGCGATATTGCTAAAATCTTTAACGGTGGTGGACATGTGCGCGCAGCCGGATTCAAATACAAATATGAAGGAAGTTTTACCGATGCGGAAAAGGAAATTCTGGATAAAATCAGAACCAGTCTGGCCTCTCAAATGAAAATACCTCAACACGCACAGCAATCAGCTTCAGAGAAAATTCAAAAATTCTCCATCGAAATCAATGGTAATCGCTATGACTTTAGTGAGAATGACATTAAAGAAATGGTGGTTAAATTCTTAAGCTCTAAACAAGAAAATACTCAAGCTCCTGACAACAAATCTCAAAATACCAACCCGAACAATATTCCAAATCATTCTACATCAGCGCTAAAAGAACTTAAAGAAGGTGAAACTTTAAATCTAAAAAAATACTATAAATTTGACAATTAAATTCAATACTATTGAATTTAACAAGCATTAAAAACTACGGAGTATATACTTTAATCCGGATTTTTTATAGTAACTCATCTGGAATTTCAAAATTTCCGTAAACTTCCGATACATCATCATCATCATCTAGTGCGTCAATTAAATTAATTAACTTATCAGCCGTTTCTTTACTGCCAATTTTCATCAAATCTTTGGGTACTTGTTTCAGAGATGCCTTGTCCACCTGAAAACCCTGCTTTTCCAGCGCCGACTTAACATTCATAAAATTTTCTACTTTTGTATAAACAATCACAAAATCCTCCTCTATTTTGATATCATCAGCGCCAGCTTCAATAGCCATCATTTCCAGTTCATCATCTGATTTAGTTTTGCCCCCCTCAATCACGCCTTTTTTCTCAAACATCCAAGCTACACTGCCACCTGAAGCCAAATTACCGCCTTTTTTGTCCAGCAACGTGTGGATATTTGAATGTGTCCGATTCTTATTATCAGTCAAACATTCAATCATCAAAGCCACTCCGCCTGGACCATAAGCTTCATAAGTTACTTCTTCAATGATGACTGATTTATCCTCGCCACTCCCCTTTTTTATGGCTCTTTGAATATTATCGTTCGGCAAATTATCTTTTTTGGCATTATCAATCGCCAACCTTAAAGAAGCGTTCATATCAGGATCGCTTCCGTGTCTTGCCGCCATGGCAATTAGCTTGGCATGTTGACTAAAAACTTTGCCTTTTTTAGCGTCAGCTATACCTTTTTTATGCTTTATTTGTGCCCATTTACTATGACCAGACATAAAATAGAATTTAAAATTTAAATAAGAAAGACCTCACAGCCCTTTTCCCCATTACACCTTAGCTTTGACCGCTTCAGCCACTACCTTGGCGACATCCATTTCCAAAGCGTACGGAATAATTTTATCCTCAGTGGGGTAAGGAATCAAACCGGCTATTGCTTCCGCCGCCGCAATTTTCATTTCATTCGTAATTTTTCTTGCTCTAGCATCAAGAGCCCCCCGAAAAATTCCTGGAAAGGCCAAAACATTATTAATTTGATTAGGAAAATCAGATCGGCCGGTAGCCACAATTCTAGCACCGCCTTTCTTAGCTTCATCTGGTAGAATCTCCGGATTAGGATTAGAAAGTGCAAACACAATAGAATCTTTGGCCATTGTTTTCACCATTGCAGCGGTAAGCAAATCTGGCTTGGACATGCCGATAAAAATATCCGCTCCCTTAAGCACTGTCTCCAAATTTCCCGATAATTTATTTTTATTGGTGACTTTTGCATATTTAATTTTTTCATCATTTAAACTATCTCGGCCATCATAAATTGCACCTTTAGTATCGCACAAAATCACATCTTTAATGCCATAATCCAACAAAATCTTACAAACCGCGATACCAGCTGATCCTGCCCCTGACAAAACCGCCGTGCACTCCTTAAATTTTTTATTAACAATTTTCAAAGCATTAATTAACCCAGCCAAAACCACAATTGCCGTGCCATGCTGATCATCATGAAAAACCGGAATATCTAAGGCTTCAATCAATCTCCTTTCCACTTCAAAGCATCTTGGCGCCGAAATATCCTCTAAATTAATACCGCCAAAAGTAGGGGCAATTGCTTTCACTACGCGAATAATTTCTTCCGGATCTTGAGTGTCCAAACAAATCGGCACAGCATCAACATTAGCAAAACGCTTAAAAAGACAGGCTTTACCAGACATAACAGGATAACCAGCCAATCCTCCAATATTACCCAATCCTAAAACAGCCGATCCATCACTCACCACTGCCACCAGATTAGATTTTTCCGTATATTTATAAGCTAATTCTGGATTCTCAGCAATCCGCAAACATGGCTCAGCCACTCCTGGAGTATAAGCAGTAGATAAATCATCGCGGCTTTCCAAAGGCACTTTCAATTTAATCTCCAGTTTACCATGATTTTTTTCATGCATTGCCAGAGAAGCCTGTTTATAATCCATAAGTAAAATTTAATAATTTGACGATTTTTGCAATTAATTTACTAAAAAACCAGTATGCTTGTAAAGACCCCAATTTAAAAACTCACCTCCGCCCCCTACTGATTTTGTTGTAAGTCCCTTGATGGACCTTCAGTAGGTAGATTCTGTGGTGCTGGCGTTTGCTTATTGCTGTTTTGCGTTAAACCGCAAGCATTTAAATTAAAGATAATAATGCTAAAAATTATCAGGAAAGTAATTTTTTTTAACATAAATTTAGGAAAAAAATTATAACTATTTTATTATATCTCTAAAAAAAATATTTGATATTGACAAAAACACATTAAGTTCTATATATTAATTTTCCTAAAATTTAACTTACAAATTCATGACAGAATCAAATTGTACGGGATCTGATTTTATTTATCGGCTCAATGAACAATACGACAGTCAATATATGGACTCACCAGATAATGATAATAGTAACCAAGATGTTCTACCTAGTCTTCAAGGTATGCCACCTGAAAGGCTATCTAGAATAGCCAAGAAGGTAGGAGCTGAAAAAGCTAGTCCAGAAGCTATTCTAAAGGCCTATAGAGATGTACGTGCATTATGCGACAATAAACTCAATGAATTTTAGCTTTAAAAATCACTTGTTCTCCCTGTCTCAATATCTAAGATAGTATCATATTGCCTTAAATATTTCAGAGTAACATCGGCTTCCGCGCTGTAATAGTAATCCACCGGCCCCGCTCCCACACCGATCGGGTCGGTTTCGATAATCACGGCATCGACAAACAACGCCAAAGTCTCCTGCCCCTTGCCATCCACCTGAATATTCTGGTTGGCAGTGGACAAAATTTCATCAACATTAGAATCATCAATAGTGTCATCAGGGACGTACTTCAAACTGGCAATCATAGCGTTCATATCTCTCAAAAACACTTCATTTAATTTATCCTTAGCCAATCCAATATATAAAATCAAAAATTTTTGATTAGGGAGATACAAATATTGTTCTTCTGAAAACCAAGTATTGGTTTCATTAATTTTCACAAAAGTAGGAATATCACCATTCATAGTTTGTTTGCAATTATCAAGGCAATTGTTTGATAAGCTCTTAAATAGATCCGTTGAGCTTACATTATCCTGATTGCCATTCAAAACAAGCTGCATATAAGCCCCTAGGGGACTTTGGCTTAAATAATACATCTGGTTATTAGTTTTATCCTGATGCCAAATTGTAACATCATGATCATTTTTAATAATTTGAAAATCAAAAGGATATTTAACCTGGAAATTTAATCTTGCCATTTCCAGCGTTGGCCAATTCAAAGATACGTCAAAAGCGGACAGATGATTTTCTCTAATATACATAGCCCGATAAATAATTTCAAAAAGCTCACCTCGGCTTAAAGTTTTTTCAGGATGAGACAAACCATCAGCCTGAAGTTCAATCAGATTCCGATCAAAAGCGGCTGTCAAATAAGGTTGATACCATTCTTGCCCCTCTGTCGGCACTGATACGCTTACGTCAAAAGTTAAAATAATCATTTTCAAAGCCTCAGCTAAATTCACAGTGCTAGCGGGTTTGAAAGTGTTGTCATCATAACCTTTCACAATCCCCGCATTAAAAGATCTCTTGATGTAATCATAGAACCAATCTGACTCTGTCACATCACCAAAAGCCACTGCCGCCCCCGCCTCAGGTGCAACATGCGCAAGGGCACCATTACCATCCAAATCCACTGCTTCCAACATCACTTTTAAAGCTTCAGCCCTATTAATATCCTGATCAGGTCTAACTAAACCATCTTCATAACCTTTGACAATATTTTTTGCCTGCAGGTATTCAATCGCCGCTTTATTCCGGTGATCAGCAGGTAAATCAAAAAAGGCTAAAGCCTGAAAAGCATGTAACAAAGAGATTAGACCCAATAAAACTAAAAAAACTTTATGGATTTTCCCAAAGATCATTTAAAAAAAATATTAATTCAAACGTCATCAGATTACTTGATAAAAGACAGATTGACAATATTTTCATCGACAGCCATTCCTAAATAAGGTATAAAGTATCTGTTTATAATTTTATTTAAAATTATGGGTAAAATGAAAATTTTAAGCCTATCATTATTGGCTGTTTTTGTGTGTGTCAATATTGCTTTTGCCGCCACTTTTATGGCAAAAGAAAATTTCACTGTCAAAGATGAAATTCCTAATGATGCTTACTTAGCTGGACAACAAATCAATATTAACAACCAGATCAACGGCGATTTAATTGCTGTGGGCGGAGATATTTTGATCAATGCCGATGTAGCAGGAGACGTGAATATTGCCGGCGGGCAAATCTCTGTGCTTGGTAATATTGGCGATGATGCTCGCATGGCTGGTGGTAAAATTACCATTAAAAACAGTGTTCAGGGCGATGTGATCATTTTCGGTGGAGATGTCGCCATTGAAAATAGCGCGGTAATTGATGGTGATTTGATTGTTCGCGCCGGCAATATCATCATGAGTGGTTTAGTCAAAGGTAAGATGAATACGGCTAGTAGCTCTGTCATCGTTAATGGTGCTATTGAAGGCAACACAAAAATTGAGGCAGGAACAATATCTTTTGGGCAAAATGCTAAAATCGGCGGTAATTTAGAATATAGTACAAATCAAGCTCAACTTGATTTAAGCGAAACTCAGGTTGCCGGCCAGATTATTTATCATCAAAAACTAACAAAAAAAACTAACGAAAAAGAGGAGAATACTTTTAAAAGCTACATCTCAAAACTAACTGAACATCTAGGATTTTTTATTTATTCCATTTTATCAGCGATTCTGCTTCTAATCATTATTACCACTATTGATAGAAGTTTCTTCACGGAGGCGGCAAAAAAACTTAATATATCATTTAGTTCCAACATCCCAAAAGGACTATTGTATTTCATTGCCACTCCCATTGTCGGATTTTTATTTATGGTTACGATTATTGGGCTACCGATCGGGATATTTATTATTGCCGTGTATACTTTCACCATCTATCTAGCTAAGGTAGTGACGGCGATCACTTTGGCCAAATTAATTGACACCCAACATAAAATGAAATGGAGCAAAGGCTGGATCTTCTTTATCAGTTTACTACTTTTTATTGCCCTCAAAGTGATTGCTTTCTTGCCAATCATCGGCTGGATCATTAATCTGGTCATCATTTGTGCGGCTTTTGGCGCTTTAATCGAGACCAAAATGGAAAGGGTGAAGAAGGTATTATAAGACAAAGGATGGTGGACGGTATTGGGGTCGAACCAATGACCTTTCGCACGTCAAGCGAACGCTCTAGCCAACTGAGCTAACCGTCCGAGCAAAGAGATTTTACAGAAAAATCCAACAAATTCAACCTTGGATTTTCCAGTTTTCCATGTTATAAAAGTTCCGTACCTTGAAAACTACACTTTATAAATTGATTTCTACAGCTTTTTCCTTTTTTCTAAAAAAGGGCCATTAGCTCAGTTGGTCAGAGCAGTCGGCTCATAACCGATTGGTCCCTGGTTCAAGTCCAGGATGGCCCACCAAAAACCCCCGCAGTCTCTAATTGCAATAATATTGCAATTAAGTTTTTATCATTCTCACCTGCCTAGAATCTTACATTCATTTCTCCCCCACTGATCACTTAACCGCTAACCACTTCTCTCTCGCTATTCCCTTGCTATATCACATTTTTCCTGTAAAATCTTTTAGCTTTCAAAAATTCCTGTCAAATTCAAATGGAAATTAGAAATATCGCAATTATCGCACACGTTGATCATGGCAAGACCACATTAGTTGATGCTTTGCTGAAAGCTGGCGGTGCTTTTGAGGATTATCAGCATATAGAAGAAAGAGTCATGGATAGCAATGATTTGGAAAAAGAACGAGGCATTACCATTTATGCCAAGAATGCCGCGATTACCTACAAAGACACCAAAATCAATATTGTTGACACTCCGGGACATGCTGATTTCGGTTCTGAAGTGGAACGGGTTTTGCGTACAGTTGATGCTACTTTACTCTTGATTGATGCCGCTGAAGGCCCCATGCCTCAAACCAAATTCGTGTTAAAAAAATCACTGGAACTAGGACTCAAAGTCTTAGTGATAATTAACAAAATTGATAAACCTTTAGCTAGACCTGATGCCGTAATAGATGCTACTTTTGATCTATTCGCTTCCTTAGGGGCGAACGATAAGCAACTAGATTTCCCTTATATCTATGCTATTGCTAAACAAGGTATTGCCATTCGCAACCTTAATGATGAGAAAAAAGATATAACACCGTTATTAGATTTTATTTTGGAAAATGTCAAAACTGCGGAACAAAACATTGACACTCCTTTTCGCATGCAGCCTGCTTCTCTGGCATATAATAATTACCTAGGACGTATCGCTATCGGTCGAGTCTATGAAGGTCAATTAAAAAGCAACCAAAATGTGTTTATCCTTGGGCAAAATGGCGAAAAACGGCAAGCAAAAGCCTCCAAAGTCTTCACTTTTAAGGGACTTAAACAGGTGGAAGTGGAAGGAATTAGTGCTGGCGATATCGTAGCCATTGCCGGGATCCCTGATATTTATGTGGGTGAAACTATTTCTACCGATGAAAATGCTGAAGCCTTACCTGCCATCAAAATTGATCCGCCGGCTTTAGCCATGGAATTTATGGTTAATGATTCACCTTTTGCTGGCTCAGAAGGCAAGTATGTCACTAGCCGGCATATCAAAGAAAGACTAGAAAGAGAATTGGAGTCAAATGTAGGACTTAAGATAGAATTTTCTCCCAATAACGATTCAGTGAAAGTCTATGGACGTGGCGAACTACATCTAGCAGTATTAATTGAAAATATGAGGCGCGAGGGATATGAACTTCAGGTATCGCAGCCAAAAGTCATCATGCAAGAAATAAATGGCGTCAAAAATGAACCAATCGAATTTGCCATCATCAATGTTCCAGATAACATGGCTGGCAAAATCATTGAACTTATGTCCAAAAGAAAAGGCCAGTTAAAAAACATGAAATCAGAAAATAGCCATACCTCGCTAGAATTTGAAGTCCCTACCAGGGGCTTGCTTGCTTTCCATTCAGTGTTTACTTTACTGACGAGAGGTGAGGGTACTTTTTATCATGCCTTTGATCACTTTGAGCCTTACAAAGGCGAAATCGACAAAAGAACGGTGGGATCAATGATTTCAGGAGAAAACGGATCAACCATGGCTTATTCTTTATGGAAATTGCAGGAGAGAGGTCCTCTTTTTGTTCATCCAGCTACGGAAATTTACGAAGGTATGATTATTGGCGAACACAATCAAGGCACTGATATTGTGGTAAACGCCACGAAAAATAAAAAACTGACCAATATGCGAGCATCAGGCAGTGATGAGGCTTTGGCTTTGGTCACGCCGATTGAAATGACACTGGAAAAAGCCTTGGAATACATCAAGGATGATGAATATGTGGAAATCACCCCAAAAAACATCCGTTTGCGTAAAAAATTTCTCACAGAAATTGATCGAAAAAGGCAGGGAAGGCAATAAAACATCTTTTTTCCTAGCCGCTAAAATGTTATAATATTAAGATTTATATCTTAATTCTATTTTTTTATGGCCCATAAAAAAGCTTTATATGTCTCTGTCACACTGACAATTGCCATTGCGGTAATCGCTTCCTTAGTTATCAATTCCAATGTTGATGATTTTCAAGGTAGCTTAAAAAACACAGTTGCCCCAATGATTCAAAATGCCAGATTTAATTATCAGGGTAATAATTCTGGTTCTGCTACAGACGATAGTAAAAAAATCAACTTCGCTTCAGATTCAACTTTGAATAAATATGATAGTACTGCGCAGCGAATTACAGCCAATTTCTCTTATACGTTTAATGATGCCTTTGTTACTGCTAATCCTAGCGCTCAAATCAAGATCAACGCTAAAATCAATGATGCTTCATCCGGTTCATTAACTACAGAACTTGCGCAAACCACTGTGACCTTAGATACTTCTACTAATAGTGGAACATATTCTAATGGTCTATATACCGTTACTAAATATCTCAGTATTAGCCTACCATCAAACATATCATTAGCAGTAAACACAGCCTATCAAGCAGTCATCACTCTTGATCCTGATAATAATTATGTGGAAACATCTGAAACTGATAACAGTTCAACTGTTTCATTTACTTACAATATCGCGCCATCACAATATCCTGATATCATAGCAAAAAACATTAATGTAAACAAAGTGCCGCTCGCTGATGGCACTACCCCAGAACATATTACTTATGATATTTGTGTCGATAATTACAATGATGTGGCCTCTCAAGTATATAACGGCAAACAAATTACCGTTGAATTGAAAGTTAATAGTCAATTAGCTAATAATCAATACACGCTTGGTACTGATCTAGCCCAAAATAAATGCAAACATTTTGACGGCATTGTTAATTCGATGAATCCAGGAGATACTATCCAAGTTGATTTAAAAGTTGACTCTACCAATCAAGTAACTGAGTCTAACGAAAATAATAATCAGACCAGTCAATCTTTTGTTTATTAACAAAAATTAATAATTCTAAGCAAAAATAGCTGGGTAACCCCAGCTATTTTTTTATGTTTAAGATTTCAACCAAACAAATTTCCTCTTTCCCAACTGCAATAATTTTTTCTCTCCTTCTGATAAAGAAAGTTCTGTTTCAATGCTTTCTACTTTCTCTCCCTCAATCCTTACTCCCCCCCCCTCAATTGCCCTTCTCGCTTCACCTTTTGAAGCGCAAAACCCTAGTGCTACCAGAACATCAATAATTTTCAGTTTTTCATCCCCGATCCCCGACTTCTCGAGGACTGTTGAGGACAAATTTTCCATTTTCCATTCTGGAATATTATCAGGCAGTCCGCCTTTCTTAAAAATTTCATCAAATTCTTTCGCTGCCTTCATCGCTTCTTGCTCTCCATGATACAATTTAGTAATGGCAAAAGCTAATTTAGCTTTCACATTTCTTGGGTTAGCACCATTATGCAATTCTTTCTCAATTTTTTTAATTTCCGCAGTAGAAACTTCAGTCGCCAGTTCAAAATAATTAATAATCAGATCGTCAGGAATAGACATGGTTTTGCCATACATCTCTTTCGGCGTATCCAAAATCGCGATGTAATTGCCCAAAGACTTGCTCATTTTTTCTTTCCCATCAAGCCCCACCAAAATCGGCACGGTCAAAACATTTTGAGGCTTAAGTCCTAATGATTTCTGGATCGGTCTGGCACACATCATATTAAACAATTGGTCAGTGCCGCCAACTTCCACATCAGCCTTCAAAGGCACACTATCATAGCCTTGCATCAGGGGATACATAAATTCCACCAAATTTATTTCCTTATCATTCCTGATTCTTTCCTGAAACATATCTCGCTCCAACATCTGAGCCACTGTGAAATTGCCAGCTAATTTCAATACTTCCGCAAAAGTCATATTCTCCAGCCAATCAGCATTATAAACAATCTCAATTTTATTTATATCCAAAATTTTTGCTGCCTGATCCAAATATGTTTGGGCGTTTTTCATTACTTCTTCTTTCGTCAAAATTTTTCTAGTTTGAGATTTACCGGTCGGATCACCAATCTGCGCAGTAAAATTACCAATTAGCAAAACTATCTGATGTCCTGCCTCTTGAAACTGTTTCAATTTACGTAAAACCACCGCATGTCCTAAAGTCAGATCAAAACCAGTCGGATCAATACCAAGTTTAATTCTCAATTTTCTGCCACTCCACAAATCAGCAAGTAAGTCTTCTCTAACATTAATTTCTGCTACGCCCCTGCTGAGAATATCATTAACCAAAGTTGCTTTTGTCTCAAAAACTTTTCTATTAAGACTTGGTAATTTTTCGCTTAAATGATTTTTATCTAAAACATAACGATAAATTTTACCGCCCACAGTAATTTCAATAAGTTTAGCCAATTCATCCATAATCAGTTTAAGCTCATGATCAGTTTTGCCCAAAAATTCAATCCTAATTAGCGCATTTTGAGTGCATTTCTGAATTTTTTGTTTATCACTCTGTTTCCAGACCCAATTCCGGCACATCACTTCATGTCCATCAGTAAAAACAATTTCGCCCTCATTACAATTTTCATAATTTTCTTTACCAAGTTGCAAAAATTTATCAACGTTATTAGCAAATCTAATTTCGAAATCATCACCAGCCATGTTTAAATCATAAGCGCCAATCGGCACCAAATATTCCAACGAAACCGTGTTATATAAATCCACCAAAGAACTCTGGCTTCTGATCCATTGATTGTCTTTCACGATTCTATTAACCAGGGATTGAATTGAAGAGGGATATTGCTTTGAATCTATCTTGGCATTTTCCATGTTTTTTTCCCAAAAAACTAGTTCTGGAATGTTTGGCAAATCTTTTAAGGCATATTTTTTCTGAATATCTTCCTGCACCATCTGGAATTTTTCTTTAAGTTCAGGATTACTAGCGGTATTATCAAGTCCAGTAATCACCATCACCCCGACTTTCATCTCAGGAAATTTGGTTATTAGTTCCTGATTAATAGAAATTTGCATGAAAAAAAATTAACAAAACTATGAAGCCTTAACAAATATCAGCCTCATAACATCTTTATAAGTGATTAAAAGGATTAATAGCAATAAAAGAATATAACCAATCTGATGGGCAAAAGCTTCAATTTTGGCATTCGATTTTTTACCCATCACCACTTCAATCAAAATGAATAATAATCTTCCGCCATCCAAAGCTGGTATTGGCAAAATATTCAAGACGGCCAAACTCAAAGATAAAACCGCGGTCAACCTGATCAGCGAATTAAACCCTTCCTTAATTGTTAGATGAACCATTTGCGCGATTCCCACCGGACCAGACACGCCTTCAGGCACATTACCAGTAGAGAAAATAGTATAAAAAACCGAAGAGATCCCAATAAAAGTCGCTTTGGAAAGTCTTTTAATTTCCACAAACGCTTCCTTCAAAGATAAATACCATGGCAATTTAACCTCTTGAATATTTAAAATACTATAAGGTATTAAACCCTCCACTAAATCGAAATTGAAAATTCCCATCCTGAAAACTGGTTCTAACACTAAACCCAGTTTGCCATTTCCCGGGATATCAACCTCCACGATTTTTCTCGCGCCATCCAGGTCCTCAATCGTGTACTTAGCTTGTTTGCCAGCATTAGCATTATTATAATTAATCAAATCATAAGGACTAGCCATATTATGTCCATCAATCATTAAAATTTTCTGACCAGCTTCAAAACCAAAACTTTCGGCCGCGCTATCTGCCAGAACTTCACTAATCCCCACATATCCAAGCAATGGAAAATTAAGGATGACTTCTTGTTCCTCTCCATCAACCATTCTTTTTACCAACATGGTTTGAGGCAAGCCCTTAGCTAATGTATTGTAAAAATCCGAAATTTCCCAAATATTTTGTCCATCAACTTTCCAAATGACATCACCATTAACCAGTCCATAAATATTATCATCATTTAAGTTTTTTACCTGGAAATGAGGCAGATAAATCAGGGATTTATCCTGAATTTCGCCTTGTTGAATTTCAATTTGGTTGTCGGCAATCGCTTGTAAAACATCTTTTTCATCGACAAACAAGGGCTTAATACCAATAAAAAAGCCAAAAGCCAATAGGAAGAAAGCTAACAAAAAGTTCATGATCACACCGCCACAAACAATCAGAATTCTAGCTCGAGCAGATTTTGCCACAAAACTTCTTTTATTTTGACTGATCTTCTTGTCAGTCGAATCTTCACCATATAATTTCACAAATCCGCCAAACGGAATGGCGTTAATAGAATAAATCGTTTCCCCGTATTTCTTTCCAAAAATCCTAGGCGGCAAGCCAAAACCGAATTCCTCCACTTTTACTTTGGCACGCTTGGCCATGAAAAAGTGACCCCCTTCATGAATCAAAACCAACAAAGAAAAAATTAAAAAGAAAGCGATAATTGATAAAACAACAGACATTTGAAAATTTTAAATTAACTAAAAGCTTTTTTAAACCGTCATCACTTCTTGTTCTTTCTTTTTCTTCAGATCTTCAACTTTCTGATTAAATTCATCCACTCTAATTTGTAACCTGTCTTCTGCCCCTTTTAACTCATCTTCAGCAATTTCGGAATTATTTTTCATTTCTTTTAACTTGCTAATACAATCTTGCCTTGCCTGTCTAATACCTATTTTTGCATCTTCAGTCATTTTATGCACTACTTTCACCAAATCTTTTCGCCTCTCTTCTGTTAAAGGCGGAATGTTCAATAATAAACAAGCTCCCATATTAGTTGGTGTCAGTCCAATATTTGCTTCCAAAATCGCTTTTTGGATGCCATTTATTAATGATTTATCCCAAGGATCAATTTTAATACTTTTAGGGTCTGGAATGCTAATACTGGCTAAATTTTTCAAAGGCTGAGTGGCTCCATAAGCTTCCGCTTTGATAGTTTCCACTAAATTCGGACTTGCTCTTCCCACCTGCAATCTGGCAAATTCATTACTCAAAAACTGCAAACTTTTATCAAATGAAACAATAGCTTGATCAATAATTTGTTGTGAAGACATAAAATTAGTTTATAAAGTAAAAAAATTATAAAGTAATCATCGTTCCTATCTTCTGTCCAGTCGCAGCTTTCATTATGTTCCCCTCTTTATTTAAATCAAACAACAAAATCGGCAGGTTGCCATCACGGCATAAGGCTACCGAAGTTGCATCCATAAATTTTAAATCCTTGGACAGAACATCAGTGTAAGTCATCTTTTCAAATCTTTGCGCATCAGCAAATTCCATCGGATCCTTATCATAAACGCCATCAACCTTGGTAGCTTTGAGCAACACATTACAATTTAATTCCAAGGCTCTCAAAGCCGCAGCCGAATCAGTAGTAAAATATGGGTTGCCTATGCCTCCAACCAAAATCACTACTTTGCCTCTGTCCAAATGTATTCTAGCCTGCCTGACCACATAATCCTGCACTAACTGCGGCATAGAAATAGCTGAGCAAACACGAGTATCAATTCCATTAACTTCCAAAGCGTGCTGCATCGCCACTCCATTCATGATTGTCGCTAACATACCCAAATTATCAGAAGTCACTCTATCCAAGCCAGTACCGGTATTATCCCGATATCGCCAAATATTACCAGCGCCAAGAACGATAGCGACCTGCACGCCAGTTTTGACCACCTCAGCAATTTGTTTAGACAAATTATTCAAAACCTCAAAATCAATCCCCATTTGTTTATCACCCAATAATACTTCTCCCGATAACTTCAACATGATACGTTTAAATTGAGGCATATCAAAAATTTAATCTATCCCTATCTTAAAATAAGCTCTTTTTTATAGCAAGTAAAAGCTATTGATTCTTGATTAAAAACGACATTAGTTTAATATCATCTACGAAAAAAAATTAGCTATTTAATAAGTACATGAAAATTCGCAATACCTATAAATTCGATTTTCTTGAGCAAGATCTAATAAAAACATTAAAAATATTTAGAAAAAAAAGAAATTTCAAACCTGAAACATATTTAAAAAGAAAAATCGAACTACTCAACTCTTATATGAGTAAATCAAAACTTAAAGCTTGCGTTGTAGGAGTAAGTGGAGGGATTGATTCTGCAGTAACTTTGGGTCTTATTTGCCAGGCCTCAAAAATAAAACACTCCCCTATCAAAGAAATAACAGCTGCGCTTATGCCAATCATGAATTCTGATGGCGCCACAAATCAGAAAGAAGCCCTAATGAAAGGACAACAAATTGCAAAAAACTTTGGAATCAAAGCCAAAATAATAGATTTATCCTCAGTGCATAAATTATCAAAAGCCACTATAGATCAATCAATGAATATTAAAGGAAATGCGTGGGCGGCCGGACAGTTAGCGTCATACATTAGAACACCAATTTTATATTATCTAACAAGTTTATTAACTCAAAATAATTTGCCAGCCATTGTCTGTGGGACAACAAATAAAGATGAAGGATCTTATCTTGGCTATTATGGAAAAGCTTCTGATGGCATGGTTGATGTCCAACTCATATCAGACATTCATAAAAGTGAAGTTTATGAACTTGGCAACCTTCTAAATATACCAAAAAATATTACTGAAGCTGCTCCTTCGGGAGATATGTTTGACGGAAAAAATGATGAAGAAGTGTTTGGCGCACCCTACGATTTTGTAGAACTTTATTTGGAATATTTATCAATAAAAAATAAAAAAATAAAAACCACCATACAAAAAACCTGGTCAGCAAAAGCAAAAAATCAATTTAAACAGCTATCAGACAATCTTGAAGCTTTACATAATTATAATAAACATAAATATTTAGTGGCTTCACCGGCTATGCACTTAGATATTTATAAATATTCTATTCCAGAAGGGTGGTCGAGTAAAATTTATGCCTAAACAAATGACAAATTTAAACACCTCAGATCCCAATTGGTTATCAACGCCATTACAAAAAATTGTTAATAAAATTGATAATTTATCAGATAAAAACCCCTATAATAAATTCGCTATACTCCTTACGACTGGCGCATTTTGTCCTATACATGAAGGACATATAGAAATGATGGAACTGGCGAAGAAAGAACTTGAAGATCAAGGTATATGTGTTCTAGGTGGATATTTATCCCCGGCAAATGATGAGTATGTGAAATATAAATGTAAAAACACCGCCATTTCAGCTTCACATAGAATAGTTCTATGTAACCAAAAAATAGCAAAAAATGACTGGCTGATGGTTGATAAATGGGAAAGTTATTATAATGATAAAGATATATATTTTACATATGTCATAAAAAGACTAAAAAGATACATCTCAAAACATATTAAAAAAATTAGAAATATAGACCTTTATTATGTATTTGGCGCTGATAATGCTGATTTTGTTTTTGATTTCACCAAAGAAGGCAGATGTATATGTATCCAAAGACCAGGTTATGAAAATAATTTTCAAAAAATTTCCAGCAATTCATGCATTACAAAAAATATAAGAATAATTTTAAGTAAATACTCCACCTCCAGACCAAACAAATCATCAAGTAGCATGAAAATACCAGACCTTAAGGAAAGACCACTCTACCCCGACATGTCTTATTTAATTCGAGACGAAGGAAATATAACAATTGAAAACTGGACTCATAATCGCCAAATATCTGGCCTTTCCAAAGCCCGGGAAAATTTATTAAAAAATCTAAAGTTATTAATTAAAGAAATTTTTTATGATCCAAATCGCCAATATAACCTAACCATACAAACTCTTAAAGTAAATGAACAATATAAATTTTTCAAAAAAAATACAAAAAATACAAAAAACATCAGTCTGGATCTATATTGTAAGGATAAATACGTTATTGATGTTTCAAGAGAATTTGCCATCAGCGATAATCAAGAAAATGCAGAAAAAATCATACCTAGACCTAATAAAGAAAGTTTATCCAGACAAATAAAAAAAATCCCTGCAGGCAAATACGTTCTAATAGATGATGATGCAGCTTCAAGATATACGCTCTCAAAAATTCGTAAAATGTTATTGGGAAAAAATATCAAGATAAAAAGTACTTTATTATTATCCAGAATTAATAATTTAAAAAAAATAAATATATTTGATGTGATTGATTTTCGGGATTTCCTGATCGGTTCCCGAGATGGAGGTCTGGTAGTAACACTGCCAAATGGTAAAATTGTTAGATCCCCTTATACCCTGCCATATGTATCAAATATTACTAGAGCTAAAATACCACCTTCAAAAGATATGTTTTTTTCCATAAAAATTTGGGAATTAAACAAAAAATTTTTCAAAAGCCTCAATCCACCTATTCTACTCAAAGAAACTGATAAATCATTCCAGCAGCTTATGAAATACATAGGTTTCAAATCAAATACTCCCATGGAAAACATCTGTGATTGGCATCTTCAAAGGTTAAAAAATTTTAATTAGCTGATTTTCAAGGATCAATTATTTTTTAGTTTGAAAAAAATTAATTTGTTTAAAATTTAATAATCGTCAGCCGTCATTCCAGTGAAGACTGGAATCCAGTAAAGGACTTTTTCGATAGTATTGAACTTTATAATATCCAAAAGTTAGGTAAAACAAATAATATAAATCTTTCCAGTTAAGATTATCTTTTTCAATTCCTGATATTGCAGTATCAAATTCTTCTTTCTAAATTATTTGTTATTCCTACATATGAAAGTACCATTACATTTACTAGCAATAATATACACAAAATAAGTTTTATCCATAAATAATGAGTATATTTACTGGATACCAGCCGGAGTTTACCCCAATGAAGATTGAGGCTGGTATGACTTGTAGACAAAAATATCCATCATTTCTGGTCTTTTCATGAATTTTTTAAATTATTTCTTCAAACTAATTTTCGCTTGATCTAATTTTTAACTTGACATAAATGATAAATTTATTTATAATAAAAACTTCTTTTATTTTTCCACATGTCCACTCTAACGCCACCATCATTATCAATATTATTAGAGAATAATGAGTTTTGGGAGCCATTAAATCCGAAAGGTTTATTACAAAGATTAAAAAAAATAAATTCAAGTATTCCCAATCAAGACCTGCAGATGCTGATAGGTCTTATCGAAGAAAATTTAAAAGAATTCTTATCAGCTAAATCGTTGTACTGTGAATGCGATGGTATTATTTTAGATATTGATCGAGATGACTCAGACTCCACATTAATGAATAAACTAGAAACTTTTTTACATCAACTAGAAGCTAAAGTAAATGATATTAAGCCGCAAATTGAAATTGTCGGACCAGCAGCTTATGGCGATTTAATGGAACAGGTAAGAGCTATGATATTTTCGGTTATTAAGACATACGATCAACAAACGATTAGGATAGGCGGGCAAATGGTTACCATGGAAGGGCTAGATAATATATCGGTTAAAGTAAGCACTTATGATCCAGATCGGATGGAAGGGCAAGTGCTAGTACAAGCAGGACTAGTAATAGCCATGCTTGGCGAAGGCACTGTAAATATGCTGACACAGGTTACAGGTCTAGGTGCATACCTAAACAGACATTTGTTATTACCTATATCTGTAACTGAAAATCCCGGCTTACCATCATTAATGGAGCATATTATGCCAATAAGAATATCTGACCTAAATAATCCAACAAATGACTCAAAACGGAGAGCCTTAGGATTCTCAATAAAAAAGAAATTGCCATGAATTATCCACTCTGCGATATATATGAAGGCCAAGAAACACGAGTAGAACGTGATGATGGGCTTGTCGTTCCTCTCAGTTGTCTAACTTCATCTTTAAGTTGTTTTATTTCCGCTGCCTCTTGCGTTACCTGAGCCTGAAATTGTGATATTTCAATTTCCTTTTGTTTTATTTTTTCTCTAAATTCTTCTTCTTTTTTTATGGCATTTTCTTCAATTTGTTTAATTCTTTCTTTTACTTTTTTTTCTATTTCTTCATCTATATTTACTTGACGAGAAAGCTTATTTATAAAATCTTTTAATTTTTCTCTTAATTTTCTATCTGAATCAGCTGGGTAGACATCTAAGATTGCTCCATCTACATCGATATATACTGATCGTTCAACCCCCAGTATGCCGGTTTCTATACAATCTATTAACATATTATAATCTATATTATCTCCATAATGACCACGCATTGCTTTTAATTGAGCTTCTATGTCTCTCCAATATATATCATCTAATTTCTGCTCTTCTTCTTCTGAAGCGAGCTGTTTAAGTTGGCCTACAAAAAAAAGAATTTTTCTTTTCATTAACTTATCTGAATCTTTTTTGTCAATAATAAGATGCACAGGTCCAATATCTAGGACTAATGATTGTGCCACTCCTAGTTCATTATTCTCTATCATTTCTTTCATGGCTTGCAGTCCGGGATAAAGGCTGACAGGAAAAATACTTTGAACATTGTCAAGTGCAGCTAATATATCTGTCCAATATTTTTTTTCAGCTTCAATTTCTTCCATGGCTTGATCAAAATCAATTATTGTATCAAACTTATCTTTATGTAATGCTTGAAAATCAGATACGAATCTTAATAATTTGATAAGAATTGAATCAAGCGATTCACCCCTTTGAATATTAAGATTTACCGCCTTTTCAGTGTTAATTGCAAATGGAACTACCAAACCAAGCATATTCTGATCAATTAAATCTAATAATTCAGCAACTTGACTGGAAGTAGTAGTGCCTGAGAATTGTTTTTTGATGGCTATGAGTCCGGCGGTAATTGTATTCCAGACCCTCCCCCGATCTTTGTTATCACCAACCGCTTCTCTGACTTTGATTTTAGTATCAAAATCATCTTGATGTAATACCTTCATTTCTTTGATAAATTTCACTAATTTACCAATGATAGAATCATCGCTATCACCACTATTTATATTTAATTTGACTGACTCATGTTCAAAAACAAAATCGCTTTTACCAAGCTCTTTTTTATGAATTAATTCTCTTAATTCTGAAAGTCCGGAATAACAAGGGTCTTCTCTTAACAGTTGTTTCAAAAGAGTTATTTGCGCAACGATATCTCGCCAATATGTTTTTTCTTTACCCTCGATTAGGGGCTTAACTACTGTTTGTAAAGCTTCTCTTGTTACGATTGGCTCGCCGGGCGCAACAATAGCTCCCTCTAATGGCTGTACTTGCCCATCTTCTTCTCTTCCTATACCTTCTATGTCGTTATTTGAGAGGACTGTCATTGTTTAAATTTATTCTTATTAAGATCGAAAATTAGTCTAGCAAAACCAGATGTTCCGTCTAGTATGTCCTTAAAATGTTGAAGATTTATTGCACGAGCTGGATCTTTTAGGATTTCAGGAATTTTGTTAAACTTTATAAGGTCCACCTTTGCCACATTTTTGAGTGCTGGATCTTGCCTTGGCATGGCTTCATATTTATGGCCATACCTCTCAATATATGGTATTAAATCATTTAAGGCGTTAGCTATATCTGAGATAAAATCAGACGGTCGTCTAAAGGTGGCAGGCGTTAGCGCAGGAAGACTGGTATCTCGTGTCAAAGCTAAAACTTGCCGTTCATAGTCTTTATATTTACTAGTATATGTACGAGATTCTTTATAAATCGTTGCTAATGCCGCTAATCTATCATTAAAACCAACAATAAGTTGTGTGGCGGCCTCAAGCAGTTCTTCCAATGAAGCAGCCTGAGCGTCTTTTAAGGTATTAATTAAATCGGCAACATGTAGCCAGAGAACTGTCGTTTGTTTTAATTCCATTTGTTCAATCAATTGATTGGTAATTCTAACTTTTTTGCTTTCAAAATCATCATCAGGTGTAAACACAACAGGAAAAACCCTTGGCTTTTGTCCCTCACAAAACTCTACATATTTATTATAAAATTCTTCTATTTTACTTTTCAAAGGATGTTCTGTGATTTGAATATCTCTTTTATTAAAAGGGTCTAACATGGCTACTTCAGAGGGTTCCAAATGCTTTTGGGTAGTAATTTCTAATCTAGCGTTTGCAAATATATCCTTCGTAACAGAAGTTGTAAGAGACGTAAAGTCTGCATCATTGACATACACAAGCCCTTCATCTTCAGTTTGAAAAACTTCTCTTTTCCAGCCATGAAAAAATCCATGTCTATATAATATTTGAATAAGAATCTTTCTATCTGGATTGCCTAATCCAGCTCTTTTTATAAATTCCAATAATTTAGCCTCAATATAAGTTAAGAATTTTATGCGAGCGCCTTGTTTATCCTTTGCATATTTCACCTCTTTCCATTGATTAAATAAGCCTATTAAATAACCAGATTCAAATACAGAATTTTTCAAATGAACACTTTTATACTCTTTTTGAATTTCTTCAGCCGCTAAAACTAATTCAAGTAATGGCGATGTCTGATCAGTACCAATTTTTCCACCAACTTCATCAATAGATAAATCCATGCTACCATCCTTTCGTGCAAGTTTTGGTATTAAGAATCTATCATACATTTCTTGCGGGGTATAATATGGTACCTCAAAGCTACCGAACGTGAACTCTCTTCTGTAATCAGCAGGCAGCTCACTTCTGTCTTTATGATGCGCTCCTTTTTCGTTCCTCGTAACTATTACACGAAAATGAGGTGGAATTGTATACATTTGACCTGTATCTCTATGAAAAAAAAGATCACCCGGTTTAAGACCAAGTAAAAATTTTATTTCAGCTAACTGTTTTGGATCAATTCTATTATCTTCATCTATAATAAGGACTGTATCGTTTTCAATAGCCTGAATTGCTGTGCCAGGATTTCTTTTACCTTGACCTGCCGCAGAACCATAGAATGTACTGGCATAAACACCGGGACCACCTGATAACACCACTGGTTCCCTGCCATCACAAAATAATTTTGCGGCATAAATAGCTATTTGTGTTTTACCTGTCCCCGTTGGTCCTGTAAACTCAACATTATCACCATTCCTTAAACAGGATAAAATATACTTTGAAGCATCATGATTCCCACGAATCATTTTCAATCTGGATTCCGTTTCTACATATTTCTGTCTTTTTAAACCTCTGACGGTTTTGCGTGGTGTCCATTTCTTGACAATTGTAGCATCTCTTATAATTTCCTCTATTCTTAATGCTTGAGCTATTCGATAATCTTTGGCTTTTAGTTCGTCAATTGTAGTGTCAGATTGCTTTATAAGATTATATAATCTCTCTAAAACCTGCTCATCACTTCTATTATAATCTCTGCCTTCTGAAGAAACCCTATTATGGATATTTTGAATTTCCAAAGCAGCATCACTCATTAAATCCCGCAAGATTGTGACAAATTGCTGCCCTGCAAATGTTTTGTCATCAACATTTAGTTTCATTGATTTTTTTTTACCAGTTCCATCACGTTTTACAAGTTCACCTTTTTCATAAGCTGTTTTCATTTTTCTCATCCTATGATATTTTTCAATTATAATCTTAAAATAATCTTGATAGGCTTTTAATATATTTTTATTACTCAAAAGCTCCCTCAATCTACCAACAACTTCATTTATTTCCTGTTGTTTTGAATAATTAGGATCCTTACTCTCTAAATATCTTGCTATTAAATCATCGTCAAATAAATCACTAAAATCCACACCATCAGAACCAAATATTAAAGCAGGTAAATTCGCTTCCTGCACAGTATCAATCTGTTGTTTACGTCCTTTTATTTCATTTATTCTTCCAATTAACGCTCTAACCTCAAAAACATATGGCATCAAATTTTTATCAATTTGCTCTAATCCTTCTCCCTCTTCTACTAAATCCTGCCTGTCTTCACTTCTAAACCTTTGCGCTAATTGACCTGCCGTAGATAATCTAAAATGTGTATTTTCCATTTAAAGTGATTATTTTTAAAAAATCTTTATATTATATATCAGAATCTATACTTTATCAAGTATGTGATGCCACGCGGCCGCTTTCTTGCGTGGATAATCTAATAAATTTCTACAGTGATATCCTGCTTCTGTTGGATCATAAGGGTTAAAATAAGCATTTTTTACTTCTCCGCCATCATTGCCTAAACCATAAGCAATAACTATAATCCCCAATCTTCTAAGTTTGGCAAGTGCAGGTGTTAATTTATTTATATCCTTTGTTCCGCCATCAGAACTTACTTCCACTACTTCTAATATTGGTTCTATATCCTGAACATATTTTTCCAGAATAAATTCTTTCCAATCATTGAATAATTCAATTAAAGTTTTTTCACTAAAATCATAGCTAGATAAAAAATCTGTTTGATCTGATGTCAGGGCATAAGGGTCAATAATGTGCAACATCACGTTATTCAACGGATCATCCTGCAAAACCTGTAATTCATTTTGTTCAGGCACAGTTAATCTTCTTTGTTGGCTCTGGTTATATAAATCATACCATCTGACTAAATTAGTGTTTCTTGTGCCTTGCACTCTTAAATTATCTAAATGAACTTGTGCTTCAGGTGTAATTTCACGGCTATATTCTTGTTCTTCTAACTCTGCAAAAGCGTTTATCTCTCTAACAAGAAAACCTAACCTTATTTGGTCTATAGTAAGAGGGGTTTCAGCAGCTTCTTGTTGATTTTTTTGGATAATCGCTAGATTCTCATCTATAATTTCCTGATGTATAGCAATTAAGGGATCAAAATCATTTGTCCCTCCGGTAGTATTCTCTGCCATTTTCCACACCGCCGCCTGTTCAAGTTCGTTAAAGTTTGGCGATAAGGCTTTTAATTTTCTGAATTGCACCAAATTACCATTTTCATCCGCGACCGTAGGAGTCCCGAACATCCATGTCTCAGATTCAAACCTTAAATCTCTGCCTAATTGATCAGATATTTCATTTATTTCTTCCTGTTTTTCAGCAATAACATGATTTTCTAATACCTCTATCTGCTGTTGGGTTCTCATCTTATCGCCCTGTCCGTAAGAAGCCGCCATACTACCACTCCCATCCAATATTTTTCGTTTACGTACTTTTACTATTTTAAGTTCTGGTTTTTCTATGGTTTCTCTAACCATAAAAGATGGAGAAGCATCTTTACCAGCTTCTATATCGTTATCAAGCTGCTCTGGATCGATTAATATTGGATTTGGTCCATCTTCAACAGGATATCTTGGCATTTCAGCATCCACTATACTTTCAGAAATAATTCTATCATACATACTCCTCAGCTCATCAATAAGCGGCAGATTGAGAATATTATTAAGATCTTGTCTGAATTCTTTTATAAATCTAGCCAATTCTCTTATCTCTTCTATAGACAGTTGAGGATATTTATTCCTCATCTCTATTTCATTTTTATCTTTTAACTGATCTTGTTCTTGCTTTGGCGTGGATTTTGATTGGTCACTATCTTTTATAGATGTTTCTAAGTCTTCTTTCCTTTGAGTGGTATCGCCAATATTTTCTTCCATCTCTTTATACATTTTTTCAAATTCTTCATCTACATCAAAATCTTCTGCCGAATCATCTTCAGCTAACTCTTCTTGTAATGCCTCCAGTTCTTTCTGACGTTCTTCTTCTCTTGCTTCTTTATCTGCTGCTGATTCCTCAACTATTTTAGTCTCTTCGGCTTGTTTTTCTAAACTTTTTTTCCCTTTCTGGCCTTCTTTCTCCCTACCTTCCTCTTCACTTTCTTCTCCGCCTTTTCCTTCTTTGGCTTCTTCTTCATCACTTTCAACTGTTTGATCACCTTTGCCGTCCTTCCCTTCTTTTCCTTCACCTTCTTTTTCTTCACCTCCCTTACCTTCTTCTTCACTTTCTCCGCCTTTTCCTTCTTTGTCTCCTCCTTCTCCCTCCTTGCCCTCCTCTTCATCACCATCACCCTCACCTTTGCCATCTTTCCCTTCTTTTTCTTCGCCTCCCTTACCTTCTTCACTTTCTCCGCCTTTTCCTTCTTTATCTCCTCCTTCTCCCTCCTTGCCCTCCTCTTCATCACCATCACCTTTACCATCTTTTTTACTTTTCTCTTTGCCTCCTTTACCTGCTTTGTCCCCTTCACTTTTTCCATCTTTTCCGCTGCTTTCACTTTCACCTCCACTCTCACCACTGCTTTCACCGCTGCTTTCTTCACCGCTCTCTCCTTCTTCAGATTTATTACCAGATTGAGTATCTACACCACCATCATCCACATCCTGAGAAGGCTTTTTTTGATTGTCTTTTTTATCGGATGTCTTTTTGTCATCTTTCTTCTTGTCTGCCTTTTCTTTATCATCCTTTTTCTTATCTTTTTTATCTTTCTTGTTTCTAGGATCATTTGGATCTGGATCTGGGGTTGGATCAAATCTAACCCACTGCTTACCGTCCCAGATACTAACCCAAGCATGCCCATTTGACGAATTAATCTCAGAATTACCAGCCTGATTTACACCCATCACATGATGACCAGTCATTAATCTAGCTTCTACTCCAATTTCTCTAAGCATTGCAATCATCAAGTTCGCGGCACTATAACACTCTAAATGAGGTGATTTATCCAAATTCTGAATATAATCTGCCGCAGTTGAATTCTCTCTAAGATATGATTGAAGCTTAACGGCATTATCTAATATCTCCTTTTCATTTCTACCAAACGGATAAAAATGGTTCTTTCTTATATAATCTCTAATTTTTGTAGCTTTGGCTAACCTTTCATCACGTAACAAAGATTTTTTTATAGCTCTTGCTTCTTTGATAGCATTTTCTGATGCCTGCGAAAGCGTACCTGAATACATTTTACTCAAATCCTCACTCACAGGTCGAGCTGATTGAAAATTAGCTTCTTTATAAAAATCCACTTTCAAATGAAATGACTTACCATCTAGAATCCTAAAAGAAAAATTACCATTAGAATCTCTATATACAACTACTCTATGAGCCTCCTGTAACGAATTGATATCAATAGCATAACCATAAGGCAAAGGAATTGATAAAATATTAAGACTATTCACATCACCTTCTATCTGAAATTTAGGGCCTTCAAATTGAGGGTTAGTCTTATAAACAGATTGCTTAGCAATATCTTCCCAGGTTTTATCATCTTTATCATAATGACTTTTATGATCAACTATGCAATAACCATCTTTTTTAAAGGGTGGGAATATTTCCAGTTTATAGCCTTTTCCACTTGGATCTTTTTCAAAAGCATTTTTTCCTCCTGAATCTGGTGTCGTATATTTTTTCTTTTTTGTCGGAGAGGAAGGAGCTTGCCCACCTTGCTGATCATCTTGTCCACTTTGTTCTCCTTCCTGATCACTCCCCTGCCCTTGTTGTTCCCACGGTTCCTTCTCTTGTCCTGATTCGCTTTGATTTGAACCATCTTCACTTACTTCATCCTGCTCGGCTTCTTGAGCATCTTGCCCTGACTCACTTTGATCTCCTGCCTGGCCTTCGCTTTCTTGTGCTTGTGGCGATTGATTTTCCGCCTCTTGATGAGCTTCTTTCTCTGGTCCTATTTCTTCAATCGCTTCTTCTACTGCTTCCTCCATCCTCTCTTCTACCTTTGCATCTTCTGCTTTTGTCTTTTCCGCCCTTGCTTCCTCCTCTGCTTTCTTTTCCTCCTCTGCTTTTTTCTTCTCCTCCCTTGCTTTCTCCTCTGCTTTCTTTTCCTCCTCTGCTTTTTTCTTCTCCTCCCTTGCCTTCTCTTCTGCTTTCTTTTTCTCCTCCCTTGCTTTCTCTTCTGCTTTCTTTTCCTCCTCTGCTTTTTCTCCTATTTTTTTCTTTTTACGTGGCTTCCAGTTCTCTTTATCTTTATCCAAAAAATAACTATATTGTGGTATAATATACTGATTTATAATAAGCAACTTTTCCCCTTCACTTCTTCTGGGGTCAATAAGTTTGAGCAGCGAAGATTGAATATCTTGTAAAGCCCCTTGCACCTCTGCATCAGTTACTTCAAGGCCGATAAGACCGACTATAAATTGTATGTGAGTTGGTAAATCATCTTTTTTCACTAATTTTTCTATACCTGATCTTGATATTCTTTTTAATGATTCAAAGTATATAGTAGGAATGTTAGGATCATGCAAAGAAATATACTGAAAAAGCACACTATAAAATAATCTATATTTAGATTTTGGCTCCTCCACATAATGATCATAAACCTCAATTTCACTTGTATATTTCGGATTAGATCTGAGTTTTATTTGCAGTTCTAATGACTTAATGCTTGATATTATTTGTGCTATTGCATCATCCAATTCTTTTTTCTGAAGAATATCCCCATTAATATTGACATCTATTTTATTTCCAGTCGCTTTTACGCTAACCAACTTTTCTTGATCAGCAACGAAATGGACGTCGGCATTGGGATATACACGTTTTAATGAATTTTGGACATCAGATAAACTATGCTGCTCCGATGACTGTTCTTCAGACGGCATTATTAAATCATTAAATTTTAAATCTTAACATTATATCATATTTATAAAGCTGCTGAAATCTATATTCTTAATTATTTTCCTTATAAACTTGACAAATAACAATAAAAGATACTTCATAAGCTTTTTTTTATTAAGCAAAAAATCATGTAATAAAAACAAAAATTCCCTCTCTTAATATTACAAGAAAGGGAATTATCATTTTACATTTCAAATATATTAATCTCCTCACTCCACTATTTTTACATCTCTGGAAGAACATCAAATCGAATAGTAGAATCCTGAACATTATCTTTAATCCACGAAGTAAGTGATCCAATATCTGGAGAAGTAGTAGTTCCATGAAGATCACAAACATAAAAATAATTCCAAGTATTTACACCACTAAGATAAAATTTGCCATTAGCTGGACTTTTTAAATAAATTGGACCACCAGAATCTCCCGCACAACTACTACCAAGCTTACTGCCAGTTTTTTTGGCAATAGCCATATTAAATGTCCATCCAAATTGTTGACTAACAGGACTAAGATCTGGCCAATCCGTATCTGATGAACTCACATTTTGGACCATTGCTCCTGCTGAACGTTTTACTCCAACAGTACTAGCCGCATTAACATATCTCGTTGCTCCATAACCAATCATTACTCCTTCAGTTCGATAATCCGCCTTTGTTAAAGGTCGAGAATTTAATACTGGAAGAGTAATATTAGAAACAGGTGTTTCAAGAGTTAAAACAGCAACATCATAATATGAATAACCAGTACTGAAATAAGTAGAAAAAGCACCAGGTAAAGTTACTGGAAAATTCGTATTATATACTCCATTAGCTACACCAACATGATATTTAACTCCATTTAATTCATAAACAAAATTAATTCCGTTATTTTCTCCAAAAGGATCAAAACCCATCGTTTCAGAATAAATACAATGTCCAGCAGTTAAAACAGTTGTAGTGCCAATAAGAGTGGCTGAACATAACGAAAAATCATCTACTGATCCTCCTTTTATATATTCCAGATAACCTGCTTCTGGATAACCTGTTTCTACTACACCATTGCCAACAGCAATTACATTAAAAGGTAATGATAATATTGCTATTATCAACGTGAGATTAACAATCAACATATGTTTTTTCATATGGTTTGTATTTAAAATATAAAATGGAATTTTTTTAAAACTCCTGCTATTACTTTACATATTTATTATTAATGTTCAAGTGAATTCTTAAGTTAACTTTGAATTGTTCTATTTTACTCCAACTTCAATAATAAAAACATTACCGATATACCTAAGGCAAACCATATTAGCTGAAGAATTGATTTGGAAATTACTGTTTCTTTGTGAAGTTCAGGAATAAGGTCTGTAGATGCAATATATATAAAATTGCCAGCCGCAAATGGTATTAAAAAAGAACTTAAATTAACAAAATGAGTCCCAAAAATTAAAACAGCAATAGTCCCGATTATTGCTGTTAAAGCTGTAATAAAATTTAAGAAAATAGCTTTTTTGACTGAGAATCCGCCATGTACCAAAACTCCAAAATCACCTATTTCTTGAGGAATTTCATGTAAAATAACCGCAATTGTCGTTGCTATCCCAACAGGAATACTTACTAAATAAGCCGCTCCAATAATCAAGCCATCAATCAAATTATGAATTGCATCACCAAACAGATTCATCCACGCAAAAGGATGTTCATGTTCTTTTGTTATAGGCATATGACAATGCCGAAAGTGAATAAATTTTTCTATTATAAAAGAAATTATTATCCCTAAGATTACATAACAAGAAATAGCTATAGAGAATCCTTCACCTCCTTCTACGGCTTCAGGAATTAAGTGAATAAAGGCATCTCCAATCAAAGCCCCAGCCGAAAAACTTATTAAATAAATTAAAATTCTTCTAAGTTTATCAATTTTTATTGATAATGTAACAATGCCTATAAGCGATATTAAACTTATAATAATAACGCTTGAAAGAGCATAAATCCAAATTATATTCATTTTAATTATAATTAGTTGTTTTACATTTTTCACATAAACCTTCAAAACGGAAATCATGTGAATTTATTAATATTTTTGGAAACATTTTTGTTAATTTATTCATAAAAAATTTATCATTTATATGTATTTCTTCTGTTTTATTACATGAGCTACAAACAAATTGATGATGACAGTGTTTCACATTTGTACAGTCAAACTTCTGACAAGCAATAAATTTCCCTTCTGATGTCTCATGTATAAGATGAAGTTTTTTAAATAAATCTAAAATTCTATAAACAGAAACCACATCTATCGTTTTTATTTTTTCTGCTATTTCGTAGGCATTTTGTGAAACATTAGAGTCTCCCAACACCTCTACAACAAGCATCCGTGGACTTGTAAGTTTATAATTATTTTTTAAAAGAATTTCTTTTGCATATTCTGGATATGTCATATCTAAAATTAGTAAATGCAACAATATTGCAATTAGATATTAACATACAAAAAAATACTTGCAATAATTAATTGATTTACCCTTCCAAACAAGCATTACCTCGCACCATTTCTCCTGTATCAATCTCAATTTCAATCGTCCGACTCAAAAAATCATGAACTACCCGTCTATCATCCCAAGGGACTCTCTCTCCTCGAATTATCTGCACTTCTTCACAACCCTTGCCTGTAAGAATCACGGTATCGCCGGTTTTTGCCATCATCAAAGCCAGATGCACCGCTTCTTTGCGGGAAACAATTTTCCACAAACCCTCCCCTTCTTTACGCTTAATACCAACAGCAATGTCATTAATAATATTCATTTCTTCCTCGTCATAAGGATCATCATTAGTCAAAATAATTAAGTCAGCAAATTGATCAGCCACCTCTCCCATCAGTGGTCTCTTAGCCTTATCCCTACCACCACCCGTACATCCAAATATCAAAATTAACTTCCCCTTAGTCAAAGGTTTATACAAAGAGCAAAGCTTAGTCAAAGAATCTGTAGTATGAGCATAATCAACAATCACTGTGTAAGGCTGTCCGACTTCTATACGCTCCAATCTGCCTGGAATCGGTTCAACTTTTTCCAAAGCGCTTTTGATAATGGTTAAATTAATACCGTTAGCAATACCAACCGCCGCAGCTAACAAAGCATTCGCAATATTAAAAGTCCCCATTAAACTCCAAGTAACATCAATTTGATTATTAGGAATAGACAGCACAAATGAAGATTTATCAGCATTAAGTTGAATATTTTTAGGATGAACTGTGCCTCGATTCAAGCCATAAGTCATTTTCAAATCCGCATGATGTTCGTTAAATCTTTCAAAATATGAATCATCTTCGTTCAAAACCATCACTTTGGAAATATTAGGTTTGCGATTTAAGCCATTTAAATTTTTAAAAAGTTTTTCTTTTGCCGACACATATTCCTCCAAACTGCCATGATATTCTAAATGATCTTTTTCAATATGAGTCAAAGCCACAGTATCGAAGTTCACCCCCCAAACTCTTGATTGTGTGACAGCATGAGAAGACACCTCCAAAACCACATATTCACATCCTGCTTGATAAGCGGTTTTGAAAAATTTTTGCAAAGCAAAAGGGCTCATAGTAGTCATCTTGGAAGTATTCACCCATTTCTCATTGCCAATTTGTAAATTAATACTGGTGCTCATGGCCACTTTCTTGCCAGCTTCCTCCAAAATAGCAGTGATTAAACTACAGGAAGTTGATTTACCTTTGGTGCCGGTCACAGCAATCACATTAAAATTATTTGATGGGAAAAAATATATTAAAGCCGCCAACATGGCTTTAAACCGATGATAAAGCAATCTAATTGGACTGTCTTCTGGAATTTTATTATCAATATATGATTTAATTTGTTTCAGCATAATTTTTTTTAGACTTTTATATGATACAAGCAAAGTCAAAAAAGGAAAAGTCAATCTAGCTGATATTGCCATTCTGGCCTGCCCAGAATCTCTAGAAAGGACATTTGTAGTCAGTGGTCAGTAATCGGTAATCCGTTCAAACTGACTTCTGACTACTCACTTCCGACTACATCTTCCTTCACACTTTCACCATCCCCCTAATTTCCTCTACATCCTTCCCAATCTGCTCCACCAAATCCTTCACTGAACAAAATTTTTGTACATCGCGAATCTTTTTCAACACTTCAACTGCCACTTCCTGACCATACAAATCTCCACCATCAAAATCAATTAAATATATCTCTAAACTCTCAGGCAAATCTAAAGTCTCTCGATGACCATAATGCATAGCACCAAGGAAAGGCTGTGGGCTATGAGCTGTGGGCAAAAAAACCCTACAAGCATAAACTCCAAAATCTAAATTACTGACCACTGACTTCTGACTACTGATTGCTAAATTAATCGTTGGGAAGCCTATTTCCCGCCCTTTTCCTTGCCCTTTAATAACTTTTGCTTTAAAATGGATCATAAATTAAATAAATCTAATACCTTAATAAGTAAATATTATAGTATTTTTGGAAATTTTAAATAAATTTGACAAAAAAAGAAAAAGTAATATAATTACGACATAAATATTTTCAACTTAAATAATATATGGAAAAATTACGTCATCCGTTGTTGAAGAGAATCAGTCTACCAGTAATGGCACTTCTTGCATTAGTTGGATGTGAAATATCAGATACTACTAGAACTCAATTAGCAATCGATATGGCATCTAGACCAATAGTTACCCAACCGATTGTGCCAACCCCTTCCACATCTTTACCTGAAATAGATCCTGATAATTTAGATTTTCCTGTGGGTTTTCCTGTGGGTTTTCTTGATGGTATGCCAGGAGAAGAAATTGAAGCTGAACAACAAAATGCTAATAATAACCCTACAGAAACTACGACAACTATAGTACAAAAATAATTTAAAATCTTATCCATTCCTGTCATTCCTGTAGAAACAGGAATCTTTTTCGTATTTCGTAATTTTACATGTTCTAACAAATTCTCCACATAAAAAAAACACATCACTATCGAAGTTAGTCCTCTACTGGATACCAGCCTTCGCTGGTATGACGCTTACGACAAATTCTCCACCTTCACACTTTTTTCTAAACTTACCACTAATCACTTATCACCTTTCCCCCTACACAATCCCCACCACCTTCAAGTCCTTCTGCATCTTGATCACAGCTTCCCTTGAAGCATCAGCATAATTTTTTTCGTCAAATTTCTTATCATTTTTATAAGCAAAAGTTATCCCACGGGAGGAATTAATAATTGCCCCCAATCCATCTTCATTATAACAAGGTTTAACATCTTCTGCAGTTCCTCCTTGTGCACCATATCCAGGTACTAAAAAAATAGTATTTGGCATAATTTTACGCAGTTTTTTTGCCTGATCTGGATAAGTTGCTCCAACAACAGCTCCAATACTACTATAACCACAATCACCTATATCATCACTACCCCAAGAATCCAGCAAATGAGCTAACATTTCATACAAAGTTGCGTAATTATCAACATTTCTATCTTGCAAATCGCCAGAAGATTTATTTGAAGTTTTTACTAGTACAAATATACCTTTTGCATTCGCATGACATTCTTCAATAAATGGCTTAACTCCATCATAACCAAGATATGCATTCACAGTTATAGCATCACAAGTACAAACTTCAATTTTTTTACCAAATAAATCCACCTTTCCCAAATATGCTTTTGCATAAGCTGACGCTGTTGAATCAATATCATTTCTTTTCACATCTCCAACCACAATCAAGCCTTGAGATTTCGCATAAGCACAAGTTTCCTGATATGCCCAAATTCCAGGGAATCCAAACATTTCATAAAAAGCAATTTGCGGCTTTACACATGGTACCAAATCTTTAATTGCATCAATAATACCTTTATTAAATTCTACCAAAACTTGAGACACACATGCAAAAGTATCACCTTCTTTTTGTCTATGTTTTTCAACAATAAAATTAGGAATCAAATCTAACCTTGGATCCAAGCCAACACAAATCGAACTTTTTTTATTTTTTATTTCAGTTATTAATTTATCTGCAAAATTACCCATCATTCAAAATTTAGAATTTAAAGTTTAAAATTTGTTCCCCAATTTTCCGGATCCTTATTCCATTCTATTGCTAATTTATAATCAGCTTCGCTCAACGCCCCGCTGTTCTTGGCCACATTCATTAAAATTTCAAAATTAGTCAGAGTCTTCAAATTCAAATTTGCCTCGTTAAAGCCTTGATTGGCCTTAGGCATTTGATAAGTCATGATAGAAACTACACCAATTACTTCTGACTTACCTTCATTTCTAATTACCTTGGCGGTTTTAATTGAGCTGCCGCCAGTAGATACTAAATCTTCAACCACTAAAACTTTCGCCCCTTCCGGCAGAACACCTTCAATTTGTTTGCCCGTACCATGAGCCTTTGGTTCAGGACGGACATAAACCATTGGTAAATCCATTTCATAGGCCAAAAAAGCCGCCCAAGGAATCGCTGCTGTAGCCGTACCGGCTAAATAACTAGGATTTAAATTATTATTAACAATTAATTCTTTGAATCCTTTCACAACCTGTTTTCTTTCCTCCACAAAAGAGATCAAACGTCTATTATCACAGTAAATAGGAGATTTGATTCCAGAAGTATAAGTAAATGGTGGATTAGTCGATACTTTCACTGACTGAGTCCTAAGTAAAATTTCCGCAAAAAGTTTGGAATCCATGTATAAAAAAATTAAGACAGATAGAACTTAGCAATAAAAATGTAATTTTTCAAATTTTATATTTGACAAAAATTAATAAATAACTAAAATTATTCCCTAATCATTTACCTACATTTAAATATGACAGAATCACAAAATCCACTTACACTTGAAAAATTATATAAAGACACAACAGAAAAAAATCCTGACTTAGGTGTAATAGGTTTATACACTGATTTAGTTTATACCCTTGCAGACCAAATATGGAAAATACGAGCACAAGGTAGAAAAGTAATTACTAGTAAGGCGAATCCAAATGTATTAACAAATATCAAAAGTAAGTTTGATTTAGAAGACGTAGTAGGAGGATGGTTATATAATAAGTATAGAGAAGCTACACTAGAAGCAGATCTAGATTGTGATGATGATTAAAATATTTTTTGAGTTTATTTATCAAATAATCAACGAAATCAAAGTCATCAGTAGTCAATCAGCGTTCTAGACTAACTTCATCCACAGCAAATCAAACATTTTTTTATGCAAATCAGCTATTTCTTTTGAAGTAATTAAAAGCGCCATTTTTTCCTGCCATGAAGCAATCATAACTTTGTCATCATAAACATTTAATTCAGGTGAAAAAGAATATTTTTCTTTTGGGATAAATCTAATTTCACGCATTTCTTTTTTATCATATTTTTTTCGTTCTTTTGAAAGTTTATTGTCAGGACATATAGCATAACTAAAAATCCCAGCCTCTTTTCTTCTTTTATAATATTCTGGAAAAAAATTAGGGAGTCCCTTATGCATTTCTTCAACATTTGCATAAGCTCGAATTGATTCAGAAGATGTCAGAGTATCTTCATAAACCTGCCTCATTCCTTTTTCCCCTTCAAAAAATTTTACTTTTGGTTTAGTACTCATAGGATTTTCCAAGGATTTCAAGGCGGGAATAATTGTTAAAATTTCCAATTTTTCTTTCTCAATTTTTCTCACAAATTCATTCTTTTCACGATCAAGATAATTCATCAAATTATTCGGATCCAAAACCTGAAAATATGTTGCAACTCCCCTATCGATTTTGCTAGCCAAACCTTTTTTAATAAGACTCTCAAAAATATCATACAAAGTTGTTCTATTTAAACCTGTACTTTTTGCAATAACTGAAATTGGCTGTGAACCAAGATGCAAAGAAGCTAGATAAACTTTTACCTCTTTTTCAGACAGACCGATTTTTAGAAGAAATTTTTGAAGCATTTTTAAGCAATGAATTATTAATTTTCCTTATTTATCAAATTCACTACTACTTTTACCATTAAATCTTTTTCTTTTGATTTACTCTCCGCAATCATAAGAGTTAAAGCAACCAAAGCATTATCTGCAACACGTTTAGACCCATCCTCTTTATATAAAATTTTATTTCTCTCCAAAAACCATATAAATAAAAATGCTGCTATTCTTTTATTACCATCTGAAAATGAATGATTTTTAACAACTAAATAAAGTAAATTAGCCGCCCTTTCTTCAATACTTTCATACAAATATCTACCATCAAAAGTTTGATAAATTGCACCAAGAGAACTCTTGAAAGATTCATCCTTTTCATTTCCAAACAATTCTGAACCTCCAAATCTTTCTTTCAAAGCTTGAATTGCTTTTTTAGATTCATCATAGGTAATTTTAAAAACCTCTTCTTTTGTTATTTTTTTAAATTCAAGACTTTCATGATCATATTTGTCCAAAATATCCAAAGCATAGCTATAATCAGTAATCACTTTCAAAAGTCCTGTTGCTTCATCTGAAGTTAACTCTTTAGAATCAATAACGTTTTTTAATAATTTAATTGTTTGTCCTAACTCATCTAAACGTTTTTTATTAAAAGTATAACCTTTCAACAAATGCTCTTTTAAAATTTGCGTAGCCCAAATACGAAATTGAGTCGCTCTTTGAGAATTGACTCGATAACCTACAAAAATAATAGCGTCTAAATTATAAAATTTAGTTTTATACGTCTTTCTATCATCGGCAGTATGTTCCAAAATGGAACATACTGAATCTTCATCTAATTCTTCATTCTTAAATATATTATTTAAATGTTTGGTAATAGCAGGTCTTTGAGTACCAAATAAATCTGCTATTTGAATTTGCGTAAGCCAAACCATATCATCCTTAAACTTCACATTCACTTTTAAATTTCCATCTTTTGCTTCATAAATAATAATTGAACCGGTATTTAAGTCTAATTTTTTCATATCATGAATTTAGTCTGTATTCAAATTTACATATACAAAATCAAATTTCAAGCTCACATTTCGCATCCTTGCGAATTTCCATATTCAATCCATTCCAATTTCCCCTTCTCTCTTTTTCAAGAGAGAGAAGGGGCTAGGGGTTGAGTGAGTTTTGTTGTGGAAATATTTTCGACAACTTAAGTATATAGCGTAAATAAAAGCTTTTCAACAATATCTTTAGTAAGTCGGTAGCATATAGACGGTAAGCTTATTTTTTGTTAAAGTAGGATTCCGGAAATAAATTTTGAAAATATTACATTTAATATTAATATAAAAAAAAACAATTTTATGTTCAAAAACTGTTTACAATGTAATTCGAATTTTGAAATCGTGTCAGATGATTTAAAATTTTATGAAAAAATTTCACCAGTCTTTAATGATAAAAAATATTTAATTCCTCCTCCAAGTTTATGTCCGGAGTGTAGAATGCAAAGGAGATTAGCGTATAGAAATGATCGATCATTATTTAAAAGTAAATCAGATTTTAGCGGTCAGCCTATTATATCAATGTACAACCCAGAATATGGTTGTGTCGTTTATGATCAAAAAGAATGGTGGAGTGACAAATGGGATGGCTTAGAGTATGAAAAAGAATTTGATTTTAATAAATCTTTTTTTGAACAATTTTATGAATTACAAAAAAAAGTGCCACGATTTAATGTGTTTAATAGAGATACTGAAAATTGTGATTTTGTAAATTACGCTCCACATTGCAAAAATTGCTATTTAATATTTGGATCGTGGTTCAATGAAGATTGCCTGTATGGACAAACTTTGAATGAATGCAAGGATTGTATTGATAATCTCTTTTTAGATAGATCACAATTTTGCTATGAAAATATTAATTGCAATAACAATTATGAATCATTTTTTTGCCAAAATAGCGATAATTTAATGAACTGTTATTTTTGTTTTGATTGTAAGAACTGTAATAATTGCATTGGTTGTTTTAATTTAAGAAAAAAAGAATATTATATTTTAAACGAAAAAGTATCAAAAGAAGAATTTGAGTCACAAAAAAACAAATTTTCTTCTTATGCAGATTTAATTGATTTCAAAAATAAATATTACGAATTAATTAAAAATCAAGCGATCCATAAAGCTTTATCAGGTTCAAATAATGAAAATGTAACTGGAGATTTTATTTATAACTGCAAAAATGCAAAGCATTGCTTCTCTGCATACCGAAGTCAAGATATTGCATACTCTTCTAGAGTTTTTGAAATGAAAGACAGTTATGATTTTGAAGGTGGAGGGAAAGGAGAACTAATTTATGAATCTATGAGCAACGATTTTAGTTACAATTCAATTGCATGCACAACCTGTGAAAATCTTACAAATTCTCATTATTGTGATCTTTGTTTCAATTGTGAAAATTGTTTTGGATGTATCGGATTAAAGCATAAAAAATATTGCGTCTTCAATAAACAATATACAAAAGAGGAATATGAAAAATTGGTGCCGAAAATTATTGAAGCAATGAAATCCCCTAAATCCCCTTTAACAAGGGGACTTGGACACCCCCTTGACAAAGGGGGCTTGGGGGATTGTGAATGGGGTGAATTTTTTCCCATCTCAAAATCTCCTTTTTGCTATAACGAGACTATGGCGAATGAATATTTTCCATTATCTCAAGAAGAAGCAATAACGAAAGAATATAGATGGTTAAAGGACAAAAAAGAAACTCTAAATGTTCAGAAAATTATACAAGCAAATTTACTACCTGATCTAACAAAAGATATTCCAGATGACATTTTAAACTGGGCGATTCTCCCTGAAAACCTACAAATGCCCTGTAATGGCATTTCAACAAAACCATTTAAAATGACAAAATCAGAATTGAATTTTTATCGAAAAATGAATCTGCCTATTCCGCGAAGACATCCAGATCAAAGACATAAAGATAGAATGACTCTTCGAAATCCTAGAAAACTTTGGACAAGGAATTGCATGAAATGTAATATTGAAGTTCAAACTACTTATTACCCTGAAAGACCTGAAATTGTTCACTGTGAACAATGTTATCTAAAAGAAATAGCGTAGAGCAAGCAAAATAAGTATCTTTGATAATTTCTATTTTTTCAAAATGATAGCCAAAAATATTCAAAAAATTTTATCAGAAATTGCTAAATTTCCTCAAAAAGTTAATTTGGTCGTAGTTACAAAAGATAGATCTGTTGAAGAAATCATAGAAGTTTTAAATTCAGGCATCACAAATATTGGAGAAAATCGTATCCAGGAAGCTGAAAAAAAGTACTCAGAACTCAGAGCTCAGAACTCAGTTTTTAACATTAAATTCCATTTAATTGGGCATTTACAATCAAACAAAGTCAAAAAGGCAGTTGAGCTTTTTGATGTAATTCAATCTGTTGATTCATTTGAATTACTTAAAAAAATTGATGCTGAAGCTAAAAAACAAAACAAAAAAATCGAAATTATGCTACAGGTAAATATTTTTAATGATGAAAAAAAATTTGGATTTAATCCAAATGAAATAATTGATTTTTTAAAAAAAAATCCTGATATTGCAAGCAAATATTCAAACATCGAAATAACAGGCCTAATGACAATCGCCAAACAAAATATTTCCGAAAAAGAAACCCTTCAAGGATTCCAAGATTTAGAAAATTTAAAAAACTCATTAAATCAATTAAAAATTAAAAATTTAGAATTTAGAATTTTGTCTGCCGGTATGTCCCACGATTACCTCCTCGCTCTACAATCCGGTTCAACCATGTTAAGAATAGGTTCTAAAATTTTCGAATAATTTTTCTAAATTTTTCATCCCCGATCATTGTCGAGGACAAGTTTTTCATTTTCAATTTTCAATTCTTTTATCGATTTCCACAAAAAATATCCAACAACTCCAAATGTAAGCAAAGGCGATACATAAGACGGAATTTCAAAGTGAAAACTATCCAAAAGCATTACTACCCCTAAAACTAAAATTGAATACATTGCTCCATTTTTTAAATATTTATACTTTTTGATTCTTTCAATATTCCCAATTGTAATTTCTCGCAAAACAAAAGCTCCTAATCCGTTGCCTAATAAAATTAAAGGGACAGAAAGCGTGAAAGCAAAAGCTCCCAAAACTCCATCTATTGAAAAAGTGGCATCAATAACTTCAAGATATAAAATCTTACTTAAATCAGACATATGTTTTTGCATTAATTGTTTTTCACTTTGCTCAGCATTTTCCTTAAATCCATGAGTGATAAAAAAAGCACTTGATCCAACAACAGCCCCAAAAGCCATTATCGGATCAGCCTTCAAAGCAAACCAAACAATCATAGCAAGTAAAATGGATACAACTGCAAAAAACCAAATTCCTTTTGAATGTATAAATCTTTCACCTTTCAGTCCATAATTTTTGGTTTCAAGAAAAATCCAATGAAAAAATAAAAAAATCAAAAAAGTGCCACCTCCTATTAGTAAAACCGGGGATGCCTGCTCAACTGCAGATAAAACTTTTGGATCACCGCTAAAAGTCGCAAATAATGATTCTATAGGCCCTACACCTGGAGTTGAAAGCCATACAATCATCCAAGGCAATAAACCTCTAATAATAAAAACAGCAAATAAAAGCCCCCAAATCAAAAACCATCTTCTTGCTTTTGCTCCCATAGTTGATAACACTTCAGCATTAATTATCGCATTATCAATACTACTTATGATTTCAAAAAGACATAAACCTGAAACCGTAAGAATTATTGAGAAAAGAGACATTATAGAAATTTTAAATTTTGAATTTTGAATTCTTTCAGTCATTCCTGCGAAGGCAGGAATCCAGTAAACATACTCATTATTTATGCATATTTTTTTCTATAAATAAAATTTATAATGGAATAAAATACAAAGCTATCGACACAAATCCTCTACTAGATACCAACCGGAGTTTACACCAATGAAGATTGGTGCTGGTATGACACTGACGACAGACAA